>ERZ780014.779-NODE-779-length-12428-cov-1.99523_pt1 | contig 12428 bp, 14 predicted proteins | sample MGYA00511929_ERZ780014 | MGnify/ENA primary metagenome ERZ780014 (study PRJEB29588, sample SAMEA2155132) | human gut metagenome | biome: human gut; feature: human-associated habitat; material: faeces | place: Denmark | collected 2008/2010 ...
GCGGCTTCTGCGTAACCATCCGAAATCCGCCGTGTTTCCCAGAGTTGAAAAAAGTTTCGACCTTAGGCTTCAAAAAAAACATGTTCAACTTGAATGAAAACAACCGTTTTGTAATGAGCTGCAACCCGATGGACTAGCGCAAAGGTGTTGACAACCTGTGCGGTGCCGTCCGTTCCTGTCTGTTGGTTCCCCTGAACGGGGATGTCTATGTATTTCCCAATCGCAGCCGTACCGTCTTGAAACCCCTTCATTGGAAACGTAGCGGATACACCTTATATCAACGTGAGTTCGATAAATTATAAACACTTGTAAATTTGATGATTAGCGAAATTTATTGTATCTTTATAGTACTAAATTGAGTGCTTACAAAAAAATGTATCCAATCCCCCTCTTATATTTTACCAGTCCCATGACACTTGCTGCACAATCCATCTGTACAGTTGGGACAATGCAAAGACTCACCTGTTAAGGGATTCAAGTATGACCGTTTACCTCCACAAGTCCAACAAAGTTTCGTCCCATGGCATAAATAACATGTCTTCTGACTAGTCAAACCTGTGTTTGTATAAGAAGAATTACCTGAACCGTCCGTTCCGATGGTAACAGCACCGTTATTTAATAAATCACCCTGATACTGATAATAGGTATTCATTGACGCGACACTCCAATCAACCTTAGTCCAATCTAAGGTAAATTTTGGAATTTCCGGCCACTTAAAATCAAATTGTGGCATTTGAATGTTTTGCATCGACATTTGTTGAAGATATGCCATTTGCGAATTTTGAGACTGCACTTGCCTTATCGCAAGACCCGGATCCAAAAGATTCATTTTACCGCCTTGGGATAGCATGTACGCATTACTTGCCGCCTGCGCTATAACACCTATTGCTTGAACCCACATTTGCTTGCGATGCTGGCGTTTTCTTTCTGCCTCTGCCTGCTTCGCCAACTCCATAGCCCTTTCCCGTTCTTCCTCCGCAAGTTCAACCCTTTCAATTGAGGCCAAAGCGACAACAGATTCATGAGAACCTAAAGCTGCACTTTTTTTATACCATTTTTTTGCACTCGCACGATTTTTTTCCAACCCTGCGTCACCATTCAAATATAGACATCCTGCCAAGTAATATGCCTTCGAATTTGTGCTATCCGCTTCCAAAGAACGTTCTACCCAAAAAATGACCTCTGGATTATCTTTCTTCTTCACATAGATATCCGCTGCTTTTTTAACAATAAGGCAGAAACTAAACCTACGCCATACTTTTTACCTTCCTCTCCGTAACGCATCAAGTTAATATAATCCATTATCTTAGCTGAATACTTATTTCCCCCTTTAACATTTGGCATATTGATTTCATTCTTTACCCATAACGAATAATAGTGGGCAGACAACAAATCACGTTCTATTCCAATGCCCTTAAAAAATATTGTTGACAATAATTTACCCATATTCAGACGCATCTTATATCTCTCAAAAGGCCACAGGTAGATTTTCGGATTCTTCAATCGGTACTCTTCCATTACCAAGCCTGCAAATATTAAATCTTCGCAAACCTTACGGGCAACAACAGGATTGTCGATTGAATCTAAGGATAAGTATGCCAAACCCAAAATAGCTTGTTCATTATAATAGTCTACATCTTCGTTCTTCAAAGCCGCATTCAAATAATATCTCGTCACAGCCTCATCAATCCCGTAGTTTGAGTAGTCCGTAGTCATTTTGGACTCGTCAAAATCAACGTATTCAGGATTTAAAGTATTAAAGCCATAATAAAATCCCATTTTTACCTGAGATTCATAATCACCCAATTGAGCTGCTTCTAAATAATATTTTAGTTTTTTTGTTTTCTTGCTCTTTTGGGCTTTTTCTTTAAGTTTATTGACTTTTTTTCTATCTCCAACGTTCACTGAACTTTTTAAGTATGGTGTCAGCTTCATTTCTTTTTTTGCTTCAACAAGCAAGGTTGATAATAAAAAAAACAATGCCAACATTTTTACAACATGCATACGTTCTTAATATTTTATCAGTTATACAATATTTCTTTTTTCACTATAAGCGCAAATCCATGTTCCTAAAATACCTTATCCAAAGCATAATTCCAGTACGTGATACGATTATTCAAGTTAAAGACATCATACTTTTCCATCCCTTTCTACGAACGCGAACTCACAACAATCTTGCATGGCAGTCGCCCTCCTTTCGCTCAAAATATCCTTATACACTCATATGTATCAGATGCTATCATCATAATATAATCAAAAAAACACCCAACACCCAACTCCCAATGCCTTTGCCCTTTTCTCCTGTAGCAATTGCATTCTTGAAGAAACGCCATATCATTTTCCGCTAGTCTTTTTGTTTCTTATTAATTATTAGTTTCTTTATATACCCATATAAACTTTGGCATAAACTTTTAATAAATAACGTTAGGAAAAGCCCCAAAAAAGTCGTTATAAAATAGACTTTTGCAGATTGCAAATATTGCCTGTCAAGCCTCTGAGCATAAAATTTCAAACCAGCCTCTTTTAAATCCCATGAAGATTTTATTTCACTTATTTTACGAGAATCATTATATGAAATTGAACTCATGCCTATCTTATCAGGTGTTGGGTATATTGCAGAGAACCTAACAGGACCTGTCATATCAACATCTATAGAACTTTTACTATGATATGTATCTATTTTGTTAATACGCAAATGTAGTTTAACAACACATTGAGAAATATCTTCAAGCATCAATAGTTGTCTCTTTATACTTCCACTGCCTAAAAGACCTCCTGTTACAGGTAAATATGCCAAGAAAGGTTCATTATTTATGCAAGTCATTATCACGCGCGCTATTGAACACTGTTTTCCATTTATGATTGTGTCACCATTATACACATAAACAGGATGTGAATTAGGATTATCTATTGTTGTGTTATAAATAACCTTTGCATCCATAGAACCTATGGAACGAGCAAAACTAATAGACATGTCGTACGCGCTTGTTGCCGAATCCAACAAATCTTTTCTAAAACCGGCTTCCGTTAGCAACTCATAGGCCTTTCGAGTTATCGTGTCTGTTTTTAATTTCTCCTCCGAAAACACGGAACCAATTGAATCATCACAATCTATATTAGAAAGAACAAGGCAAGTAGGAGCACCCAAAGCATATTTCTTATCCGCGTTATCTCCTATTGCAATATCCAAATAAAACTCTTCTTTGTTTGAAATATTACTAAGCTTTTTACAATCAACATAGATGTCATAAATAGGAATTCTATTTATATTAATAAAGACATAAGTACAAACTAATGCCCCCAATGCATATAACACAAGGAGAACATGACTAAATTTTACTTTTTTCGATAAAAGTGTGAGATACATCCATATTTGTGAAAAAAAATAATTCATACCTTAATCCTTTAATAGAAGACATTTTCTAAATATATATGACCTTTCAAGTAATAGCCTTTTTTTGACTGCTTACTAACGTATTTACAATCTTAAAATGATTTAATCATTAGGGTATGCAAACAATCCCACTTTATGCATTTCCTAACCTGTTCATCGCCATAGGGAATACTGTGAATATTTTCTTCGTTTGTCATACCAAATTCTGTACCATAATATATTAAAAAGGTTCTAGCCCATTTTTTAGTATATGTGATTGCTTTTTGAAGTAATTCAAAATCATTATTACAGTTATACATAAAACGATTAAGATCATGATTATCAAGGAATAGCCAAAGTTTAAAATTTGAGGGATAACGTTCAAAATGTTTTCTGACTTGCCGTTCCAAATCGGATATATGCATATCATCCCTTCTTCTTATGTAATTTGCAACTATTTCTTGATAGCGAAAATCAAAAACCCCATCCAATACTCCTACATACTCTAATTGGCGAGCCTCTTGAGAAGTATAAAGAAGTTTATTCCACAGATATCTAAATTTTCTTCGTGGTTTAAAATCCAGATTTCCCAAAACTTCACCGATAAGTTGAACTTTAGGATATTTTTCCTTCAAATGTGTGCAGAAGAATTTCCAAAAAGCGTAAGAAGGTCCCGAAGCATGATCTAAACGGATAGCATCAAATCCAAGTTGACATAACTTTATAGCCTGTTCAACAAAAAACTTTTGTACATCAATATTATCAGAGTTAAACATGGGAAGCGTAGTTATACCTGCAAAGCATTTTCTTGTCCCATTTTTATTAAAAAGAAACCAATCATCATGTTTACCATCAGAGAACAAAGCATTAGATTCATGACAATGATTCGGAACAAAGTCGGCAACAATAAACATCTTGCGAGCATGTGCCTCGCTAACAAGCCTCTTAACGTCATCCCAATCCCCAAAATGAGGATCTACTTTTGTATAATCTTTGATATGGTAACCATGATATTCTTCAGTCAGATAAAAAGGAGAAAGCATAATTCCATTCATCCCAAGATTTTGAATATAATCCAATTTTGCTATTATTCCCCGAATTGTACCGCCATTAAAACAGCGTTCTTTAAATGTTTCGTTGGTTGGATAAAAACGATCGATCATTATATGATATATCATTTCCATATTTAATTTGATTTTAGTTTAAATATTTTTCATACATATATACCGGAATAGTAGATTTTACAAGTAAACCATATCGCCTGTTATCTTTTTCCAAATTTTCAAAGAACTTATATTGCTTCATTTTTTGAGAATAGTCTGTCTTTGAAAAACCATTCGCAACCATTTGATTAATTAAGTAACAAAAAAGGATATCCAAATTTAAATGAGACTGAACAATACCAATATATTGGATTTTCTGCTTCTCACTCAAAGGAGATTCTATTACGACTTCAACGAGATGATAAATATATTTAAAACAATTAAGGAAATCCGATTCACTCTGCAAAAAGTTTGTATAAAAATTCCATATTTTTCTAATTTTCAATTCATCAACCATTTTATTCTTTGTAATATCTTCATAGACCTGACAGAAAATTAGAAAAGCATTAACTCTCGATTCTTTAAGGTTATTTCTTATTGTATAAGTTGGAGCCATAATCGTTTTATTCTGAATAAACAAATTCAGATTTGCTATTAATTGAGTGAACAAAGCATCAAAAGATGTCATCCTTTTTATTTTCTTGGATTGAATATAAGCAAACAAGGCAAATAAAGCAGCCAATAATGTTGACAGGGCTGCAATCATGTCCCACAATAAATCCCTTTCAAGCAATCTTAGATAAAATTGACCATCTTTTACAACATAGAAAATGAAAAACAAAAGACTAATTAATACAAATACTACTCCTAAAATCAGGAATATACAATTATATTTCTTTAAAATATTAGGAATCATAGAATTTTAATAACAAAAACTTTCAACACTTACTTTTCTACACATCGAACAATCCGGATACTAATTTCATAGAGCATGTATAATGGTATTGTCACTACAATCAATGTCATTATATCTGGAGGCGTAATAACAGCTGCAACAAACATAATAACTATAAAGGCATGTTTACGATAATTAGACATCAATTTTGCATTGACAATCCCCATTTTTCCCAAAACGTAAGTTACAACAGGTAACTGAAAAACGCATGCCATTAATAATGTCAAAGTCACAAATGTAGAAATATAGCTATCAATATTTATTGTGTTCTGAATCTTCTCTGAAACAACATATGTTCCAAGGAAACGAAACGAGAAAGGGAATAAAACATAATAGCTCATTAATACCCCAAACATAAACAATGAGTAAACAACAACAAGTATACGTACTGAATATTTTTTTTCGTTATCATATAAAGCAGGTGATACAAAACGGAACAATTCATGAAGGATATACGGTGAAGCACCTAATAATCCCAAATAGGCAGATGTAGTTATATGTGCCATAAATTGACTAGACAAATCAGTTGCTATCAAATTCACATAAAATGAATCAAAATGAAAATCTATTACAATAAGTTTCATTATACATTCTATTAGCCTATAGGTGACAAAGTCACTTTCACTAGGAGCCAACAATATTTCAAAAGTCTCATCCTTAAAATAAAACACAATGATGGCTATGCAAACTGTTACCCCTAAAACTCGGAGTAACAGTTTGCGAAAAAATTCCAAAAACTCACCAAACGTAAGTAATCCTTGATTATTTACTTTGTGATTCATTTATATTTTGCTCTTTGCCTTGTGAATCAACCGACTTTTTATCATCGCCACACTCAGCCCCAATCTGGCAGCTTGGCTTGCCACATTTCTGATTAGAAACATCTTCATCTACAGAATCTGTCATATCCTTCATTCCTTCTTTAAATTGTTTTATACCTTGCCCAAGCCCACGCATCACTTCCGGCAGTTTTTTTCCACCGAAAAAAAGCAATGCGACTCCTGAAATAAGCAACAGTTCTGTTGTTCCAATAAATAATAGCGTCATACTAAATATAATTACATTGTAACAAGATAAATTTTACAAGTATCGAAATCAATCTCCCAAGTGCCTCCTTCTACACTTTCCCAATGGTATTTCTCCGACATTATGCTCCACCAATTTTGGAACTTAACACTTGTATTACCTAAATCTCTTATCAAGCGTTCATACAGCTCCGTATTGTCAGACGTTAGAATTTTCGCCAATTCATTTAAGCCATTACGACGTTCAAATAAACTCTGAATTTCTCTTTTCTCAAGTTCAGAAACTTGCCCTATTACTTTTTTCATTTATTCTTCTATATTTTCAATTGGATCTAAATAATCAATTATCGGAATCTCTCTTCCCACAAGAAAACTCCTCTCAGTTCGTATTGTTGCAAGAAGTCGTTGGGAGGCATTACGTTCCAAGTGTGAAATTACACATTGTTCATGACTTGGCGTGTTAATTTCCAAAGTCATCTTGCGATTTAGCCATACACAACGCCTACATTGGTAAGCATCACACCTTTTGCATATCGGAGCATAATCTATACAATAAAGTTGTGGATTCTTAATATCAAGGCCAGTCCATAAATCTCCAATTACATAACCATCATGTTCCAAATAAAATGCAGGACAAACATAAAATTTAGCATCCGGCGCAAGTGTAACACTTTCCCATCCGGCATTGCAGTTATTCATTTTACTAAGTAGCATTCTGCCTGTTAAAATATTCAACCAAATAAATTCATTTTTGACATACAAAATTCTGACTTGTTCTGAAATTTTCCCAAGAACAGTCTTATACAGGTTAAAATCGCCCTCTGAGAATTTGCAAATGTCCGTAAAAACAATATTCAAGTTTGTTATTTTGTTTAACGCCGGTATGATTCGCTCATAATTTTTCAAAAAATCTTCTTTTGCAATCCGAAATACAACTGACACATCCCTTACGTTTATTTTATCCAAATCATCCCATGTTTGAGCTACAATCACATCAGCATTGAAATCTTGCCCCAAAGGTATAATTTTACTATGCCCAACCCTCTCTATCACGTCAAGCCACTCATCAGGTAAGGAATAATCAGGAAAAACAAACTGAATCATCAAATTTTCTTTCATTGCCCAAAAAACACCCTCCTTAAGTACATCCAACGGCATTAAACGACGCTGTGTCATAGGATTGTGGTAATGACAATATGAAACAGATGTATCATCTAATTGAATTACCAAATATTTCAACATAATAATCAACAGTTTACCATAGGAATATTACACTTATCTTTCTCATATTCATCACGTTTTCCTTCAAATTCAAGCTTCCGAAACAATTTATTCCAATAATAATTATTGGCTCGAACACGAGCTTTATGCATTTTACAAATAGCTGTAGAACGTTGATAGACAGTTGGAGTATCAGCTGCGTCATAATTCTCTCCTTGACACCACGCACACCCACTTGCCACTTCACAATCTATACATTCCTGATTGGATTGCGTGCAACGCTCAAGAGCAATAAACGGACGCAACTTATTCTTATCAATTCCATCGCGAATATTTCCTATAATCCAAGCTTTCTTGTTTCGTAAGGAATATTGTGCAAAACGTGTACATGGATAAAAATTACCTGCGGCATCAACAGCCAACATTCTTCCCGCACCACACCAGTTTTGATTATCCAATACACGATCTAAAGGCTTTCCCAACAACTCCGTAAAAAAGGAACAAGCATAATCCCTATAATATCCACCCTCTATTATTGCATCAGCAAGCTCTATCAGTTGCTCCTCATATAATTTGTCATCACCATCACGCCATACATCTTCAAACACACAATTGATATTCACTTCATGGATTCCTAATGAATATAAGTGTATCACACTTTCTTTTATATAAGGTATATCCGCACTGCTGATTGTTACTTTTGTTCCTCCATACGGGAATTGTTTAAGCCACAATGGTATATTACGAACTACGTCGTTATATGACCCACGTTCAGGGCCACCTCCTTTCCAAATACGGTTTAGGTCATGCTTAGCCTTTGTTCCATCTATAGTAATACCGATGGATATATGACGCTGATTCTTCTTTATAAAGTTCTGAACTTTATTGCTATCGTAATTAATACCATTTGTTGAAAACGAAAAACTGTATGAATTAAACCAATGATGATTTCTACGAAATAATTCTTTTTTTATATAATCACATATCTTATCAATAAGATCTATTTCCAAAAAAGGTTCCCCTCCGATAAAGTCCCATATAACAGACTCTTCACAAAACTCTTTTTCATGGTCAAGGATATAGTCCACAGCCGTTTTAGCCACATCCCAAGACATGCGTTCCTTGTCATTCTTACCTACAAGATAACAATACTTGCAGGCCAACTGGCAATCTTTTGTCACAATAAAAGTAATAGACTTTGCCTTTGCGGATTGCCATGAATCTCCAATTTCTTTAATCATACTATCACCCAAAATATGCAACACCTTTACAAGACCCTACTCCACAATATGTTTTACACGTACCTGCACAAGTCGTCTTGCATGTATTATAGCAAGTGTCATTACACGAAGTGACACATGTTCCGACACAACTGCTTGAGCACCCTCCGGAACATTTTCCCGAACAGTTTCCCCGGTCACATCCCCCCGCGCAAACCGTGGTACAAGTGGTTTTACATTCACCAGAGCAGGAAGAACTGCAACCGCTGCTACAACTAGAGCATGCAGACGATTTTGATGTGTTCTTACATTGTCCACTGCAACTTGTACTGCACCCTCCCGTACATCCGCTACTACAACCTCCAGAACAACCACCACTACAGCCATTAGAGCAACTTGAACATGTGGATGAAGTTGAACTACCCGTGCAACCACCATAACAGCTACTACTGCACCCTCTACTACAAGAGGAACTGCAAGAAGAACCCGAACAACCGTTATTGCCACTACTTTCTTCCTTATCCAACGCTTTTATCAATTCATCATCCTCTTTATCACATGAAGGAAACGAAGAAAGCACAGATACGCCTATCAAAATAGGAAGCGTTTTTTTAACGGCCTTTTTAAAAAAGGCTCTTCGGGACATTAACTCATCTTTCATCATTATATCACTTTAAATTAAATAATCTATAAGACAACTTGAGACATACACATTGGTTTCTAAGCTTTAACTTCGAATTACATACGTTTGTCAATCCTCGTTCATACAAAATCCCAAATCCTATCTTCTTGTATTCAATACCAATATCACCCAATATACCAACATCTGCATTGGTATCAAAAGAATGGGAATTGGTTTCAATCGTCGAAAACGTATACCCCACATTAATGCCAATGTTTCCAAAGAAGATAAAATCAGAAAGCTTATATCTATACCCTAGCGGAGACAACTTTACCGTTATATAATGTAACGGGAATGCATTACTTCCCTTCAAGGCATAACCTAAAGAAGTTTCCATGTAATAGCCTTTGGGAATGAAACGGATTGAATTATTAGCTATAAATTGAAAGGCCAAATCAAGACCAAAACCTATTGTGCCGTTAGGAGAGGCATTATCTGATACAAAATTCGCGAATCCACCATAAACCATTGGTACAAAATCAATTGCTACATTATGGTTCTGTTTTTGCACCTTACATAAGGTTTCAGCAGTATCTCGCACTTCTACAATGTTTATTATTGGTTCACTTTTTTCTTGATGCTCATCAACAACAGGGATGTCTTCTTCAACTTCTATTTTTCTTATATATTTAGAAGAAATATAAGCCATCCGGCTATTATAACTAATTTTTGCCCAATTGTTTACGATTGAATAAACGTCAATTTCCTCGTGTGGATTCAGTTTACCGATTATTGATGATTTCGTTGTCGGCCTATTTCGTACATTTAACTTTGAAGTTGATATTACTTCATATTTTTCCTGTCCGAGAACACCACCCACCATGCTTATAAAAAATAAGACAACAAACAATCTAACACTTATCATGGGTACGAGTTTTTATTTTAGTCCACTTTGATTTTTAATATATCATAACGTGAGTTAGATATACGAACTCACGCAAGAATTTACCACAAGCAATGAAGCCCATCACAAATCCCCAAATTTTTCTACTGTCAGGGTTCTGTCGCCTTCCTTAAGCACAAGGCGACTACCGTCACAACTTACAAGGGTGTACGAAACCGTCTTATTTTGTCCTTCTGTAAATCCATTATAACTTTCAGACCCATAACTGGTGTACACTCTTACGTTCGTATACTTTGCCGTCAAGATATATCCAGTTACCACATAGGTTCCACTGGCAATGATTTCATATTCGTTGTTTCCCGGGTAGTTACTATATTCATAAACAATACTACCTTCTCCTTTACTGCCAAAACTAAAGGTTTCACGCAAAGTTCCATCATCATAGGACCAATGACCTTGCAACAAGTGGGAAAAAACATCTGCCTGTCCTTGATTTTCACTTTCCAATATTTTACGGTAAGTATAAGTGTCACCATCTTCTTCCATCAACACCATCACCTCAGAAGTAAGAGAAACAATAGTATATGGAATTACTTTTTCTATATCATCATCATAGATAATGGTGAGAGTGTTATTCTCTTTCTTCCATAAGAAACCATAAGTATCACTCAAACTCCCATCTGCATGTTCTTCTTCTAAACCACGCCCTCCCTCATAAAATGTCATGTCGTAATACCAACTTCCGTCATAGGTCCTCCATGTCCCTAAAAGCAAGCCGGAATCTGACGGCGACACTTTTTCATCATCATCGTCCTTACAAGAAACAAATCCTGCACAAAACACAATAGCCAAAAGCATGGCCAACCAATTAAACACAAACTTTTTCATGATCTTTTCCCTTGTACGTGTCGGGCGCAACTTTTAAAGATTAATATTTTGTACTTTTTCGAGGAGTATACAAAACTATTTCTCATAATAATGCCTTAACTTTCCTTTTATTGTTATTTCAAAAGTTGATCCGTCACAAGAATATTCATACTTCGTTCCGTCAATGTAAAGGAAACGGTCATTTTCTGTATACCACGTTATGTCATCATCTTCATTTACCCAATCTATATCAGGTTCATAAGACCCGTGAATACCTGTACCATCGGAATAAAAACAATAATAATCATATACATACTGATTTCCATTTATAATCGCGAAAACGAAACGTACAATTTTTCAAAACGAAACGTACAATTTTCTCATTTTTTCGCACCTTGCTTTACAATCGTTTGAAAGGCGTTTAACCACCGTTTTAGTGGCAATTAAACGCCTTTTATCATTGCATTAAAAACAGACTGAAAAAGTTAATTTTCAACTGCATTTTATTGCTGTTTTATTTTGCCGTCTCACAGAAAAATCGTATTTTTGTATATGCTAAGTTATTAACTTGCACTGTTATATTCTTTTTCCAAAGCCATCAGGCAACCAACTTTTCAAGTATTACGATACAATTTTCCTTTATCTTTTGGGTATCTCTTTTCCACTCTGACAACACAAAACCCTTTTCGTATTGCGGATATGGTCTTTCGGGTTTATTAAAGCGAAAATGTTTGCAAAGCGGGTAAATGTAACGATATGTCTTTACCACCAACACCTCCAAATCACCGATTAAAAACGCCACGTTTGCACGCAAATATGCAGATGGTGAAGTTGTATTCGTCAGGATCTGTTCGTGTATTATCTCGCCTGTTCTGCGATTGCGCAGGAACTTCGTATAATGAAAACCGAAATACTTGAAGTTTGCGGCCTTATAGATTGTCCCGCAACCTAAACGACCGTCAGCAAAGCTTTGAATGGCGACCACATTCGTGTCTATCTGACGAATGAGTTTAATGCTGGCCGCAATAAGCACCGTTTCAGCATTCTTTCCGAGACTATCATCAATCCACATTCGATTTAGCTCGCACATCCAAGCGTTTGGGTTCGGGTGTGTAAACAGGACGGCTCTCGGATTTTTCATATAGCCGTAAACTGCAACACCGAGGCATTTGTCTGGCTCATCGGAGCGGAATATCCC
>ERZ780014.782-NODE-782-length-12338-cov-2.21908_pt1 | contig 12338 bp, 9 predicted proteins | sample MGYA00511929_ERZ780014 | MGnify/ENA primary metagenome ERZ780014 (study PRJEB29588, sample SAMEA2155132) | human gut metagenome | biome: human gut; feature: human-associated habitat; material: faeces | place: Denmark | collected 2008/2010 ...
AGCCTCCGCAGGCATAGAAGCTGCGTGCCTATGGGCGTAGAAGTGCTGTGATCGAACAGCTCAATACAGAATTACGCGATAAATTATATTTTCATTATCATGGAATCTATGTGACAGATAATTTTCTGGTTGCAACATATTGGTTCCATACGGACGTAATCCGCCTCGATGATGTGCGGTATCTGTCCAAGAATCGGGTGGAGGAAAAGAATGGCAGAGAACTGTTTCGGCTGACTTTGTCAGAACCGGAGACCGATTTGTTTTATGAGATTGATTTCAGGGAAGAAGAGTTGGTCGATGCGTGCGTGGATGCGATTCGGGGATAATGATGTAGATGATGGAGGATGGAACGCATGAATATAGTTTTGGAAATCATTATTTTTAATGTCGTGGTATTTACGATCTGCGGAATCAATATGGCAAAAAAAGGAAGACTTGGATTGATACAAGAGTATCCAAAAGCAATACAGAATCGATGCAGAGAGCTTGGACTGATCGAGGAAAGCTCTGGCAAGTTGATGAAAAAGGCAACGATCGGTAAGATTGGATTTTTTATCGGATACATAGTTTTGCAGACGGTATTGGCGTATTATATCGGAGGAGCACGCACGTTTTTCACAGGCTGGCTGCACGGTTATCTCATGTGGGTGGCAGAAATGTGGTTTGATGCACTGGTTGTGGACTGCCTCTGGTTTTGCCATAGCAAGAAAATGGTAATTCCGGGAACCGAGGATATGGTCGATGCCTATCACGATTACTGGCATCACATCAAATATGCGGTGATCGGAATGTTTACGCAGGCGGTGATCGCCCTGCCGGTAGGACTTTTCGTGATGCTGCTGGGAAAGTAATCATATATGGATAAAATAAAGGGTGTACCTGACGATGCAGGTGCACCTTTTTTATGTCAAAAATTATAGAATTAAAAATAATTTTTTACTCTCAAACCCGCATATTTCCTCAGCTTTTCTAAATGTTCCAAACTTACGCTTTACAAATATATGTATGCCATGATACGGTTTTTCAAACATTTTGTGATATAAAATCAAAATTTTTACAATGTGTATATAATGTGTATAATCAAAGGAGAAGAGATGAAACAGAGAGAATTGGTAAGAAAGTTAAAATCAATTGGATTTCGATTTGCAAGACAAATATAAAAAAATGGGGAATATAATATAGTATCCCCGGTAGATGAGGAGATGATTACTATGAAACAGGTGTATCCAGTTATATTTACAAAAATACAGGATGAGAAAAATACGATTTTGATTGAAGTGCCAGACTTGGAAATACTGACAGAAGGATTTGGCATTGTAAATGCAATTGACATGGCGAGAGACGCAATAGGCGTAAAGGGGATATATTATGACGATCAGGGAAAAGAATTGCCGAATCCAAGAGAATTGAAAGATATAGATATATCAAAGGGTACATTTTATGGAGATGGGGAAGGAACAGTCACACTGATAGATGTTGATTTTAATGAATATCGCAGAAAATTAGATAATAAATCTGTACGACGCAATGTGACACTTCCGAATTGGTTAAACCGAGAGGCAGAAAGGGCACATATCAATGTGTCGGGGGTTCTTCAGGAGGCACTTGTGCTAAAACTTGGGATACGAAAATAAACACCTAAAATAGGATTCAGCAGTTTACATTTTCGGGGTTGACACAGTTATTTATTGTGCTAAAATGTTTTTTGATAGATGCATTTACTGAATGATGATGCACCTGCAGGAACATAATAAATAGAAAGACGTTGAAGGTGCAACAAGGATTTTCAAGACCTGACAGAGAGACGGGGTCATGGCTGCAAGCCCTGTTCAGTAGAGGAAGATCTCATTTTCACACTGGAGTCGCGGATTTGAACATACCATTGTCGTGGTGCAGTGGAAAGTAGGATTCGTCGTGTTATGCACGTTACGCATACAATGAGAGCGACTGTCACAGTCGAATCAGGGTGGTACCGCGGATATTACTTCGTCCCTAGTCAAGGGCGAAGTTTTTTTGTTGCCTTTTATGACTGGTTAGAAACACATATCAGATGATTGCAGTTCCAATATGTGGATTGAGTGATTCGTAATTACCAATTCTAAAGCAGACCGTTGAAGCACGCTGGTACTTAATGAACGACGGATTTATCGTCGTGAATTTAGTACCATTGCGTGATGAACCGAGCGAGAGCGTGTCTGCGTAGAAATGGTAATTATGAATCGCTCGTATGATGTGTTTCTGGTTTGCAATCATCTGAAATTGGTATAACATGGAGGAAAACAGGAAATGAAAGAAAAGTTGCAAAGCATCAAAGAACAGGCACTTTCCAAGATCGCAGAGGCACAGGATATCAACCTCTTGAATGATATCAAGGTGTCGATCCTTGGTAAGAAGGGTGAATTAACCCAGGTATTGAAGAGTATGAAGGATGTGGCTCCGGAGGATCGTCCGAAGGTTGGACAGATGGTAAATGAGACACGTGCAAACATCGAGGCAAAGCTCGAGGAGAAGATGAAGTCCATCAATTCTGCTATGCGTGCAGAGAAGATGAAGCGTGAGACAATCGATGTTACACTTCCGGGTGTGAAGAAGATCGACGGACACAGACATCCAAACCAGATCGCGCTTGAAGATCTGGAGCGTGTATTTATCGGTATGGGATATGAGATCGTATCCGGGCCGGAAATTGAATATGACAAATACAACTTTGAGCTTTTGAATATCCCTGCAAACCATCCGGCAAAGGATGAGCAGGATACATTCTATATCACAAAGGACATTCTGCTTCGTACACAGACATCACCGGTACAGGCAAGAATCATGGAGCAGGGCAAGCTGCCAATCCGTATTCTGTCACCGGGACGTGTATTCCGTTCTGACGAAGTAGATGCAACTCATTCACCATCTTTCCATCAGGTTGAAGGACTGGTTGTTGACAAGGGAATCACAATGGCAGATCTGAAGGGAACACTCGATCAGTTCGCGAAGGAATTCTTCGGTGAGAAGACAAAGACGAAGTTCCGTCCGCACCATTTCCCATTTACAGAGCCTTCTGCAGAGGTAGATATCACATGCTTCAAGTGTGGCGGCAAGGGCTGTCGTGTATGTAAGGGCAGTGGCTGGATTGAGATTCTTGGTTGTGGTATGGTTCACCCACACGTATTGGAAATGTGTGGCATTGATCCGGAAGAGTATTCAGGATTCGCATTTGGTATCGGACTGGAGCGTATCACACTTCTGAAGTACGAGATCGATGATATGCGTCTCTTGTACGAAAACGACACAAGATTTTTGAATCAGTTCTAAGATGGAGGTAAGAAGATGAATACACCGATTTCATGGTTAAAAGTATATGTTCCTGATTTAGATGTGGATGTACAGGAGTTCGTAGACGCGATGACACTGTCCGGTTCCCATGTAGAAGGATACGAGAAGAAAGATAAGAACTTAGAGAAAATAGTAGTTGGTAAGATCGAGAAGATCGAGAAGCACCCGGATGCAGATAAGCTCATTATCTGTCAGGTAAATATCGGTGCTGAGACAATCCAGATCGTAACAGGTGCTCCAAATGTAAAGGAAGGCGACCTTGTACCAGTTGTTTTAGATGGCGGTAAGGTTGCAGGCGGACATGATGGCGAGCCGCTTCCGGAGGATGGTATCAAGATTAAGAAGGGCAAGCTTCGTGGTATCGAGAGTAATGGTATGATGTGCTCCATCGAAGAGCTTGGTTCATCCAGAGATCTGTACCCGGAAGCACCAGAGTATGGTATTTACATTTTCGGTGAAGAGTCAGGCGTAAAGCCGGGCGACGATGCGATCGCAGCACTTGGTCTGCATGATTCTGTTGTAGAGTACGAGATCACATCGAACCGTGTCGATTGTTTCTCGATGATCGGTATGGCAAGAGAGGCTGCTGCAACCTTTGACAAGGAATTCCATGAGCCGGAAATCAAGGTACAGGGCAGTGGCGGAGATGTCAATGATTACATTACCGTGGATGTACAGGCCCCGGATCTGTGCCCGCGTTATACAGCCAGAGTTGTTACAGATTTGAAGATCGGTCCTTCCCCAAAATGGATGCGTGAGAGACTGGCTTCTCAGGGAATCCGTTCCATTAACAATCTGGTTGATATCACAAACTATGTTATGGAAGAGTACGGTCAGCCAATGCACGCGTATGACTTAGATACGATCGCAGGCAAGAAAATCGTTGTAAAACGTGCCAATGACGGTGATACATTTGTGACACTCGACGGACAGGAACGTAAGATGGACAACGATGTTCTGATGATCTGTGATGGCGAGAAGGAAATCGGTATTGCCGGTATCATGGGTGGTGAAAATTCCATGGTTACGGATGACATCAAGACATTGCTGTTCGAGGCAGCCTGCTTCGACGGTACGAATATCCGTCTGACAACAAAGCGAATCGGTCTTGCGACAGATGCAGCCGCAAAATTCGTAAAGGGACTTGATCCAAACTTGGCAGAACAGGCAATCAATCGTGCCTGCCAGTTGATCGAGGAGCTTGGCTGTGGTAAGGTCGTTGACGGTATGGTTGACGTATATCCAAATCCAGTCAAGGAGATTGAGCTTCCGTTTGAGCCGGAGAAGATGAACAAGCTGCTCGGAACAGACATTTCTTCTGATGTTATGCTTTCCATCTTCAAGAAGCTGGAGCTTCGTTATGACGAGAAGACAAATATGCTGACAATCCCTACTTTCCGTCAGGATCTGAAATGTATGGCAGATCTTGCAGAGGAAGTAGCACGTTTCTATGGCTATGCAAATATTCCGACGACTCTGCCACACGGCGAGTCCACTGCCGGTAAGAAGAGCTATGCAGAGCGTGTAAATGATATCGTAAGAAATATTGTCGAGGGCGATGGTTTCTCTGGAGCTATGCATTATTCGTTCGAGAGTCCGAAGGTATTTGACAAGCTGCTCATCCCACAGGATTCCGTATATAGAAAGGCAATCCAGATCATGAACCCACTTGGCGAGGACTTCTCTATCATGAGAACGCTTCCGTTAAATGGTATGCTGACATCCCTTTCTACAAACTATAACCGTAGAAATAAACATGCGAGACTGTATGAGCTTGCAAATGTATATCTGCCGAAGGCACTTCCATTGACAGAGCTTCCAGATGAGCGTATGATGCTGACACTTGGTATGTTCGGCGAGGGCGATTTCTTCGATCTGAAGGGTGTGATTGAAGAGCTGACAGAGAAGCTTGGATTTGCAAAGGAGATCAACTACGAGCCAACATCTGAGCATCCATTCTTACATCCGGGACGTCAGGCAAATATCACGAAAGGCAAGCTTTCGGTTGGTTATCTCGGACAGCTTCATCCGGAGGTTGTTGAAAACTATGGCATGAAGAAGGAAGTCTATGTCGCAGTTCTGGATATGCAGACAGTTACAATGCTTACGACATTTGACAGAAAGTACGAAGGTATCGCGAAGTTCCCAAGCGTTACACGAGATCTGGCACTGGTTGTAGATAAGAGTGTATTTGTTGGCGAAATCGAGAAGGTCATCAAGAAGTGTGGCGGCAAGATGTTAGAGAGCTACAAGCTGTTCGACGTTTACGAGGGCGCACAGGTGGCACCGGGTAAGAAGTCTGTTGCATACTCTCTCGTATTCCGTGACAAGACAAAGACTTTGACTGATGCGGATGTTAATCCAGTCGTAGAGAAGCTTCTTGCAGAGCTTTCGAAGATGGGCATCGAGATCCGTGCATAATAGCATAGTTCTGCGTGCAGAATTTTATGGAGCAGATAAATATGAACGAAATGAAATTAAGTGATTTTAATTATGAATTGCCACAGGAGCTGATCGCACAGGATCCGCTCCTGAAGCGAAGCGATTCCCGGCTTATGGTGTTGAACCGTGCGACTGGAGGAATCGAACACCGACATTTCTCGGATGTGATCGAATACTTAAATCCGGGTGATTGTCTGGTTATCAATGATACAAAGGTCATTCCAGCCAGACTGATTGGCGTCAAGGAAGATACAGGGGCATCCATTGAGGTGCTGCTGTTGAAGCGCCACGATGATAAGGTCTGGGAGACGCTGGTAAAGCCGGGGAAAAAGGCACGTGTAGGTGCGCGTATTTCCTTTGGTGAAGGCAAATTGGTCGGCGAGGTTATCGACATTGTTGAAGAGGGCAATCGTCTGATCCGTTTTGAATACGAAGGAATCTTTGAGGAAGTGTTGGATGAGCTTGGACAGATGCCGCTTCCACCGTATATTACACACCGTCTGGAGGACAAGGATCGTTATCAGACGGTCTATGCAACACATACCGGTTCGGCAGCAGCACCGACGGCAGGCTTGCATTTTACGAAGGAACTTCTGGCGCAGATCAAAGAGAAGGGCATCAAGATTGCAAGAGTGACCTTGCATGTCGGACTTGGTACGTTCCGTCCGGTGAAGGTGGAGAATATTTTAGAACATCATATGCATAGTGAGTTCTATGTGATTGATGAGGAAGCTGCCAATACGATCAATGAGACGAAGGCAAATGGTGGTAAGATCGTATCGGTTGGTACAACGAGCACGCGTACGCTCGAGACGGTTGCAGATGAGAACGGACATGTGCGTGCCTGCAGTGGATGGACGGATATCTTTATCTATCCGGGATATAAATTCAAGGTGGTTGACCGCCTGATTACGAATTTCCACTTGCCGGAATCCACATTGTTGATGCTGGTTTCTGCATTGTATGACCGCGAGAAGATTCTTGAAGCATATAAGATTGCGGTGGAGGAGAAGTACAGATTCTTCTCATTTGGAGATGCTATGTTGATTTTATAAAATTGGAGAATGGCGTTGATAAGAAAATAGAATACGATATATGATGGTATAATCGTATAAAGATTAACAAAGAAATGGAGGAAAAAGTTATGAGTCGTTTGAAGCAGGCAGTGAAGATGCTACGGTATAACTTTTCCTCCATTGCTTTTTTTGAGATAGTTTACCGGGTATTGTCATTGGCAATTCTGACACCGGCAATGTATGGACTGCTGAATGTGTCAATGGATATCGCAGGCGTTTCGTATCTGTCATCCGGAACGATCTACCGGTATATGCGGTCGCCGATTACCTATGTGGCATTCCTGCTGATTTTGATTCTGATCGCATTTTTCCTACTGATTAATCTGTCGGGAATTATTTACAGTATGGAAGCGTCGGTGCGGCGCGAGAAGCTGAATCCGATGGATATTTTGCTGCATGGAATCGGAAATGCCTGCCGGAGTCTGACACCGAAGAATCTGCTCACACTTGGTTATGTATTGTTTGTTCTGCCATTCACATATTCGCTGACATTGTCAGGCACGTTGCTCGGCTTGAAGCTGCCGGAATTTTTGACACATTTTCTGAAGAATTATAAGTTCGGAGTGATGGGGGGGCTTGCCATCTACCTTGTGCTCTGTCTGACCTTCTTCAAAGAAATTTTTACGCTCAACTATTTTGTCCTGTATAAGGTCAATTATAAGCAGGCACGCCGTATGAGTAAACAGGCGATGAAACGGCATGTATTACTTATGATGATCGGTGTCATTTCATTAAATCTGGCGATTGCCGTCATTGCGGTGCTGCTGGAAGGTGCATTTGCAGCGGGAATCTCGAAGGTTGTACTTAACCTGATTCCGAACAAAACGGTTGTGACAGTGATTGATACAATCTTCCGTGTCGCGACGGTGATTCTTTATGTGTTGATTGTCATAGTTGCAACGCCGCTGATTCATGCATATATCTGCGCACATTTCTATGAACGTGAAGGCGATATGGATTATGAGGAGTTCAAGAAACTCCATGTAAATAAGATTCAGGAGCGGGAGGAGAAGATTCTTCTGAGCCGTTCACGGAAGAAGCAGCGTACATTTTTGGCTTCTATTGTTGCGTTCGGTCTGATACTGAATGGCTGTTATGTGTATCTGTCAACCAACAATTACATGTCCTTTCGTATTGCATATCCGACGAATGCATCGGTGACAGCGCATCGCGGGGATGCCGGAAATGCACCGGAGAATACAATGCCTGCATTTGAAAAGGCAGTGGAAGCAGGTGCGGATATTATTGAGTTGGATGTACGACAGACGGCGGATGGCGTGTATGTAATCATGCATGATGAAAGTCTGAACCGGACCGCGAATGTCAAGCGTAAGGTCGGTGAAGTGGATTATGATTATATCAGCAAGCTGGATGTCGGAAGCTCCTATGACCGGTCGTATGATGGCACGCGGATTCCGACGTTGGAGGAAGTGCTGATTTTTGCCAAGGAAAATGATGTATTCTTGAATATTGAGTTAAAACCGGCAGATACTGATCAGAATTATGTGCAGGGCATTGTGGATCTGTTGCATGAATATGATTTTGTGGATCAGTGCATGCTTGGCTCACAGAGTGTCGCGGCGTTACGCGAGGCAAAGGAACTGGATCCGGATATCTCAACGCTCTATATCATGACGATGGCATTTGGCGATTTCGCAGGCATGCAGGGAATCGATGGATTCAGCATCAAACATACGTATATTAGTAACAACATGGTAAGTCGGATTCACGCAAAGGGAAAGAAGATTTACGCATGGACGGTAAACAATGAGTCGGACATCAAGGATCTGTTGCTACTGGATGTGGACGGAATCATCACGGACGATCCTGCCAATACAAAGGAAGTTATATCCAACGCAAATGATTCCATCATTGAAGATTGGATGAAACGGTTGATCTATAAATACTAGATTGAAAGTAAAAACAGATTGATTGGAAATGAAAAGGCTGCCAGATGTGGCAGCCTTTTTTGCTATGGTGACGTGAAAAATGCAGTGATCAGATCAGCTAAAGCGGTGTAGTCATCCTTGTGCATCAGCTCGCTCGCAGAGTGCATGGCAAGAACCGGAATACCGATATCACACGCGCGCATTGGCAGGTAGGAGGATACGATCGGACCAAGCGTCTGCCCGCCCGGCATGCCGGAACGGGTGACGGTGCGCTGCAGGGCAATTCCATTTGTGTTGCACAGGTCAATGATGCAGGCACCAGCTTCACTGTCACATACATAACGTTGACTGGCACTTGATTTCAGGACAGCACCTTTTCCGAGCAGAACTGTATTGGTAATGTCGGATTTCTCGTTGTAATTTGGATGTGTGGCATGTGCGACGTCTACGGACAGATAAAATCCATCTTCAATCAGTGAAAGCTGGCTGCCTACAGCCAGGCGTTTTACGATATCGGAGAGTAATGTGCTGTCAGCTCCCTGCTTGGAGCGGCTTCCGATTTCTTCATTATCAAAAAGTGCGCCGATGCAGAGTGTATTGGAAGGCTCTGCACTTGCCAGTCCTTCTAGGATGGCACAGACCGAAGAGATATTGTCGATACGCGGACTTGTCACAAATGCATCATTCATACCGACGGTCGTTGGTGCATCGCAGATGTACAGGTACAGATCGAAGTCTAAAATATCATCTGGAGAGATGTTTAGTTTTTCTGCCACATAAGAAAGCAGAAAATGGGAATCTGCTGCGGGCGAGACCATATCTACAATCGGAATCAGTTCCTTCTGTACATCCAGTTCTTCTTCTTTGCCGCCACGTTTCAGATGCGGAGCAAGGTTCGGGATGATAGCAACCGGTTTTTGGGAATCGAATAGACGGACTTCCGGGTGGAAGCTTGTGTCGCCCTTGAGGATAACTTTTCCTGCGAGTCCGAGCGGACGGTCAAACCATGTTTCCTTGATAAGTCCACCGTATGGTTCCACGTTTATTTGCAGATATCCCAGCTTTTTTAATTCCGGGTTCGGCTTTACCTTGAGCATCGGGAAATCCGTATGGGCGCAGGCGATGCGCACCTGTGTGCTCTGTGCGCCTTTGACGAACGGAATCACGATCGAAGAAAATGGGGCAAGGTAGTATCTGCCAGCGGCGAGCTCGGCGAGATTTTCCCGGTCGGATATCTGTGTGAAGTTATGCGCATCTAAATATTCTTTAGCAAGGGCGGCAACATGGAATTGGGTTTTGCCGTTCTGTAAGAAACGCAATAAAGTTTTCATGTGATGATCTCCTTTTGGAAAAGTGTGAAACATACTGTGATTTGGATATATAGTTGTATCAGCATCTGTCACTATACGATGTATTGAAACTAAGAAGTACTAGATGTTCTGAAAAGGTGTATTGAGAGCATACGCAACCGCCTCCCCGTCCGCTCAGTGGCGGCTTGTTTGAACATCGTGTTCAAACATTGCTGGGAATGTACAGAACATCAAGAACTTCTAAGTTCCAAACATATGTATATTGCCAGATACTGATAGAACTATATATATCCAAATCATAGTATGTTTCGAAAATGTGTGGTTCATGTATGTAGTATAGAGAGTTCCTAGTGAGATTGCAAGGCTGGGAGGAAACTTTTGTTGGTGAAATGGGTGTAGAGAGAAGCTTCCCGGGGAGAAAACCCACGTGGTGGGCGTGGAGTTGGGGAGAGAGTTGGAAAAACCCAGAGATGAAGTATTAGAATGAAGGTTTACTGGTGAAATGGGCGTAGAGAGAAGCTTCCCGAGGAGAAAACCCACGCGGTGGGTGTGGGGAGCTGCAGAGAGCAAGAAAAGCCCAAGTATGGCTTGTGCATATGAGATGGGGTAAGTATAATAAAAATTGAGAGGAAACTACAATGAAAAAGATTAAAACAACGCTGAAATATATGGTAGCTAGTTTGCTCATCGCGCTTTCGTTCGCGGGATGTGTAGCCGGGCAACCCGCCGCGGATGATTCGACCACGGCTGCCATAGAAGCGCAGGATATAACGGAGAATCCTGACACGCGAGATAAAGACTCGCAGCCAGATGCACAATCGGAGAATGGGCTTCCGCGTGCAATCCAGACGGAAACTCCAGTTTCGCTTGCTGACATTCCGGCTTACGACGGAACGTCGTATATCCAGCTTGAGAATAATATGCCGGATTTTACAGAGGAAGAAAAGAAGAGTACGGAAGCGTTTGAACGATATAGTGATCTGGATTCGCTTGGACGCTGCGGGCAGGCGTATGCGAATATCTGCCCGGAATTACAGCCGACGGAAGAACGGGGCACAATCGGAAATGTTCGTCCAAGCGGCTGGCACACGGTGAAGTATAATGATCTGATCGACGGGAATTATCTCTACAATCGCTGCCATCTGATTGCGTACTGTCTTGCCGGTGAAAATGCAAATGAGAAGAACCTGATTACCGGGACAAGATACCTGAATGTGGATGGGATGCTTCCGTTTGAGGAAAAGGTAGATGCATATGTAAAAGAGACTGGAAATCATGTGCTGTACCGGGTGACACCGATTTTTGAAGGGGATAATCTGGTTGTTTCCGGCGTGGAGATGGAAGGATGGTCTGTCGAGGATGAGGGAGCTGGAATTTGTTTTCATGTGTACTGCTATAATGTACAGCCGGGAATTGGGATCAACTATGCGGATGGAACAAGCTGGGAATCTGAAATACAGGAACAAACACCGAATTCAGAACTAATGGGGGACAATAAAAATGAAACGGCACAGACCTATATTTTGAACACAAACATGAAGAAGATTCATCGTCCGACTTGTTCGAGTGTCAGCCAGATGAAGGAGAAAAACAAGCAGACCTATGAGGGAACGGTGGAGGAGTTAGAGAACATGGGATATACCCCGTGTAAGAAATGTAATCCGTGATTGTAATCCGGCTTCCTATATGTGCATCGAGGCAAAATAACACGTAAATTAATATGCAAACAATCCGCGGATGTGTGTAAAACAATCCATAAATCGGTTGTTGCTGGAAATGAGCCGTGTTATAATGATGTAGATTTTTATGGCGAGACGTTCAGACTTGAAAATGAAAACAAAAACTGTGTACAGATACAGGATTTGAAAAGACTTAAATATGCGTATTACATAATATTAGACATGCAGAAAGAGAGAAGGTTATGAAATTATCAAGAGTTCATGGACTCTCCGGCGAAGTGACAGTACCAGGAGACAAGTCCATTTCCCACAGAAGTATTATGCTTGGCTCGATTGCGAAGGGCAACACGGAGGTAGAGGGATTCCTGCAAGGGGCTGACTGCCTGTCGTCGATTGCCTGCTTTCGTAAGATGGGTGTCGAGATCGAGAATAACGGAGACAAAGTATTGGTACATGGTCGTGGCCTGAGAGGCTTGAAAGCACCGGATTCGATTCTGGATGTTGGAAACAGCGGAACGACAACACGTCTGATGTCGGGAATCCTTGCGGCACAGCCATTTGTATCAACGGTCAATGGCGATGCGTCGATTCAGAAACGTCCGATGAAGCGGAGTA
>ERZ780014.783-NODE-783-length-12333-cov-8.78669_pt1 | contig 12333 bp, 5 predicted proteins | sample MGYA00511929_ERZ780014 | MGnify/ENA primary metagenome ERZ780014 (study PRJEB29588, sample SAMEA2155132) | human gut metagenome | biome: human gut; feature: human-associated habitat; material: faeces | place: Denmark | collected 2008/2010 ...
GAACTTGGGTTTGCCGCTGGTGGCCGTTTCGGCAAACACCCCGAACGGCGGCCGCAGGTTGGGCAAGTAGGAGCGACGGAACATTTCGCAGGCTTTTTCGGCCATTCCGAGCCGGGCATACTGAATCGCAAAAACCGAGTAACTCATCGCCGGACCGTTACGCGGATCGATTCGGCGCTCGTAGTATTCCAGATCGCGCAACTGAGCTTCGCGTCCGGTCACGATGCCCAGCGGATAGCCCAGCAGGTTGGCATCGGCCTGTTTGATCATCTCGCCGTCGTAGCCGGCATGCTCGCGCGTCGTTCCGTCGGCGAAGTGCGGGATGCGAAGGCCCGCGGCTACCGCACTCCACTGCGGATCGGGACGCTCGCCGCAAAGCTCCGCCGCAGCCGAAGCGTACTCCAGTGCCCGGCGGGCCGCGCCGTTGGTAAAGGCATTGTCCGTGACGCCGACGGCGTATTCGTTGGCTCCGATCACATTGCGGATCGAGTAGCTGCCGTCGGCATTCGCCGTAACGCGATCGCACCAGAAACGTGCAGCCTCGCGCATCAGCGGGAAACCCTCGCGGCGCAGCCACTCCCGGTCCTGCGTCACACAGTAATAGTTCCAGCTGGCGATGGCGATATCGGCTGTAATATGATGTTCGAGCGGACCGGTGAGGGCAAAGGTCGGCGTAGCCTCCTCGCCCCGGTCATCCCCTTCCCAGGGGAACATCGCGCCCCGATAGCCGTGGGCGTAGGCCCGACGACGGGCCGCATCGAGTCCGTCGGTTCGGTAATCGAGCATCTGGCGCGCCAGGCAGGGCCGGAGCACCAGCAGCGCCGGATACATCCAGATCTCAGAATCCCAGAAGATATGACCGTTGTAAAAGCCCCGGGCCGAAAGGCCCATCGGCGGAATACTCCGGCGACTGCCTTCACGGATAGAGCCGTAAAGGTTGAACAAGGCGAAACGCACATCCAACTGTGCCGTGGGATCGCCTTCGATCTCGATATCGCCCTGCCACAACTCCGCCCATTTCCGTTCGTGTGCCGCAACGAGTTGCGCCGCTCCCTCCCGGGCTGCATAAATAGCCTGCCTTTCCGATTCATTCCACGGGTCGGCGAAAGCGGCTGTAGTACAGATTGTTCCCACAAGGGAGAACGACGCCCGGCCGCCCTTGCGCAGAACAATCCTCACGCTTTCCGGTGAGACCGCTTCGCACCCTTCACCGCAAAGAAAAGTCGACGAAGCCACAATATGGTCGCGGCCGCGGTTGTAACTGCCGGAAGTGCGCTGTACGGCAATACGGCTGCCGTCCTCACATCCGACCGTGCGCGACTCCCGCAGGGTGTCGGCGAACTCTCCGGGAACGGTATGACCGTTTGAAAAAAGAACCTCTGCATCGCGTTCCGCCGTCACTTCCACTTCTGTCATAAGAGCGTAAGGCATGTTCCGCAAGGCCCGTATACGATAGACGACCGTCACACCGTCCGTTGAAAAACGGGTCGTGTGCACTGCACGCCGCATATCGACCGACTGATGCTGTGGACGGACCTCCGACGGATCGAACCGATGACCATCGACAGCCATTGTCAACCCCAGCGGATTGATCCCTTCCAGAATACGACTCACATCATCTCCGAACCCCGGCTCATAACTCCCTCCCAGAATCACAGAACCGAGGGCAAAAGGCTCCCGACCCACGGCTACGCCAATTTCTCCGTTGGCCATGGCGACGGCAAAATAATCAGCCGTGGTATCTCGTGCGGTAATTACCCACCCTTCGCTGCGGGCATCGACCGACAGCGGAACGACCGACAGCAGCACGACCCAAAAAACAAGTCTCATCATGGTTCTATTCATTTACGGGAACAAACGTCACGGCCTGCCCGCCACGGGCAGTCATTGCAATTTCGAGCATATCGGCAGAAGTCACGGTCCGTTTTTCGATGCGATAGTTTTCGGGATTCTCCGCAGAATCCGGAGCGTCGGCATAGATCGTTGCAGTATAAGTCATACCGGACTTCAGGAAGCCGAGTTTCTGGGTCAATGTCCGGGGCTCATCGTTCGTGCCGGCGCCCAGGAAGAAACTGTCATCCGCACGGCGTACGACGACAATATATTCGCCGGGTTCACCCTGCAATGCTTCGGACCAGTCACAGTCGGCATCGAAATCCCGGAAGAATTGGAAAGCCGGATGTCCCTCGTAGTTTTCGATCAGATCGGACGCCATCTGAAGCGGAGAATAAATAATCACCCAGTTGGCAATCTGACGTGCCAGCGTAGTCTTGATACAACACGAATTGTTGTCGCCGTTCCACTCCTGCATTCCGGTTTCCCGGCCCCGGACGCGCGAGTAATCAAGATCGAATACCCCCGGCGTATAATCCATCGGACCGCTCAGGAGCCGTACGAAAGGCAGCGTACAGAGATACTCCGCGGAGTTCCCTTCCGACCATGCGTTCCACTCCATGCCGCGTGCCCCCTCCCGGGTCATCATATTGGGCCACGTGCGGCGAATGCCCGTATCCTTGATCGGCTCGTGGGCATCGATGACGATCCCATAACGGGCCGCCGTCTCGACGACACGCTGGTAGTGCCGCACGCCATACTGCGAGTGGTGGAGCTGGCCGTCCCTGAAGCCTCCGGCATATCCCGTTTTGACGGCATGCACACCCAATCCGGCATAGCGCTGCATAGCCGTTTCCAGAGCCGCTTCATATTCAGGAATATTACCACCCGTTTCATTGTGCATCCACAACTCGATGTTCTTCTCCCGGGCATACGCGGCAATGCGGTCGAGATCGAAATCTGCATAGGGCTTCACATAATCGAAGTGCTGCGTTTTACCCCAGTTCTCCCAGCCTTCGTTCCACCCTTCGAACAACACTCCCTGAATATTGTTCGCCACTGCGAAGTCAATATGACGCAGAGCATTCTCCGTCGTCGCTCCATGCCGGGGTCCCATTGTCCATGTATGGGTGCCGAGATGCAGTCCCCACCATACGCCGATATATTTCTGCGGTTTGATCCACGAAGTGTCAGCAATCTTCGAAGGCTCGTTCAGGTTAAGGATCAGCGACGAGTTGATCAGGTCCACCGCTTTGTCTCCCACTTGGATCGTCCGCCACGCCGTCATGAATTTCGAGGGAATACGAGCCTTTATACCGTCAGGCAGCGGAGCCAACTCGGCTTTGAAGGCCAGCGAATCGGTCCGGTAGAGATTCATTTCGGGGAAATCGTACAGCGCCGCTTCGTGAATCGAACCGTATGTGCCGTCCACACGGAATGTGAAAGGCGTATTGGCGTTTTCAACGGCCGAAACCGGCAGTTCGCGATACAACAATTCATAGGTGTTGAAATTTCCGGGAATCGACCACGACACGCCGTCTTCGGCGAAGCGGAATTCGGTCAGTTCATCGGTGACGGTCAGCGAATCGAGGTCCGGCACCTCCCATTCATAGCGGAATGCCACACCGTCGTCAAAAGCCCGGAAACGAAGCGTCAGCAACACGCCGTCGTCGTTTTTCAATACCGCCGTCATTTCGTTGTGGCAATCGCGCAGGATTTTATTTTCGCCCCACGGCTGCGTCCATGTTTCGTTCACGGATCTTTTCACAATCTCCCGTACCGAAAAGCCGCCGGCGAGGTCTCGCTCTTGCGCCACGAGGCCCAAGGCGGAAGGAAGGATCAAAGGCCTGCCGTCGCGTTCGACGGTATAGGCCATGCAGCCGTCGGCGCCCGTCACGAACGAAAGGCGTGTGCGCCCGTCGGGAGAAATTATCTCCGGATTCCCGCCGCATGCAAACAGAAGCAAGCACACACAGGACAAAAACAAGTTCCGGAACGAGAACTTCAAAGTTTGGTTCATGCTAAATTTATTTAAATGAGGTTATTGTAATTTTCGGGCTATTTGCCGGTCATACCTTAAGGAAAGTGTTTTTTCGATACAAGAAATAGAGAAACAGCCAGCAGAGCACGATATAACCTATATCGTAGATCACCGCCCCTACTGTTTCACTGCATTTGGAAGCAAGTCCGCCGACGAAAAAATCGGACGCATAACGCAGTGGAATAATCCGCTGCGCCATATAAATCGTAATGGAATTCAATCCGATAACCCGGAAAACGAACGTCCATCGTTTGTACCCGCACACGTCAATCAGGTAATAAAACAAGGCGGTCATCCCCAGCGAATAACCGGAGACCACGCAAGTGAACGAACTGCTCCATAAATTCTTGTTGACCGGCATGATAAGATTCCAGCACAAGCCCGCCGTCGTGATCGCCAGTGCGGCGACGGCCATATAGAACGCTTTCCAAGAGCCAGAGAGCCCTCTCCGGCCATCGAGCAAAAATTCGCCGGTGAACATTCCGAATAGAGCCGATACGACTGCCGGCAGGGTGCTCAATATCCCTTCCGGATCGAATGCCCCGTAAAGGATGTGTCCGGGAAGGTACTGTCGGTCAATCCATCCGGCCAGACACCCCTCCACCGAAAGCGGATCGGCACCGACCGGAGCATCGGGGGCTACGACCAGGCCGAGCAGCAGTGAATAGCCTATTAGGATAATCCCGGCAACAGCTATCCGAGTTCTCACGCTGCAATACACGCAGAGCAGTGCGGCGAACATCCAAGCCAAGCCGATCCGTCCCAGCACGCTTGCTATGCGCAACGAGGAGAAATTGAGCTCGAACAACCCGTTATAAACCATTCCCAACAGGGCAAGAATCAGTCCGCGGCGGAAAATCCGGTCCAGAATCCGTTTTCTGCCGAATCCGCGTGCACGCTGTTTGGCCAGCGAGAAGGGGAACGCCACGCCTGCGATAAAAAGAAACAGAGGAAAGATCGTGTCTTGAATCGTTAGTCCATTCCACGCCGCATGCTGCATCTGCGACGCAAGCATATCGGTAAAAGATCCGGGCCACAGTGCGCACAACGAGGTCACGAGCCCTGAAAAGCCCATAATAAAGAACATATCGACCCCCCGCAGGGTGTCCAAAGATAAAAGTCGTCTGTTCGGGTTCATCATCGCAGTATATTTAGCACCGGTAGACCGATTTATTCGCCCGTTCCATCGAAGAAATAGGAGGCGTAGCGATAGCCGCATTTGTCGTAAAGTTTCCGGAATACCGTCATGCGCCGGGTGAAATCCCCGAAATCGCGGCGGTCGCAGGCCCATCCCACCTCCGCTAATGCGGCCAGCCGCGGCAAGGCCATATGCTGTGCATGGGCAAAAGAAGCGATATATTCCGTCCATATATTCCCTTGTACTCCCTGAATACAGGATTGTTCCGCTGAAGAAAGACGGTCATAGGGATCGAACGAATAAACCTTACGAACCGGCACGTAACCGCCGATACCGAGTGGTTCGAGGCGCTCCGGCTCCTGCGTCTGAAAATAATCGAGATAACAATGCGTGTTGGGGGTCATGATCACCTGATTCCCGGCCTTGGCAGCGGCAACGCCGCCATCGGCACCGCGCCACGACATAATCGTAGCCGTCTTTGAAATCCCTCCTTCGAGTATTTCGTCCCACCCGATCAGATTGCGCCCCCGGGCATTGAGCCATTTTTCAATCCGATGGACAAAATAACTCTGCAATTCGTTTTCATGCTCTAACCGCTCATTACGGATACGCTGCTGACAGGCGGGACAGCTCGTCCAACTCTGTTTGGGACACTCATCCCCGCCGATATGGATATATTCCGAGGGAAACAGTTCACACACCTCTGCAAGCACGTTCTCCATGAATTCGAACGTCGAATCCTTGCCCGCGCAATAAACTTCCGGGAATACACCCCATCGCGTCCGTACTATATACCCCTCACCGGCACACCCTAGCCAGGGATAGGCCGCCAGTGCCGCCGAGGCATGTCCCGGCATCTCGATTTCAGGGATGACCGTAATGAACCGTTCGGCCGCATAGGCTACGACGTCACGAATTTGTCGCTGCGTATAGTATCCTCCCGAAGGTATGCCGTCGTAGATATTCGTATTGCGTCCAAGGACTGTTTCGGCTCGCCGTGACCCCACTTTCGTCAATTCGGGATAATGCCTGATCTCGATACGCCATCCCTGGTCGTCGGTCAGATGCCAGTGAAAACGGTTGAGTTTGTGGAGTGCCAATATGTCGATGAACGTTTTGATCTCGTCAACCGTGAAGAAATGACGGCAGCAGTCGAGCATGGCGCCACGATAAGCGAAACAAGGTTCATCCTCCACATGCACTGCCGGAAGTCGCATACCATACTGCGAGATAAGTTGACGCAAGCTCTGCAATCCGTAGAAGAGTCCCGAAGGGGAACCGCCCGTCACGGCGACACGCCCTTGGCCGATGTCGAGCGAATAGGCCTCCGCCCTGAGCGCCGGATCAATCCCGAGTACGATGCCGCTTTCGGAAATTCCGGAAACTTTCAGCCGAAGTCCATGTTCCCGGCAAATATCCCGCACGAAGAGTTCCGCGACACTCCGCAACGCTTTAGCCCCGCCGGGTACAGCGATCCGCGATCCGGCGGAGAGCACCGCTCCTTCGCCAGTTGCGTAAGCGATGTGCTGAGGCATGGGAACGATAGCGGGAGAATCCGCCGCTCGGGTTTCCGTAAATGAAACAGCAAGCGCCATGACGGCAAAAAAAACATTTTTCATATCGGTATGTTTTAGAACGGTTTCAAGGAATGTTAGGGGTGTCCCACACCCGGGTTTCCACGCATCGGACGAACAGGGTCTCCGTACCCATACGGATCCGGAAATCGCCCTTTTCGAGCCGCCAGCGACCGTCATAACCGACAAACGCCAGATCGGATGCCGGTATCGAAAGCGTCACCGTACGGGTTTCGCCCGGTTCAAGGGAGATCTTCTCGAAATTGCGCAGCCGGATCACGTCAGGCGTCAGGCTTGCCACCAAATCGCTCGACCAGAGCAATACGGCCTCCTTGCCCGCGCAGTCGCCTGTATTGGAGATATCGACCGTGAACGAAAGCGTATCTCCGGCCCGAAATTCCGTAAGGTTAGCCCGCAGATTTCCGTATTCGAATGTAGTGTAACTCAATCCGTGGCAGAAAGGCCATTGCACGTCCATCACGGCATCGTAGTTGTATTCGCCCTCCATCGTACCCCTTTTCTGACAGGGTTTGTAGTCATAGGTGGCCAACGCATCGGGCCAGCGCGGATAGGTAAAGGGAAGCCGGGCGCTGAAGTTCGCATCCCCGGCAAGCAGATTGGCCAGTGCGTCACCCCCGTAATTGCCGGGCAGCAGAATATCGACGACAGCCTGCGCCAACGGCTCTATATCGCCGATCAGACGCGGCCGGCCCTCGTTCAACACCAATACGAGGGGTTTCCCCGTAGACGCCAGTTCGCGGACCAGTTTTTTCTGGTTTTGCGACAGGTTCAGATCATTCATGTTGCCCGGAGTTTCACAATAGGAGTTCTCGCCGATGCAGACGACAATCACGTCTGCATCGGCCGCTGCCGAGACTGCTTCGCCGATTCCCCGCACACGCTCCACCTGCCAATTCTCCGAGGGGGTGCCGTATTCTACGCCTGGAATCCAGGTAACATGATCGAATTTACGCGCCAAGGCCTCGTAAATCGTATTGTAACGATCTGCAAACTCATCGCAACGCTCACCCTGCCAGGTGTAAGACCAGCCGCCGTTGAGACAGCGCATGGAATTGGCATTGGGGCCGGTGAGCAGGATGCGCGCCGACTTCGGGAGGGGTAGCAGACCTCCGTCGTTTTTGAGCAGCACCTCCGACTCTTCGGCAGCTTGCAAAGCCACGGCGGCGAATTCATCACTCGCGAAACGATCGAACTTCGAAGTGTCCGGGAACGGCTCTTCGAACAACCCGATGCGCATTTTCAACCGCAAAATCCGACGAACGGCATCATCGATGCGTCTTTCGGAAACCAGCCCTTCCTCGACCAGTTCACGGAGATAGACGCAGAAATCCCGGTCCAAAGGGACCATGGCCATATCGATCCCGGCATTTATAGCGATCCGAACCGCATCCTTGCGGCTCTCGGCGATATGATCCCGCTCATATAGATTGTAAATATCATTCCAATCCGTAACGATCACCCCGTCCCAGTTCAGTTCTTCCTTCAACCACCCCGTGAGCAACTCGCGGTTGGCATGAAAGGGCATACCGTCGTTGTTGGACGAGTTGACCATCAACGACAGCGCCCCGGCCCGGATACATTCGAGAAAGGGGGCAAAATATTTTTCGCGCAGGGCGTTGCGCGTAACGGACGAAGGCGTTCGGTCCTTGCCCGACATGGGGACGCCGTAGGCCATGAAATGCTTCAAACAAGCAGCCACCCGATACATCCCGATCCGATTGGGATCATCGCCCTGCAAACCGCGCACGGAAGCCGCCGCCAACCGGGAATTGACACAAACATCCTCTCCGTAACTCTCCCACATCCTCGACCATCGGGGATCGCGTCCCAAATCCATCACCGGCGCAAAATTCCACGGAATGGCACAGGCACGGGTTTCATAAGCCGAAATCTCCGACGAACGGCGCATCAGTTCACAGTTCAGCGCGGCACCCATGTTGATCCCCTGCGGAAAAAAGGTTGCACCGCGGGTGTAGGAAGCACCGTGCATTTGATCGACACCGTAAATGCAGGGAATCCCCAGGCAGTCGAGCGAACGACGCTGAATCCTACCGATAATCTGCGTCCATGCCTCCCGGGACTGCGCCTCATCGAACGGTACGTTGAGAATCGACCCGACTTTGTAATGTTCGATGACCGTATCGAGCAGCTCATCGCTGATGAACGGATGCCCGGAATCATTCATATCGGTCACCATGCTGACGGTCAACTGACACATTTGGCCGATTTTCTCTTCAAGCGTCAGGCGGCCGAGTATCTTTTCAATCCGGGTTTCGATCTTCGCATCGGGCCGGATAGCGGGCGGCACTGCTGCAAACAGCGCATTGCAGCCCATACAAATCAACAAACAAGCTATTATTTTCATTGCATCAGAATTTGAGTCGTCGCAGGGGCTCCTGCGGTTTCAGTACGTCATGCACCTTGCGCTCGGAAGCTTTGGCGACAAAAGGCAGCCGCTGGACAATGTCGTCGGCAGAACGCCCCAGTTCGGCCATATAGCGCCCCGAATCGACGACAAACGCCGAAATACGCTCGTCGAACGAGGCCAGATCGGCAGCCGCGAAACGAAGGGTCAGCGCCTGCGACTCCCCGGGCTGCAATTCCCGGCTTTTGGCAAAAGCTCTCAATTCGCGCACGGGCTTCGGCAGCGCCCCTTGCGGGGCTGCAACATAAAGTTCAACGACCTCCCGTCCGGCGCGCGAACCTGTATTGGTTACACGGAGCGTTACCGCATAATCCGTCCCGGAACGCCTGACGGCCGCATCCGTCCACTCGAAGGTCGTATACCCCAAACCATAGCCGAAAGGATAGGACACCGCCTCCGGAGCATGGGTCGAGAAATAGCGGTAACCCACCCAGATATCCTCCTCGTAACAGGTGAATCCCAGGTTTCGCAGGTGCCGTTCCGGGGCGTCGTCGGCCCAATCGCCGCGGCGTCCCCGACCGTCGATAGTCGAGCGGAAAATTCTTCGATGACGGATGATCCGAATAATCCGCCGGAAAAGTCATCGGCAGCCTTCCCGAAGGCGATACGTGGCCGCTCAAAACATCAGCCATGGCATTCCCGGCTTCCAAACCTCCCTGCCAGGCCAACAGGATAGCGTCGGGAAGTTCCTTCCACGACATGGTTTCGATCACGCCGCCGATATTGAGCACCACGACCACCTTCTTACCCGCGGCATGAAACGCCGAGCAGACCGATTCGAGCAGTTCCCGTTCGGCTTCCGTCAGGTAGAAATCCGATGTAGGACGATCGTTGTATTCACCCGAATTGCGGCCTAAGGCAACGATGGCCGCATCGCTGTCCGCCGCACGCGAAGCGATGAATTCCGGCGTCAGCGTCGTTTCGGGGACAAACCACTTTTCGCCCAAATAACGCAGGGCGTTCTGCTCCGCGAGCAGTGCCTCACCGAAAGACATGTATTTTGCATAGAGATCTGCCGTACGGGTGTTAAGCCGGAATCCGGCGTTGCGCAAACCTTCGTCCAAATCGACCGTATAGGCTTTGTTGACGTGTCCGGCGCCCGTACCTCCGGCAATGCAGTCATAGGCATTGACTCCGAACACCGAGAGATTACATCCTGCGGCAAGTGGTAAAGCAGCGCCTTCGTTGCGGAGCAAAACCATGCCTTCCGCTGCCACCTGACGCGATACGGCAGCATGTGCTTCCAAGTCGGGAGTCTCCGACACGGCTTGTTTCCGGAAACGGGGCGTCCGCAGAATATATTCGAGTACACGGGTCACACACCGGTCAACATCCGCCTCGGCGAGTCTCCCGCTGCGCACCGCTTCTACAATCTCTCTCGCCTGAGCCGGTTCTCCCGGCATCATCAGGTCGTTGCCGGCATGTACTTGTGCCACGGTGTTACGTTTTCCGATCCAGTCCGACACGACAAGACCTTCGTAGCCCCATTCGTCGCGCAGAACAGTGGTCAGCAACTCGCGGCTCTCCTGCGTATAAGGTCCGTTGATACGATTGTAGGACGACATGACCGTCCACGGACGCCCCTCCTTGACGGCGATCTCGAATCCTCGCAGATAAATCTCACGCAACGCACGTTGCGACACCCGGGCGTCATTCTGTAAGCGCATCGACTCTTGGTTGTTGGCCGCAAAGTGCTTGACCGAAGTCCCTACGCCTTGCGACTGAATGCCCCGCACCATCGCCGCGCCGCATTTGCCGCTCAGCAACGGGTCCTCGGAATAATATTCGAAATTGCGGCCGCAGAGCGGATGGCGGTGGATGTTCATACCCGGACCGAGAATCACGTCGCAGCCATATTCGAGCACCTCGTTACCCATCGCTGCGCCACAGCGTTCAATAGCCGCCTCGTCCCAGGTCGAGGCGAGCATCGTGCCGATCGGAAAAGCCGTACAGAAATAAGTCCGTGCATCTCCTGCACGTTCCGGATCGATACGAAGGCCCGCAGGACCGTCGGCCATCACCGTTGTCGGAATGCCGTAGGATTCCAAAGAGCGGGTAGTTCCGGCCGAACCGGGAACTGTTTTCAACGTGCGGCCCGTTACAGCGCCCTCGCCAGCGTAACCCTCCATTGAGGTTCCCACCAGCAGGCCGGCCTTCTCCTCAAGGCTCATAGCCGCAACGATCTTCCGGACCGGAGCCTCGCCCAACCGGGGCTTTGCAGACGGAACCGCCACGACCAGCGTCACGGGAAACAAAAACAGTGCGATCAGTAGTTTTTTCATAAAGTATCAATTAACGGTCTGTCGAGGCGTATACCTCGGGAGTATTCAGATAAGTATAGTAATTATCGACATTGCGGCGGGCATCGACATAGAGTTCCGTCATGGTCCCCTCCATCCTGCCTGCGACAAAGAGCGCCGCCCGGACGGTTGTCCCCGCTTTCACGACAAAAGGCCCGTCGTAAAGGTCTGATCCGGGAACCGGGGCCGTACCGTCCAAAGTATAGCGTACTTCGGCGGGATATTTCTCCGTGTCGAGCGTCACCCGGGCCTTTTTGCCTTCGGAAAGCATCTGAGCCGTAATCACAACGTCGTCGCTCAATGGAAAAGCATTGATTCCCCGCGCATGCAGCAACGATACATGAACATTGATACGACGACGGAAATCATTCCACTCACGTCGCTCCCGGGGAGTCCAGGCAAGTTCGGAAACTGCCAGCAAACGCGGGAAAATCATGTATTCCAAATGTTTTTCCGTTTCTATAAACTCGGTCCATGTGCAACCCTGTACCCCGATGACGTGCTCTTTGCCGCCGTCATAGATATATTCGACCGAATCCGGCGAAACGAATTCACCGCGAATTATCGATTCATTGTCGGCCGCCTTTGCAGGGGTATCGGGGACGGGATGAAAACCGTACATCTTCCGAATCGGCGAGAAACCGCCCATCGCGCGCGGCTGTGTATGAGGATCGGCCTGATACCAGTCGAAATAGAGGATCTCGCCCGGCGACATGACCACATCGTAACCGCGGTTGGCCGCCTCGATGCCTCCTCGCTGCCCCCTGTAGGAAATTACCGTAGAGGTGGATCGCAGGTTGTTCTTCAGGATTTCATCCCATCCGATCATCGTGCGTCCGTGTTCCGCCAGAAACTTTTCGGCGTGTTCGACCAGATAGCATTGCACCTGGTCCACTCCGCCCAACTCCCTGGCCAGATGCCGGCATCTGGGACAGCTCTTCCAAGCTGTCCGGTCGGCCTCGTCGCCGCCGATATGGATGTATTTCGAGGGGAACAACTCC
>ERZ780014.785-NODE-785-length-12249-cov-8.09636_pt1 | contig 12249 bp, 8 predicted proteins | sample MGYA00511929_ERZ780014 | MGnify/ENA primary metagenome ERZ780014 (study PRJEB29588, sample SAMEA2155132) | human gut metagenome | biome: human gut; feature: human-associated habitat; material: faeces | place: Denmark | collected 2008/2010 ...
TTCTCATTCATGGATCCCTGCTGTACCAGACATTCCTCTTCTTCTGTCATAAAATACTGCTCATAAATCTCATAAATATGCTCCATAAAGGAATAAGACGGGAAAAACACCATGTAATTGCCATGCCGGTTCTTCACGACTTCATGAATATAGCGGGCAATATTGTAGTACTCCTCCCGGGATCTGCGTGTGAACTTGCTGGTCACATCCCCAGCGATCAGTATTGTGCGCTTCTCGGGATCGAATACTGAGTGCGCATATACCTCATAGTCTTCCTTCTCGCCACCCAGCAGATTCTTGTAATACTGGATCGGCAGAAATGTAGCGGAAAACAGGATCGTACTGCGTCCCCTGAGCATGCATTCCTTCAGATTTTCCCTGGGATTCACACAAAACAGCTTCAGTTCAAAGCTTCCGTCCTCACACATCCTGGTATATTTCACATAGTTTTCGTCCTGTCTTTCATAAATATCCAGGAAATGGCTGAGCTTGAAGTAGAAGTCCAGCAGGTTCTCCCGCACCTCCAGACTGACCTTCTCCTGCTCCTCCAGATAATCGCTGATGATGCCGTGAAGTCTGGTCAGAGGCTGTACCAACATGTCTATGTCATCCACCAGCCGGTAGCCATCACAATCCCGCTTCATGGACAACAGCTGGGCATTGCACCTCTCCAGCATCTGGCTGATCCGTTCCGCATAGCCTTCCCGCACAAAAGTACTTTTTCCATCGGATTTCTTCAGCTTATGCCCTTTGATATACAGAGAATCTGTTCCATTGCTCTCCTCCGGGATACTAACCTGTGGCAGTTGTTTTGACGCATCTGTCATTTCTAATGTCATTTGTCCGGAAATCTCGTCTTTATCGCGTTTTTTAAATGCTGCCTCCTCCATTTCCGACATGATTGTCTGTTTTATCTCCCGCTTCAGTTCCAACAGGTCTTCCTTCCGCAGAGGTGCGCTGTACATCTCTCTGCCCCGCTCTAAGAGATTATGTGCCTCGTCGATCAGAAAGACATAATTCCCCTGGCTGCCGTCCCCGAAAAATCTCTTCAGATACACATGGGGATCAAAGAGGTAATTATAATCTCCGATAATCCCATCTGCGAACAGACTTAAATCCAGTCCGAATTCAAAAGGGCATACCTGATGTTTCAGGGCATATTCTTCTATTTTGCTTCTGGTAAAGCTCTCTTCCCGGGTCAACAGATCATAGATGGCATCATTGATCCGGTCAAAATGTCCTTTGGCATAAGGGCACTGCTCCGGATTACACTCGGTACGTTCCTGAAAACAGATCTTCTCTTTCGCTGTCAGAATAATACTTTTGAATCGCAATCCCTTCTCCCGCAACAGAGAAAAAGTGTCCTCCGCCACCGTACGGGTGATGGTCTTGGCTGTCAGATAGAACAGCTTGTCTCCCATGTCCTTCCCCATCGCCTTCACCGCAGGAAATATGGTGGATATGGTCTTGCCCACTCCGGTAGGCGCTTCCAGGAACAGTTTTCTCTTATGATAAATGGTCTGGTACACATAACTGACCAGTTCCTTTTGTCCGTCCCGATAATCAAAGGGGAATTGCAGTCCGGCAATGGACTGCTGTCTAAGCTCTCTCCACTGCCAGGTATAATCCGCCCATTTACGGTAATCACCGATCAATTGCTGAAACCATGCCTCCAGCTTCGCGAATTCATAATCTTCATAAAAATAACGGATATCTTCCGTCTCTATATTACAATAAGTCAGCCGTACACGGATATAAGGCAGCTCCTTCTGCAGACTGTACATATAGGCATAGCACTTTGCCTGCGCAATGTGCAGGGGTAACGGTGCCTTCAGCTTCGCCAGATCTCTGTAGGTTCCCTTGATCTCGTCGATGGTGGTCTCTCCGTTCTGTTCAATGATACCGTCCGCCCGTCCCTCCACGATGATGACATAGTTCTCCGTGGGATGGGTGTATTTCAGCGCCACTTCCGCCTGATACTCCGCACCCATGCGGCGTTGGATCATGCGGTGGATCCGGCTGCCCTCCTGCATTGCATTCTCGGGTGATCCCTGTCTCCTGTCATCGATGTCGCCACTGCGCAGAATGAACTCCACCAGATTACGGACCGATATTCTGACTTCTCCTGCCATGCGGCTTCACCTCCCTTGACAAATTCCTATCATAACCGCATGCCTGCGGCTTGTTCCGGGCTGCACACTCTCACATGCCCGGTATACGAAAACTCCCCAGGTAAATAGTACTCTATCTTACCTGGGGAGTCAAATCACATTCTGTTATCACAAGATGTTTTAACACGCGATCGCATACTGTCTCAACAGCTCTTCGAATTCATCATTGTAGCCGTCATAAGATACAGACAATGGCTTCGTGAAATCCAATCCATACACTCCAAGGAATGACTTGGCATCGACTACGTATCTGTTATAGCATATATCAATATCAAAATCACACTTTGAAGCTACATCAACAAAATGCTTCACGTCTTCAGGTGTCAAACGGATCGTCTTTAACATTTCTTGTTCCTTCCTTTCAATAGTAAGTTCGATCGTAAGTAAAATAATACACCAGGTACTTTCCCCTCACGTCTGAAATCATTACTATTATAGCCAACCATCCCCAAATGTAAAGCGGTTTTTTTCTTCCAGAAAACGCACATTTTGGGCATTTTTACCACTCTGTTATCATTTTCACAATATATGTCCGCCGTATGGAAAACCTTTTCGGCGTTTTGTATATTTGTTGCGTTACCGCGGTAAAATATAAATCCCAATTTGTCGAAATCTACTGAAATTCCACCATATATTCTTGGAACCTGAGGGGCAGCATATTTCGTTGTAATTCCCTGTTTTCCCGCTCTTTTATAGCTATTGTATGACAAAAGGAGCGGAAAAGTTCCCGGTAATGCAGCTCCGCCGTGGACAGCTTCTCCGTCTCAGACTGTACTCTCTCCCAGGCATCCTTCCCCTGCAGTGTATACCATGGTCTCCCGGCGGGATGTACCCCGAACAGATATCGACCCGCATCAAACAGCAGAAAATCTTCCATGGGAAAACGGTCAGCGAAATGTACCATTAAAAAGGTCAGGATATTGTTCTTCGGTGCGATCTTCGAGTAGAGGATCGTATTCTCCAGTTCCTCAAACCGGGCAAACCCCTTCAGATGATGATACTCATTCCCGGCTGCCCTTGCCAGGCTGAAGGTCTGGTTCACATAGGTGTCTGCAATGGCATCCATAAGATGCCCCGCCGTACACTTCTCAGCCAGTCCCTTCGCAATAGTCCGGTATACCGCCTGTGCCTTCTCCGGCTTCGGCGATGCCAGTGCCAGACACAGGGTCTCCATAATCTGCTTCCCCGAATCTGCGCTTTAACGTACGGATCACCTTGATCGTCTTCTCCGGATCCGGTATGACCTCCACTGACTCCGAGAACAGCAGGTTCTCCTCGATGGTGGTGACCATAGTATCCCGGATGATACAGTGATCTTCATAAGTATTATAAATAGCGGTGAAGATTCCCTCCAGCGAATCCTCACAGTGATAAATCTTCATATGATCCGTTTCTCCTCCTGCCGTACCCCGTTCGGGAACATCCCATCATCAAATAAAGTCATCTGCCGGTAACTCATACCGTCGCTTCCGAACCGGATCCGGTCCTTCGGATCCGTCAGATTCCGTACAATATAATCCTCCTCCAGCTTCGTAGGATACATCATCCTGCCGCTGCAGGTAATAAAATACACTGCCCGCTTTAATACCACTCCTAACTTCTTCAGATCCTGAAAAGTCAGCTTCGTACTCCGCCTGGCAGCAAGGATCCGCCTGGCGCTCTTCACGCCGATCCCCGGCACCCGAAGCAGATCCCCATAAGGTGCTCTGTTGATCTCCATCGGAAAACATTCCAGATGCCGCACTGCCCAGTCCTCCTTGGGATCTAACATGACATTAAAATACGGTCTTCTCTCATCCAACAGTTCCTCTGCCCGAAATCCATAAAACCGGAGCAGCCAGTCCGCCTGGTACAGACGGTGTTCCCGCAGAAGCGGTGGTCGCTACGGAAGCGCCGGCAGGCTTTTGTCCTCGTTGACTTTTACAAACGCAGAATAGAAGACTCTCTTTAACTCAAACTTCTGATACAGGCTCTCCGCCACATTTAAAATCTGATAATCCGTCTCCGGCGTCGCACCAATGATCATCTGGGTAGACTGTCCACCGGATACAAAGTGGGGACTCTTACGGTACAGGATCAGTTCCTCCTTATTCGCATGGATGCCGTTCTGAATCTGCCGCATGGGAGTCAGAATATTCTTCCGGTGCTTATTCGGTGCCAGTGTCCGAAGTCCCTCCGCTGTAGGAAGTTCCAGGTTCACGCTCATACGGTCTGCCAGGTATCCCATCCGCTGCACCAGCTCCGGATCTGCCCCGGGAATCGCCTTCACATGAACATAGCCATTAAAATGGTAGTGATTCCGAAGCAGCCAAATGGTCCGGTATAATAATTCCATGGTAAACGTAGGATCCTGTACAATGCCGGAGCTTAAGAACAGTCCCTCGATATAATTCCGTCGGTAGAACTCCATGGTCAGTGTACAGATCTCCTCCGGGGTAAAAGTGGCTCTGGGGACATCGTTGGACTTCCGGTTCATGCAATATTTGCAATCGAAGATACATTCATTGGTCATCAATATCTTAAGTAAAGAAATACATCTGCCGTCGGAAGAAAAGCTGTGACAGATCCCTGCCTTCGCACAGTTCCCCATATGCTTCCCGTCTCCCTTACGCTCCACACCGCTGGACGTACATGCTACATCAAAACGAGCTGCATCCGTCAGGATCTCCAGCTTCTGCATGATGGACAATTCCCCATTTTGTATAAGATATTCCAAGTTATCACCGCCTCTTACCGAAAATTTTCAAAATCAGAACATTTGTTCTGCTATGTATCTAAATTAGCACATACGTTCGATTTTTGCAAGTGGTTATTTTTTCCGAAAAAAGGCTTGCAAAATCATGCGTTTCGCAGTTAAATAATATAGGAGTATTTTGTAACACAAGCCGCCAGGCGGCAGAATGAGAGGTCAGTATGTCAGATATTGTCATACCTAAAAATTATAAGTCTCAGCTGAACCTGTACGAGACACAGGTTGCCATTAAGACAGTGAAGGACTTTTTCCAGGGATTGTTAGCAGAGCGCCTGCACCTGTTGCGCGTATCAGCTCCTTTATTTGTGGATCCCACATCCGGACTGAACGATAACTTAAACGGTGTGGAGCGTCCTGTAAATTTCCATATTGCTGCGCAGGGAGACCGCGAAGCAGAGATCGTACAGTCTCTGGCCAAATGGAAGCGCTATGCCCTGCAGAAGTATGGTTTCAAACCCGGTGAGGGGCTCTACACCGATATGAGTGCCATCCGCCAGGATGAGACCACCGACAACATCCACTCTATCTATGTAGATCAATGGGACTGGGAGAAGATCATCACCAGGGATGAACGGAATCTGGAGACTCTGAAGGAGACCGTCCGCACCGTATACAAAGTTCTGCGCAAGACGGAGAAATATATGTCCATCCATTACGATTACATTGAGGAGATCCTTCCTCACGACATCTTCTTCGTAACTACCAGTGAACTGGAGGAAATGTTCCCTGATTATTCTCCGAAGGAACGCGAATACTACATTGCCAAGGCTAAGGGTGCTGTCTGCATCATGCAGATCGGCGAGACCTTAGAGAACGGCAAGCCTCACGACGGTCGTGCCCCGGACTACGATGACTGGTCACTGAATGCGGACATCGTGGTATATTATCCGGTCCTGGATATCGCTCTGGAGCTGTCCAGCATGGGTATCCGTGTAGACAAAAAGGCTCTGTTAGACCAGTTACAGAAGGCTGGCTGCCCCGAACGTGCCGAACTTCCTTACCACAAGGCAGTCATTAACGGTGAGCTTCCTCTTACCATCGGCGGTGGTATCGGTCAGTCCCGTATCTGTATGTTTTTCTTAAGAAAAGCTCATATCGGCGAAGTACAGTGTTCTCTGTGGTCCGATGAAGTTATGGAGACTGCAAAGGAGAATGGCTTACAGCTGTTATAAGACATTGAATTCAAACTTCAAAATCCCCGGAAGATGAAAATCTCCCGGGGATCTGTTTTCTGTTTTTATTCAAAAATCACAAATTTCTCATTTTCAAAGGTTTTCTCGTATCCATATGCATCCATGAACTCACCGATCAACAAAAGTTTGGCATTATCCACGATGAGACTCCGTTCTTTTTCCGTGGGCTGTAATGCCTCCAGCGCATTCTCTCCCGCTTCCAGATACACAGCATATTTTTTCTCTAACAGTACCACCGGACGGTAAGTCGCATCCTCGTCCATCCGTTCCTGCATCTTCTGCATATCCTCTTCCAGCTGTGCGATCTGATAGGAATCCAGATCCGGCCAGGGATTGAATGCCGCAGGCATCTGCAGATAATAGGACAAGGCCGGGATCTGACCGTAGAGCAGCACATCCTTTCCCGCAAGTCCTCCGGTATTCACATACTCTGAGATCTCCTGCATCCATCCGGCGCGTTCCTCACTCATCCACACACCCTTCAAAGTCTCGTTATTGGTCACCTGCGCATTGATCTCCTGTACACCGGTACCCTCGGCAAATACAAAGCTTCTGCCAAACAGTCCCACCTGGATAAAAAATAGCAGAAAAAAACCACCAAAGAGACATTTTACAGGAATCGGGGATATGGTCATCCGCTTCCATCGGAAGCTTCCGGCATATTTGCAGAACCGGTAAAACTGCCAATACATATAAGGCAATGCCAGGAACAGATTATTCATGCTGGGATAAAGCTTATTGTTACTTCCAAGAGAAGTGATCAGTACGATCAGGAAGATCAGTCCGCTGAGCAGCTTTTCCTCCCCCGGTGCGGAAGGCGTGAATATCCGCCACAGCGTCACCAGGAGCGTCAGCGTTAAAAACGTTACACCGGGCCAGATAATAGCGCCGTAGTTCGTATATTCCGTAGCGCAGAACCCCTTCCGGTACAGCCAGAATACCATGATCACAGCAAGTACCGCACTTACGACCCATTCCAGGATCCGCAGCGCCTTTTTTATCGTGTCTTTCCCTGCATAAGAGTCTCTTACACAAGCTGCGGCGAATTCCAAAAATCCCACCACTATCATTCCCACGATCAGGAAGACGCACATCCTAAGCTCCCAGTACAGATTCTGGAGATACCAGTCGAACATCCCCAGGATCATGGATGCGGCGGTATAATCCGTTGCTACCTCCGTCATGGAAAACAGCCTCTGAATGCCTCTTACATACTCATCCATGCCATAGCGGATCTGAATGTAACCGAATAATACCAGCAGTGCAGTAAGATACCCCGCCAGGCACATACCTGTATCCTGCAACAGCTTCTTACGAAACCTCCTGCCTGCTGCCTTTTTTCGTGCTTCCTTATTTTCCGTTTCTGCATTTCCCGCAACGTCAACACAATCCTGCGCAATGCTTTTTTGCTCTTCCAGCCAGCAGATGATTCCATATGCCCACACACCTACGATCATCGCTGCTTCCGGCAGATTGGAAAACCTTGCCAGCACGTTACAGCCCAGTGCCACCCCTGCGGCAAACAGTAAACCTCCTTTTCCCCGGGACAGTCCCAGATACAGACAGATCACGGAGATCAGGAAAAATATATAGGTCACATAATTATAAAAAGATCCCGTAGGGCACCAGCAAAAGCTTACTGCTGTAAATTCGCCCAAAAAGGCAAGCCCGGCTGGTATCTTCAGCACTTTTGTACAAAAATAATAGCCCAGAACCGCCAGCAGGCTGATACTTAAGCCCGTGTAAAAATTCATGCCGATCAGCGTCTTCGCTCCGGGCAGCAGACTAAGGAAATGTCCGATGGCAGTGGTCAGGTAAGTGGAAAACAGCCACATGGGATCCATATGCCGGGTTCCCATATATTCAAAATTCGCATAGCCGTAGCCGGTATCCCACAGATCCATTCCCCAGGCAATATGCCGCAGGGGATACAGTACCAGAACAGCCACGAATACGAACTCCCAGAATCGCCTATGACTCTGACCGCCGGTTCCCGCTATTCTATTTTTAACGTTATCTGTCACGGTGTCACCTCTCTTTTAAACATATTATCTACTGCCTGGATTTTTTCCGTAAGAACACGATAAGGACGAATGTGCAGGAATATCTTATGCAATCCGCCACAGATATTTTTGCGGATTACATCCACCAGAATTCCCAATACAAATACCACGATCACTGCGATGACAGTCCATAAAAGCAACGATACGGCACCGTCTATGCGATCCGCGCCAATCCAGGGCTGCCAGGCATAGCGCACCCCCAGGTTCTCATGCAACAGATACACCCCTAACGTATAGGGTGCGATCTTCACCGCCACGCTGCCGATCTTCCCCCGGATGTCACTGTCCAGGAACAGGCAAAACAGCCCGACGGAAGCTAAGAACGGGAATATATGATTATATTCATAAGGAATCTTCAGAATCAGTTCCAGGCTGCCGGTGCGCAGATAAAATAAATGCAGCAGCATTGCCTCTCCGAAAGTTCCGATGACGCCGATCAGATACAGCAGCAGCGCCCGGGATTTTTTCTGTAAAAAAGGAATTCCGAATCTGCGAAGATAAGCGGCTGCACAAAACACGCACAGATACCAGATGCAGTCATAGCCCTTGTTATCCTCCTCCAACCGGAAGGGCAGAATGGATTTTATCAGACAAAATGCAGCAAATAACAGCACCAGGGCCACCTGAAACTGCTGCTTCGCCATCCGTCTGAGCCCGATTCCCACGAAGGGTAACAGGATATATAAAAATACATACGCTGTCAGGAACCAGTAATGCCCCATGGTCACCGGGAACAATAATGTCAGATAATAATGCGTACTCACTTCCGCCGCGGGAACGATCCCTGTCACCACCGCCAGCACACCGATGCCCACAGAATACAGCCACAGCTGCAGCCACAGCGTAAGCAGCCTGCTCAGTTTAAAAGAGCTTTCGCATAAAAAGTATCCACTGATCATCATATACACATTCACGGCTACGATACAGAATGCTTCCAACAGCCAGGCTGCCATATCCTGCACTGATAAAGGCGCTGTCAGATCCGGCAACAGTCCTCCCTTGCCCAGATAGTGCAGCACCACGACCATCATCATTGCCACACAGCGCAGTACTTCCAGATTTGCCATACGTTCTTTTTTCTGCATATCGATCCCTGTTTCCTTCCTGCCATTATTTCGTGCTGTGCACTCCCAAAATCCTACCCAAGGTCTTTCACCCACTTATGAGCAAGCTCATGTGGGCTTAGACCTTTTGACCCTGGTATCATTATATTACTTTGTAACATATTATGTAAAGCAAAAGCGATTCTGCCTGACAAAGAGGCTTATTTAAGAAATCGTTTTCATATTGATGTAGATATTTAGATAAATTTTTGGTAAAATGTATCTATCAATACTAATCTGCATCGGAGGTGTCTATTTTGACAAAAAATACTAAGAAAAACCCTATCCCTCTTTGGAAGCGGATACGCTTTAAGCTGATCTTTGCTTTTCTGATCCCTGTGGTCTTCATCATTGTCTTAGGCTTCGTATCCTATCAGAAGGCTACCACACAGATCATCTCAACCTACCGCGACTCCGTGGACCAGACCGTCAGCATGATGAATCAGTACCTGACGCTTTCTTTTGACACGGTCCAGTCCAACTACAAGGGATATATGAATGAGGATATCCTGAAGCAGTATCTGAACGGTCTGTATGATAACGATGCCACTACCTTGTACAATACTCCAAACACCTATGAAGACACCTTTATCAAAGCCGTGACCACGGATGCCCTGCTCTCCAATATTTACGTGCTCTCTGACAAGGAGAAGACGATCTCTACCACGAAAACGAAGGAGACCGGTCTTTTAAGTGCGTACCTTGAAAGTTCCCAGGGTCAGATCTTATCCGCGGACAAGGCAAAATATTACCTTTTCGGCAACCAGTCCGAGGTCGATGCAAAGCTTGGCACGGATTCCTCCAAATACAGTGTCCGCCTCGCCAGATATTTCTCCAATGCTCCGGCGATCCTGATCATTGATTTCAAACCGAGTGTCCTGGATACCTCCTTATCCTCCCTGGATGGCGGCGAGGGCAGTCTCGTAGGCTTTGTCACCTGCGATGGCATCGAATACCTCTCTTCTAGCTCCGATACGGCAGCAGAAAATAACTTTGTCGGCAAATCCTATGTAGATGAGGCATTTGCCTCTGAGGAAGAGAACGGCTCCTCCTATGTGGAAGAGGCAGGCGCAGAATATCTCTTTCTCTATTCCAAGATCGGTGCCCGTAATGCCATGATCTGTGCCCTGATCCCTCAGGCAAATATCATCGGTCAGACAGCGGAGATTAAAAATGTGTCTCTGATCCTTGTCGTTGCAGCAAGTGCCGTGGCAATCCTACTGGGGTCTCTGTTAGCCGGGCAGTATGGCGGCTCCATCTACTATTTTATCCGCCGGCTGAAAAAAGTCTCTGCCGGAGATCTGACGATCGAAGTCCACTCCAAGCGCAATGACGAATTCCAGCTATTAGCTGATGGCATCTGTGATATGATCGCACACATGAAGAAGCTTGTATCCGGGCTGAAGGATGTCAATGAAGAATTATCCCGGGCTGCCACAGATATGTCTGCGGCTTCCTCACATTTCCTGGCGACCTCCCGGGATATCCAGAATCAGGTAGGTGAAATGCGCCAGGGTATTGAAAAACTGGATGAAAGCTCTGAGGACTGCCTGCAGCAGATGGACTCTCTGTCCGACACCATCGGCAGCGTATCCTCACAGTGTGACCAGATCAGTGCGCTTGCCACCGGCACCACCGCTGCGATCCATACCGGTATCGAATCCGTGGAACATCTGAAGGAAAATACCTCTTCCACCATGCAGATCACCTCCAACATCGTAGATACCATCGGCAGGCTGAACGAGAAATCCAAAGCCATCGGTTCCATTACCGAAGCTATTAACGAGATTGCCGAGCAGACCAACCTTCTGTCCCTTAACGCTTCCATTGAAGCTGCCAGAGCCGGAGAAGCAGGCAGAGGCTTCGCAGTGGTCGCTCAGGAGATCCAGAAGCTGGCGGATCAGTCCCTGCACTCCTCCGGTGAGATCTCCCGGATCATCGAAGAGATTGAGATTACCACTGACGAAGCTACGCAGGTTGCCAGACAGGCCAAAGGTATTGTAGCGGATCAGAACCAGTCCGTTGGCAGTACCACAGACTCCTTCCGTGAGATAGATTCCAAGGTAACAGAGCTTCTGAAATTCCTGCAGCAGATCAATGCAGGCGTGACGGAAATGGAGCACCAGCGCAGCACTACTCTGTCCGCCATCTCCGGTATCTCCGCAGTATCCGCAGAAACTGCTGCCGGGTCCTCCAGTGTAAAGACTGCTGCCGAAAAACAGCTGCAGGCCATTCAGGATCTGGACAAAGCCACTTCCGCACTGGCAGCCCGCTCAGAAGAGCTGACTACGATTCTGGAAGGTTTCATTGTATAGAAATGGCTATACACCCTGGAGAAAATATGTTATACTGATAACATCTTTTGACGAAGAAATTCTTAGGAAAATACATATAGAGAGGTAATCTTATGAGCAAAAAAAGCGTTGTCGTATCTCTGGGACATGATGCCCTGGGCTATACCACTACCGAGCAGTGGGATGCGGTAAAAGTAACCGCCAAGGCACTGGCAGACCTGGTGGAGGCAGATTATCAGCTGACGATCACCCACAGTAACGGTCCGCAGGTCAGCATGATCCATAAGGCCATGACCGAGTTACGCCGTGTGTACATCGACTATACCCCAGCACCTATGTGTGTCTGCTCCGCTATGAGCCAGGGTTATGTAGGCTATGATATCCAGAACTCTCTTCGTGCCGAGCTTCTGGACCGCGGGATTTCCAAGCCGGTCAGCACCATCCTCACCCAGGTCACGGTAGATCCTTATGATGAGGCTTTCTATGAGCCCACCAAAGTCATTGGTCGTTACATGTCCAAGGAAGATGCTGAGATTGAAGTAAAGAAGGGCAATTATGTCAAGGAAGATCCCGGCAAGGGCTTCCGCCGTGTCGTTGCTGCCCCCAAGCCTATCGATATCGTAGAGATCGAAGCCATCCGTGCGCTGGCAGCCGCAGATAAGGTAGTTATCGC
>ERZ780014.787-NODE-787-length-12242-cov-3.08599_pt1 | contig 12242 bp, 7 predicted proteins | sample MGYA00511929_ERZ780014 | MGnify/ENA primary metagenome ERZ780014 (study PRJEB29588, sample SAMEA2155132) | human gut metagenome | biome: human gut; feature: human-associated habitat; material: faeces | place: Denmark | collected 2008/2010 ...
GAATATTGTTCATCAGGGGTCAGAGCCGATTCATGAACCTTCTCTCTCCAAGCCTTACCCAGTTTTCCTACCACCAGCATATCGGGATCATTATAGTTCCCCGGTGCAGTAGCCTGAGCACAAACATCCTGAAAACAACCAATGGCTGTCACAACATTCCATTCATCGGTAATGTCACGGGTGGTGCGCCACAACTCACCTCCTGCTTCCCTTGCCCAGTTCCAGACATTGGGAGCACCATATCCCACACAATAGACAATGTCCCGATCCACTTTATCCAATGCATCACGCATAACAATATAGGGTTCCCGGATTGTTTTCTCTTCAGAATCCTTCTGAACCGCATGATAACCGCAATGATCATATTTGAGATAATCTACTCCCCATCTGCCCCAAGTCCGTGCATCTATTTCCTCATGCTGATAACTGCCCAGATAATCACCACATGTTGTCGGTCCCGGTGAAGAATAAATACCGAATTTCAATCCCAGGGAATGAATATAATCAGCCAGGCCTTTAAAATCAGGGAATTTCTCATTAGAGAGCAGCTCTCCCTGCTTGGTGCGTTCGGCAGCTTCCCAGCCGTCATCAATGTTCACATACGTCCATCCGTATGCATGCAACTTTTCATTCATCATGCGGGCAGCCTCGCGCACTTTCTCATCATCTACAGAAAGTCCCCAGCAATTCCAACTGTTCCATCCCATCGGAGGAGTCAGAGCAATCCGGTCTCCTATTTTCAAGGTAATTTCTTTTTCGGCTACACCTTTTTCATTCATGGCTTTCAGAAGCACTTTGAAATCTCCTCTAAGTTCGGTCTTTCCCGTAATAAAGCCGGTGGAAGTATCTAATTTCAGTCCGGCAGGGAGTCCTGACGCTTCAAAAGTCATTGGCCGGTTACCACTTGCCATAATCGTCATCAGGAACGGATTTCCCGGACGGGCACCATATACCAGAGGATTATTAATCCGTGGAGTTTCCGGAGCTTCCGGTGTCAGAATGTACTTCTCCTTAGCTACAGGCTTCGGCCAGGCAGGTATCGGGGTAATATCTCCACGAGTCACAAACTTCACATTCAACCAGTCGGCATGGTCGTACATAATGCCATCGCCACATTCTTCCACCAATAGCAACACTTTATCAATGCCGGAGAGGTTGACATTGAACTCTTTTACGGGATCGCCCTTCTGCATCACACCGCTTTTCCAAAGTTCTTTTTTATCTCCGATTATCTTGAACTGCAATTTACCGGCATACAGGTTGTTATCATCGGCTCCAACCAAGCCACTCAAATCATACAGCATACGGCTGATAGAATGAGCTCCGATCCCCCGTTCATACACAACACCATTTACCGTAAGCGGAGTCCATACCACAGACTGATTTATCTGCGGTATTCCCCAATCCTGCACAAAACAGGAGTCCTTATAAACTTCATCCAACCAGAGTTCACGCTTCGGCCCGTTATTACAAGAGGAAACAAACCACAAGTTTGCCAAAAGAGCCAATGCGATAATTACTTTTGTTCCAAATTTCATAGTACTTTGCTTTTTATTTCAGGACCGGATTAATAAACAACTCATCTATATATACCTGTTGCGGAGCTTCAAAAGCCACCTTTACATAGCGTACATTTTCATCCAGTTGGTTAAACAATATGCTTTCAATCCAGGCATCATGCTTGTTGTTCGGGAAATAAGGGGCGTCTTTTATGGAAGACAGATTATACTCTTTACCGTCTATTGAAGTATACAGATATGTCTTCATCGGCATACCTATCTTTTCCGGATTATAATTCAGCATACGCAACATAGCTTTCTGAACACGGGTTTTCTTTTGCAGATCCACTACAAATTCATGATAGCCAGCCTCAAACTTCACCCAGCGGGCATCCTTACTGTCCTCTTCAGCAACCTTACCATCCAGTAACGGTTGCAAACCGGCCTTTCCAAGCATCATTTCCGGAGTCGCTCCATTGACTAATTTCTCCATAAAAGCCGCTTCCATCAGTTTCCAATATTCCTTTCCGTTCTTCCAGTCCATATAGTCAGTATACACTTTGTTCGACCAGACAGGTTGCCCCAGTTGGTACTTTGACTCAGGATCCTCAATGATACCGTAGAACATAAATGAAATGATCTTATCAACCCCCGCCGCAGATGCTGCAACCTGCTGGGACAGCAGCCTCGGATAGGCAGCCGGAATCAAGGCAGAAGTACGGTCATTGGTACCCTCTTCCCAAGTGAAAGTCTCACAATTTGCCCACATTTCAATATTCAGACGGTTATGAATATCACGCAATCTCTGCCAGTTCTTCTTCAGACGGGGAAGTGTGAACTGATCGCGTACACACCCCACTTCATCCTGATAGGCAATGATATCCACTTTTAGTTTTTGCATTTGCTTCTCATATTCCGGATTATCAAATTCTGACAATCCGATTCCATAAGGAGAAATCAGGGTTTTCTTGCCCGGAGCCAATTTTTTAGCCTTCTCTGATAAAGTATTTACCGACTGCACCGCATGCTCCGCAAAAATAGGACACAGACAATCTTCTACCGGTAAATACCAGCCATAAAAGGCCTTGTGGTTTTTATAAAGGGATGCCAACTCTTCCATAATCCGGAGTTGCCGTTCCTTAATTGCCGGATCAAGCAGATTATCATCCTGATCCTTTGCCCAGCCACTACTCATGAAAATCTTCATATTATGTTTGGCCGCTTCATTCAGAATAGCATCCACAGGACTTTTCTTATCCTTATTATACCACCAAGGCATTATTTGCGAAGGATAATAAGATTTTCCTTCATTGGCAACCTCCATTAATACCAGATATTCGATACCCATAGCCGACAATTCACGTACTTTAGCTTCCCACAATTTCGGGTCCATATTATCAAAGCTCTGAGGATTCGTATATTTATTACGTACATCCTTGTATGCCAGATTGATCCAGCTACCTGTAACAGGTTTCACACCCAAAGCCGACTCGGTGGTTTTCTCTTTTTTTTCTCCTTGCCGAAAGCGGCATTATCCGCACCCACCGTAGCTACCGGCAGCGTAACCAATAAAACTGACAGAGCAAATCCTATCATTTGAAATTTCTTCTTCATAGTACACATTTATAAATCTATAATTAAGTTATCAATTTCCTCCGGACACTATAATCAGTACCAAACCGGAGATAAAAAGAATAAGCATCAGCGTAAGCAACAAATTGGTAGACTTTGATGCCCCCTTAAACTCTTTCCAGATGAAGAGGCCCCATAAGGCGGCTACCATCGTTGCCCCTTGCCCCAGTGCATAGGAAATAGCCGCACCGGCTTTTCCGGCAGCGATATAGCTGCAAGCAGTTCCCAATGCCCAGATTATACCGCCCAACACACCCACCAGATGCGTATTGAAGTTTCCTTTGAAATACTGGCTGTAGGACACAGGTTCTCCCATAAAAGGTTTCTTCATCACCAGTGTATTGAACAGGAAATTACTGATAAAGATACCTATTGCAAACACGAACAAAGCAGAATAAGGAGTCATCATGCCTGCTGTGGGTGCTTCCAGATTTTCCAAGTCCATAGCTGCCGCCACAAAACGGTAAAAGAATGCCATCAGGATACCGGCACATACAGCAACCAGGATACCTTTCTTACGGGTGCTCTGACCGGATGCTTTGGAAACTTTTCCGGATGCTATTCCATTAAAGATAATAGCCAGCACAATCAGGAAAACGCCCAGGAAAAGAATGACGGGATCTCCCTTCGGAACACTGAAATAATTGACAAATACACCCAGCACCAATGCCAGCCCCACCCCTACAGGAAAAGCAACCGACATCCCTGCCAATGACATAGAAGCCGATAGCAGAATATTAGAAGCATTGAATATCACACCACCCAGGAAAGCACTCCAGAAGTTCTCCGGACTCACTTGCAACAAGTCCTGTATAAATCCTCGCCCGGCCTCTCCCGTGCTGCCTAAAGTCAATCCCCAGATCAGAGAGAAAAGAACGATGCCAATCACGTAATCCCAATAGAACAACTCGTAGCGCCAGGTCTTTGCCGCCAACTTCTGAGTATTTCCCCACGATCCCCAGCAAAGCATCGTAACCCAGCACAACGCCACTGCCAATCCGTAACTTTCAACTATAAACATAATCGGTATTTTTAGAGGTTAATTTATTCATTCAGGTCCAGTTCTTTACGATGAGGAATAGAAGACTGCGCTCCCATTCTTGTCACGGCAACAGATGAAGCTTTAGAAGCCATTACAGCAGCTTGCCTCAAGTTCATGCCTTCTGCCAGTCCCACACATAAAGCACCATTGAAAGTATCGCCGGCAGCCGTTGTATCAACAGGTTCCACTTTAAAAGCATCCACACAATATGAAGTATCGCCTTCTCTCACCAAGCATCCCTTCGAACCCAAGGTTACAATTATATTCTGTACTCCCATCGCACTGATTTCTTTTGCAACCCGTTCCGCATCAGCATCATTCACAATCTTTATACCGGTAAGCATTTCGGCTTCAATCCGGTTGGGAGTAATCATAAACAGGTATCTGAGTAACTCTTTCGGAAGGCTCCGGGCAGGGGCCGGATTCAAGACTACCTTCACCCCTTTTTCAAAAGCTCTCCTGGCAGCATATTCCACCGTTTGAATCGGAATTTCCAGTTGCATCAACAAGATGTCTCCTTCGCACATTTCCTCCACAACTTTATCCACATCCTGCTCGTTCAGCAACATATTGGCTCCGGAAGCTACCACTATACTATTCTCCGCATGATCGTCCACACTGATCAAAGCAACTCCGGAAGCAGAGTTTTCATCAAGAGTGATATATTTTGTATCTATTCCCTCTTTCTTGAAATAATCCACTGACTGCTGTCCCAGTATATCATTCCCCAACTTCGCTACAAAGATCAGATTACCACCCAGCCTTTTCACTGCAACTGCCTGATTGGCTCCTTTACCGCCCTGGTTCATAAAGAATTCACCACCCAGAATGGTTTCACCGGGAGCCGGCAGATGAGAGGTCCTCACCACCATATCTATATTGGAACTGCCAATTACTATAATTTTCTTCATGGTACTATATTTTAAATAAATAAATGCATGTATGTATCACCGTGACAGAACGAACGTAGGAGCAACGCCCCCTGCATCCGATACTGCTACACGGGCTGTTATCACCTTCTCATCTCCCGGAAAGAGCGTAATGAAGTTATCACTCCAGAACACCGGATTAATCTCCTCTCCCCGGGCATCCTGCAAAGTCAGGTGGTTGAAGTGTGACAATCGGGCAGATTCGTTCTTCAAACAAATAGAAAAGACATATTCTCCTTCCTCTTTGCTTACTTTAACCTCTTTCTTCAATTCCGGTTTTTCCATAGAAGTAAACCAGAAAAAGTCCATGTGCTGTGAGTAAAACCAATATAAATTCTCCGACAACAGCTTTCCTGCTTTATCGTGAAGTTCCAGCTTCACAAAGTAGTTATAAGAATACTTGCCATGCTGAGGCACCGTAATAATCTCTTTATAGCAATCGGGAGAAACCGTCAGCTGCTGAGAATGTTGCCAAGCCACCCTCATATCATTATTGATTACTTTCGCCGTCACCTTTACATCATCCAGCACCCGGTGGGACGCATTAATGACCGATATCTTAAAATCATTGGCATTCAACTGTACGTGTACCGGCTCCATCGCTTTCCTTGCAAAATAGTAAGAAGCGTTCGGCGCCAGATACCAGTCATAAATCTGCCAGCACACATCGGGCCAGCAGGAATTAATCTTCCAGATCATCACGCCGGAAGTTATATCCCACATCCGATGATTGGCTGCCTCAAACATAGCACGATAACCGTCAGCACTCAGGAACTGGGCATTATCGGCATATTCTTTCGCCGTCTTCGGATCACCAAACATCGTGCGGATGGCATTGTCATAAGAACGGTAGCAATAATTACTCACATCCCAGGCGCCATGTTCCGCCCAAATGCTATCCAACGGGAAGATGGGGCTGTTTACATTGGCTGTACTCTCTGCGGTAGGAATAAATTTCCGGAGACTGTTGTACATCGGCACCGAAGGCATACCCAATTCATTGCGGAACATTTGCAAATAAACCTCACGTACTTTATCGAAGAAGTAAGAGGAAGGCGCCCAGTTATAGTCGGGTGCACCGTCATCCGTGGTTCCGGTGGGCAGGTCTTCCTTCAGATAGGGAGTCAGAGCATCCACATCCCAGTGGTAACTGGTGGTAGGGATGTATATACGTGTAGTATCAAGGCTCTTCACTTTCTCTTTCGTCAGCCTGTATAAGTTTTCATTCATCAATACTTCATTGACGCCTACCCACGAAATAATGGAAGGGTGGTTACGATACCGAAGCATCATATCTTCCACACAAGCAATCGCCAGATTATGATCCAAGGGATTGTTTTCGGTTTCAGTGCCGGGAGTCATGCGATAGCATTGATAGAAAACATGCCACCACATAAGGCCGTACTTATCAAAACTCTCAAACCACGTTTCGGAAGGAGAAGGCATATCTTCACTGCCTATCAGATTGATGTTAGCCTCCGCCATCAGGCGTGCCTCATCATAAATACGCCTATCCGATTCCTCCAGCAGAATGTCCGGCTGAATCCAGCCGCCTTTGCAGAACACTCTTTTGCCATTCACATAGTAGACACGGCCGTACTCAACCTCAGCTTTGTCCCCGTCAACCTCAACTCTGTTCAGCCCAACCTCAACTTCACGGATGCCAAAGTCGAACTCTTTTGTATCGGATACTTTTCCACCTGTATTATATGACAACTTGATGTGATGCAGATATTGTTCACCATATCCGTTGGGATACCACAGGTAGGGATTCTTTATCAACAGGGAAGGGAAATCTTCGGAAGTCAGTTCCACGACTTTCTTTTCACCTGCACTCAGGCTAACTTTCTTTGTAATCTTTATAGGCTTCAGATAACCTTCCATGTGTTTGGTATAGGTGGGGAACTTCACATCGTTTACCAGGGTAATCAAAGCATTCACTTTTCCCTCTATCGCTTTTCCTGAAGTATTCTTTACCTCCAGTTTGATGTTCACATCCGCCAGCGAAGTATCCTGTTTGGGTAAAGTAGTAACAATGAAAGGATTCTCGATCACGACTTCATCGGTAGCCTCTATCGTTACCTTCTGATAGATACCCATATTCCGGTCTCTTACCACCGGAGCACAGTCCCATCCACCGGATATCTTTAAAGTCTCATCCTTAAAAATGTCATAAGAATGTCCACGCACAGGGCCGAACACTTTCAGCTGGGTACCCGGAGTAGGAACACCCGGATGATCCACCTGATATATCTTCACCGCAACACAATTGTTCGCTCCGGGAAGGGCATAGTCTGTAATATCGAGCTTGAAACGGCGGAACATTCCCACAATATCATTTTTATCGGCTACAAGCCGGCCATTAACCCAGACGTCCGCCCGATAGTTAATGCCGTAAAGGGTCAGCCATACTTTCTTACCTTTATAAGATTTGGGCAGAGTGATTTCCGTACGATACCAATAAGGGTCCTGCCAAGGGTTTCTTCCACTCTTCAGATAGTTATATTTAGCCAGATCCATCCGGGCATTGAACTCGTCCGAAACATCGGGGATTAAATAATTATTGAGTCCGATACGCGGGTCGGGATATACATTCTCTTTCACCAAAGCATTCAGCACAGTAGTGGGAACCGTAGCCTGATACCACCCGGTTGTTGGATAGGATGGTTGCGAAACCTTGGCATCCGCATCGGCTATCTCGGATGAGTTTATAATTCTCCAATGCTCCAGTTCCAGAGATTGGGCTTTCAGCAACATGACATTGCAAAGTAACAGGATAAATAATATGTTTCTCATAATTTCTGTTATTCTATTGCGGTAACCTTTGCACCATGCGTAAAACTACCGGGCACTAATTTCATTTCCTCCGCCCACGCATTTACCATCAGCTGCACGGGAATAATGGATGGAATGGCAAATAAGTCAGAACGCTCACAACGAACGTGTACTTCCAGCAAGTCCGGACTTTCAATGCCGGAAGCCGCATCCGATATGAGAATCACTTTACCTTTAAAACTCAACACATCCTCCACAAGTCTGATACTTGGATGATAAGCGCCGGATTGTGAATGAGCATAAACAATGCAGATAAAATCAGGTCCTACCATTTCCAAGGGACCGTGCCGAAACTCCCCGCCCAATAAGGCGGAAGCGGGAATTTTGGTGGCTTCCATAAACATCAGGGCAGTTTGGGCAACGGCAGCGAAAACCGTTCCCCTGCCTATCACTTGCACAAACGAATGTCCTTTCAGGAAAGTGAGCGAACGGGATAAATACGTATCTCTTTCCGCCAGCTGACGTTCAACTTCACGGATTATTCCGTCTAAAGCCTCCTCATTCACTTCATGCCTCTTCAGGGATTCTGCGAGCAGATAAACCGCCAGATAGGTTGTAATAAAAGTTTTCGTGGAGGTCATCTCTTCTTTGCCTGCCTTGCACAGCAGGCAATGAGTAGCCATTACGGCCAAAGAACTTCCGGATTCGTTCGTGATTCCGATCACCGTTATTGGCAACCAACGCTGCTTTTTAAGCAATTCAATCACTTCGTAACTTTCACCCGACTGTGAAACGGCAATCAGCAAAGTGCGTTCCGTCAACGAAGGAGATTGAAAATGAAGCAATTCTCCGGCATTAATCGCGGAAGCGGGTATGGAAGCAGATGAGATCATTGTCGCAGCTGCCTGCGATATAAAGTAGGAACTTCCCATGCCGGTAAATACGATCCTGTCATATTCACCGGATTTCCATAAGGCACAGACAGTCTTCAAGCTTTTCTTCCCTTCTTCCGAACGGTAATAGCAGAAAGTCTGTTTCAATGCTTCCGGTTGTTCCTGTATTTCTTCTAAAAACTTATTCATAATAAAGTATTTCCCGTTTACTGATTGAGCATACCACGAGTTTCTTTCAGTTTCACCGGGTGAAACTGAGAGTTTCATGCTTTGGAACCAGGAGTTTCATCCCTTGAAACAAAGGGTTTCATTGCTTGAAACTCTTTGTTCCATCCGATGAAACTTTGCTTTTAATAGGGTTGCTTATTTTCCTTCAAGGTATTTCTTATACCCTTCATAGGTATCTGTTCCCGGTTTGAAGGTAGCCCAACTGAAATTCGTAATATGATCAGTAAACATTCCGGCTACTCTCAGTTGTTCCTCCAGCTCGGTCCAAGGTTTGGTCCGCATGGTAATTCTCGGGCACCAGCACTCTTTGAACGACTCTATATCTACTCCAAAAATCACTCCGTTAGCATCGCAGGCTTTCTTTATTTCGGCAAACCAGTTGGGCAGGTCTACATCAAAATCTACCAGACAACGTCCGCCTATATCCTGAAGATAAAGTACATCTATATCGGGAGTCTGGGCAAAGATCTTACCAAACCATTTTCCGCAGAGGTCAGCGGGCATTCCCCTCCACAAAGCAGGAGCTATGCAGACTTCTTTCGGAGACTTCGACTTCACATAAGCCGCCACTGTCTGCAAATAATTAGCCAGCATAGACAAGGCAGGTTCCTGCTGCCAGCCTACCGGATACGAACCGTCATGAAATTCTTCGGTTATGTACCATCCCGCCAGACTGGGATGATTCCCCCAAAGGGCAAACAGTTCATCGAATACTTGTTTATTACGCTCCACCAGAAATTCATATTGTTCCGGTTTTGTGGTATCTTCCTTGCTATAATCACCGGGATATAGTCCGACAATCAGTTTCATCCCGTTACGCTCGGCAGCATCGAACATTCGGTTCATGATATCATATTGTTTGGTCACCCACGGCAGATTTGTCGGCGAATAGAAAGAAGATTTTTCATTCGTGCGGTCATTGAAACCTTCGGCATACTGGATAATCCAAGTGTCAATGCCCACTTCACGGCTTGCTTTGAATTCTTCATCCCAGTTGGTCTCTTTATAGACGCCATTTAGCTGAATGAAAACACTGGAGAACTTGGGAGTTCCCTTGAATTCAGGAGTATAAGAGGTCAGTTGCTCCAGATTGTCGATGCAAAACTCACCTGTACACGTGCTATTATCATCGTTCGTGATTTCAAGACGATAACCTTCAAGGCGGTTCAGAACCAGTTTGTTTTCGCCCAGATCACGCCCTTTGGCAAAAGTAAAGGCCTCATAAGGCATCACTACACGTGTCCATTCTTCCTTGGTCAGTACATCCTTATCCACATACTCGAAGAACTGCCAGCGATCTTTCTCATGAAGCGCATCCTGCGTAAACTGATCCACATCCTGAATAAGCATGAAACGGAATGTACCTTTATTATTCTTATTACCTTTCACCCAGATGGAAAGTCCCAACGGATGGAAAGACAAATCACTGCGATAGTCTCCCCCACTCTGCTGGATATATACGGATTCGGTTCCGGACGCATTGCCGGAGAAAGAGTATTTAAGCTCGAAGCTTCCCGTTCCCTCCACACAGTCATCGCTGATAAAACGGTCTATCGAGGTTTGCGGTGACTCGGGAAGTCCTTTCATTTCGTACACCACACAGCTCATCTCGTCGTAAGCATTCAAAGTCTTTACCGCACGTGCTTTCGCTACTATCTCCTCTGCTGTGGGGGCCTGCTTACTACCGCAAGCCGCCAACACAAGCAGCAGAGAAGAAATACTGATTAGGGATAGTATATTTTTCATATTTATTTCGTTGTATAGATTATTACTTCGGTTATCCATATTTTCCCGTTCGATACGGGATTTTTCCATTTAAAAGTTACAGTGTGCTTCCCTACAGGACGATCATAGCAGAAGAACAATTCACACTTCCGGTGATTGATATATTGGGGCAAGGCAGTTGTTTCATAGAACTGTCCATCGATATATACATCCATCTCCGCCGTATAGTCCGTCGGAAGCCCACCTGCCACATATCCTTTTACAACCAGTCCGGTTCCTTCGAAAGAGAAGGGATTTACATCATCTATGGATTTCTCTATTGTAAGTTTATCGCTCACTTTCAGATTCTCAAAAGCTACTTCCAAAGCAACAGGTCTGATGTTCTCCCGTCTGATTATGAAGTCTGTTCCTACCTTCCCGTTTCCATGCTTCTGCAACATCTCGCTGGCATGTCTGTACGTCATGTCATAGGCTTTATTCAGACTGATATCCGTATTGGAGAAAGGTATGTCTTCTACTTCATACAAAGCTTCTTTCCAGGATTCGGGGATGTTGCTGTATCCTATCATGGTTCCCAGGATACCTGCGGCTGAAGCCGGATTACAATCAGAGTCCTGACCGGCACGCGTGGCGATATCTATGGTCTTTGTAAAATCCCCCTGTCCGTAAAGCAAGCCCAGGAGTATATAGGCACCGTTTATCTTCGTACCGATATTAAAGGAATTATGAATGCCTTCGGGACAGCTGATTTCTTCGCTCCACTTGTTCTGCAACTCGAACCAGGTTCGTTTCCAGTCTTTCGGATATTTCCTGTGCCAGCGAATTACGTCCGACATACACTTGTGGAAATCGCTTTCTTCCGGTATCACCTTCAGCGCTTCTTTTACGATATATTCTATATCATTGCTGACATAAGCCAGAGAGTACATGGCTGCCACATAAACTCCGCCATACCATCCTTCACCATAGGACATGATATGCCCCACTCTATCGCAGATTTCAGCGGCCTGATTAGGCATTCCCGGTGACATAATCCCGGCAAAATCCGCTTCAATCTGGAAGTCGATGCAATGTGCATGAGGGTTATTCTTCCAGTAACCGCTCTGGGGTGCTTTCACTCCCTGCAACAGATTGTAGCGGGCTACCTGGTTGGCATGCCACAACGGATATTCTGTCCGTCCGAAAGCCGTCGCAAAAGAATCAACCGGAGCATCCAGCCCGCATCTTTCGAAGACTTCCACAAAAGTCAGATCCACATAAACATCATCATACAAACCGGGAAAGGTATCATACCAATTCTTGACCGTATGCTTATCCCAGGGAATGGGAATATAATCCTGAATGATAGTTCCCAGGAATTTAAACTCAGTAGGTCCCCCGTAACTGCATCCCAAGGTCTGACCCGCCCAGGCACCTTTCACTTTATCACGCAGGCTCTGCTCGGACAGAACTACTTCTTTCTTTCCTTTATGAACGGCGGCAGCCAGATCGGCTATAAAGAAGAAAGGAGGCAGGGGAC
>ERZ780014.798-NODE-798-length-12111-cov-5.08353_pt1 | contig 12111 bp, 9 predicted proteins | sample MGYA00511929_ERZ780014 | MGnify/ENA primary metagenome ERZ780014 (study PRJEB29588, sample SAMEA2155132) | human gut metagenome | biome: human gut; feature: human-associated habitat; material: faeces | place: Denmark | collected 2008/2010 ...
CACCATGGCAGTGCCTCTGCGCTTGCCGTCGGCTGAATATCCTGCAATGTGTGGGGTGGCCACAAATGCCTTTTCAAGGAGCGAGAGGTTGATTTCGGGTTCGTGTTCCCAACAGTCGATAGCCACATCGCCGTGCCAATGCGCCAATGCATCGTTGTCGCAAATGGGACCACGAGCGGCGTTCATCAGCAGGCGCAAATTAGGCGCTTCTGCCAAGAATTGCTCGTCACAAATGTGGTAAGTGGAGAGTTCGCCCTCGCGGTAGAGTGGCGTGTGAAATGTGATGATATGGCTTTTCGCCTTCACTTCCTCGATGGTGGAGAACGCTGCCGCACCCTCTTTTTGGGCGCGTGGTGGGTCGCAGAGCAGCACCTCAAAGCCCATTTGCTTTGCCCATCGTGCCACGATAGAGCCCACATGCCCAACGCCTACCACACCCATCACCAAGCCGCGTGGCTGTGCGGTGCCTTCCTTTTGCAACCAATATCCCACGGTGCTGAGCACCCATTGCGCCACGGCAGGAGCGTTGCACCCCGGAGCGTTCACCACCTTGATGCCGGCTCGGCGGCAGTAGTCGAGGTCGATGTGGTCGGTGCCAATCATTCGCACACGGCTTCCCGAAAGCAGTGCCTCATCGCAGCGTGTGCGTGTGCGCGTGATGAGCACATCGGCATCTTTGAGCGCAGAGGCGGTGATGTCGGAAGTTTCGAGATAAAGCACTTGGGCGTAAGGTTCAAGCAGGTGAGCAATGTAGGGAATGTGGTTTTCAACTACGATTTTCATTTTTTTCTACAGGAAATAATACGCCACATGGCTTGCGGCACATGTGAGCATGAAAAGAATCATAAATATGTAGCGGCGCGAGATTTTCGAGTGTATGGTGTAGGCCTGTGCCACCTGAATGGAGAAGCAGTAGTTGAGCAGTGCCAGATACACGAAGAAGTTGCGGTAGTCCACACCCATCATGATGAGCGAAAACAGCGCAAGCACCAAGTAGAACGAATTGTAAACGCGCAGTTGCAGGCGATACGACATGATTTTCATCACATTGATGGTCATGAACACAAACGTGAACACGCCCACAAGCGCAAGTCCAATGAGAATGGCTGGGATTTGCTGCTCGGTGAGCACCTCAAGCGCCTGTCCGTAGGCAGGCAGCAGGGCTGTGGCGGGGTCGATAAGCCCCAAGCCGATAGCAAGCCAAAATGGGGTGATAAGCCCGAACAAGGCTGCCAACACACCTCGGAAATTGATGGCGCGCATCTGTAGAAATCCGATGAAAAACGGCACCACAAGCGCTAAAAACGCATATTGGAACATGCTGCACAATGCCACCAGGAAAAACACGAGAAATATTTTCTGCTGCGCCACTTGCTTCTGCTGATAGGTGGAAAACATGTAGAGCTGCACCACCAGCGTGAGCAAGCAAAGCCCTGTGCCAGTGCAGAACTGCGTGCACGCATACGGACACGCCAACTGCAACGCCAAGAATGTGGATCCGAAGATAAACGTGACTTCACGAATGAATGTGTAGGTCTTGTTGAGCAGCACCGTGAGGGTGATAATGGCAAGCACACAAGCCGTGTTCAGGCCGTAGGAAGCCAAAGGGTGCCCAAGCAAGCGGTCGATGTCGTTGAAAAACACACCGTTGCCACTTGCAATCGAAGCATTGAATCGCCCCGACGCGAATGCGAAATACGACACCACCACATACACAAGTCCCATGACTATCATCAAGCCACGGGAATTGAAAAATTCGTTTATCCTTTCCTCTCTGTATGCCATGTCTTGTCGGTGGGTGTGGATTAACGGTGCATATTGCTGTTATTTGAGGTCGAAGCCGATGTCGCTACGGAAGTAACTCTTGTCGAACTTGATGTTTTTGATATTGGCAAACGATTGAGCGAGGGCAGCGTCTTTGCTCTCGCCATAACTGGTGACTGCCAGCACACGGCCGCCAGAAGTGATTATCTGTCCATCGGCGTTGCGTGCAGTGCCAGCGTGGAACACCACACTGCCTTCCACAGCGTCGAGCCCTTCAATCACCTTGCCTTTTTCGTAGGCTTCGGGATAGCCGCCGCTCACCATCATCACGGTCACGGCATAGCGTGGGTCGATTTCCACTGCCGCCTTGTCGAGTGTGCCGTCGGCAGCGGCTTCGAGCAGAGCCACGAGGTCGGATTTCAGGCGAGGCATCACCACTTCGGTTTCGGGGTCGCCCATGCGGCAGTTGTATTCAATCACGTATGGGTCGCCGTCCACGTTAATCAAACCGAAGAACACAAAGCCAGTGTAAGGTAGATTCTCTTGCTTTAGTCCTGCGATGGTGGGCTCCACGATGCGGGTTTTCACCTTTGCCATAAATGCGTCGTCGGCAAAACTTACAGGCGAAACCGAGCCCATACCGCCAGTGTTGAGACCCTTGTCGCCTTCACCGATGCGCTTGTAGTCTTTAGCCACAGGGAGCAACTGGTAGTGCTCGCCATCGGTGAGCGCAAACACCGAACATTCAATGCCCGAAAGAAACTGCTCAATCACCACGGTAGCGCTTGATGCGCCAAACATGCCACCCAGCATCTGGCGGAGTTCACTCTTTGCCTCGTCGAGCGAGTCGATAATCAGCACGCCCTTGCCGGCAGCCAAACCATCGGCTTTCAGAACATACGGAGCCTTTTGGCTTTCGAGGAAGGCGAAGCCCTCTTCTATGTTGTCGGCTGTCACGCTCAGATAGGCAGCGGTAGGAATGTGGTGGCGCGCCATGAATCCCTTGGCAAAGTCTTTGCTGCCTTCGAGTTGTGCGCCGGCTTTCGATGGGCCAATCACCTTCACGCCCTTCAACGCCTCGTTGCCTTTGAAATAGTCGGTGATGCCAGCCACCAGCGGGTCTTCATTGCCCACCACCAGCATGGTGATGCCATTGTCGGCGGCAAACTTTCCCACAGCCTCGAAGTCCATAGGAGAGAGTGGCACATTGGTGCCATACTGCGCAGTGCCGGCATTGCCTGGAGCAATGTAAAGACTGTCGAGAAGTTCACTCTGGCTCAATTTCCATGCGATGGCACATTCGCGGCCACCTGAGCCCAGCAGCAAGATTTTTTGCTTCATGATGTTGTGATAAATCAATATGATAGTGTTGTGTAGATTGCTCTATGAAAAATTATTCCTCACGACGCTTCCAGCCGTTGCGGCGGCCATGAATGATAGGGCGCTCGTTCTCCTTGCCCAAAGTGGGCTCTTGGTGGCGCACCACCATATCGGCGTGCTTGGTGCTGTGGAAGTATTCGTTGCGACCCATGCGAGTGTCGTCGTCACGGCGTGGACGGTCGTTGTCGTCACGGCGTGGGCCGAAACCGCGGCGTGGGCGGTCACCATCGCGGCGCGCACCGAAGCCACGGCGTGGACGGTCGCCATCGTCACGGCGTGGGCGGCGTTCTCTTGGCGCACCATCTGATTCGCCATCACGCTTTTTGAAAGTTTCCTCAAATCGTGGGCGACGCTGGCCACGGTCTTTGTCGGCAGCACGGAAGCCCTCGTTGCGAATCGAGCCGCCTTCAGCCTTCATGTCCTTGTAAGAGCCGTCGAAAATCTTGTATTCACGCAATTCGCATTCCAAGTCGCCATTGAGCAGCGGATAGTTGACCGATGGACGCAAACCGATGAGGTCGGTGAGCTCACCATACGAAATCACCCATGCGTCGTAGCCCTTGAATACGAATTTGAGTTTCGTGCCTAATGTTTCGTAGAGTTCGTTGATGTCTTGATATTTCAAGCGTTCGCCGTAAGGAGGGTTGGTCACCACCACGCCCTTTTCGGGCGCTTCTTCCCAGTCGGCGAGTGCGCGCTGCTTCAGTTCAATCATCTTACTCACGCCAGCGCTCTTGATGTTGGATTCGGCAATGGCGATAGCCTGCACAGCCACATCGGAGCCGTAGATTTTGTATTTAAATTCACGCTCTTGGCTGTCGTCGTTATAGATAGAGTCGAAAAGTTCGGCATCGTAGTCGCTCCAGTTTTGGAAAGCGAACTCCTTGCGATACACGCCAGGGTTGATGTTGGCGGCAATCATAGCAGCCTCCACCAGGAATGTGCCAGAACCACACATAGGGTCCACGAAGTTGCACTGACCGTCCCAGCCACTCAGTTTGATGATACCAGCGGCAAGCACCTCATTGATAGGCGCTTCGGTTTGAGCCACACGCCAGCCACGCTTATAGAGAGGCGCGCCCGACGAGTCGAGAGAAATGGTCACCTCGTCGGCAGAAATGTGCACATTCAGCACGAAATCAGCAGCCGACACACGGATAGAGGGACGCTTGCCCACCTTTTCCTGGAAATAGTCAACGATGGCATCTTTCACGCGATAGGTGACAAAGCGAGAATGACGGAACACATCGCTGAACACGGTGGTGTCGATAGCGAAAGTTTTGTCGGTGCTTAAAACTGTGTCCCATTCAAATTTGCGAACTTGCTCATAGAGGTCGTCGGCATCGGTGGAACGGAATTTGTAGATTGGTTTAAGAATGCGTAATGCTGTGCGGCAACAGAAATTAGCCTTATACATCGTTTCGAGATTGCCCTTAAACGACACCATACGCTTACCTTGAGTCACTTCCTGAGCCCCAAGTGCCTGCAGCTCGTCGCTCAACACACCTTCCAATCCCTGGAAAGTTTTGGCCACCATTTCAAAATTTTCACTCATCGTTGTCTAATTATAATTTGAATTTTGGTGCAAAGTTAGTGATTTTCCGTCACTCACACCCAATTTTCACCACCACAAAGCACCGAAAAAAACCATTTCCCCCACTCACCCCACCCATTTCCCCCACCCCTTCATCAAAACTCACACCCCCACACCCCCCGCACATTCGGCAGAAAAAATGTAATCTTCACCCCAATATTCGGCAGAAAAAGTGTAACTTCTACCCCAATATTCGGCTGAAAAAATGTAAAATACTTTTCTATTAGCCTGATTATGTGTATTTTTGCAAAAACAAACAAAACGCCAACAAAATGTACCGAAAATTATACAGCGATTTACTCCAATGGAAAGCGAGCAATTCACGCAAACCATTGATTCTGCAAGGTGCCCGACAAGTGGGCAAGACTTGGTTAATGAAGCACTTTGGAAAAAGTGAATTTAAGTCGTGCGTGTATGTGAATTTTGAGAAAGACGCATGGGCTTCATCACTATTTGATATGGACTATGATGTGGAGCGCATATTGCTTTTCCTTCAGGCACATTCCGAGGTGAAAATTGAGGTTGGGCAAACGCTCGTTATCTTCGATGAAGTACAGGAAGTACCCAAAGGTTTGGAGTCGCTGAAATATTTTTGTGAGGATATGCCCCAACTGCATGTGATGGCGGCTGGCTCGCTGTTAGGCATTGCAATTCACGAAGGCGTTTCTTTCCCTGTGGGAAAAGTGGATATGCTCACACTCTATCCTATGAGTTTTTCCGAGTTTTTGCTTGCTCTTGGCGAGAAAGAGAAAGTGGCTTTGCTGGAATCGAAGCGATGGGATGTGTTGAACATACTTTTGCCCTCTTTTGAGGAATTGCTACGCCAATACTATTTTGTGGGAGGTATGCCTGAAGCGGTTTCGTCGTTTGTGGCAGAAAAAAACTTGAAAAAAATAAGGCAAATCCAGCAAAACATACTCTCCGCATATCGCAACGACGTGAGTAAACACGCACCAAAAAACGATGTTCCTCGTATCAACATGGTGCTTGACTCCATTCCCTCGCAATTAGCAAAGGAAAACAAGAAATTTGTGTATGGGTCGCTGAAGAAAGGCGCTCGTGCTAAGGAGTTTGAATTGGCTATCCAGTGGCTTGTCGATGCTGGCATTGTGGTGAAAATTCACATGGCATCAAAACCCTCCATTCCACTGAAAGTGTATGAGGATTTCGGCGCGTTTAAACTATTTTTGTGTGATTGCGGACTGTTGGGGTGCTTGGCAGAAGCACCACAGGCACTTGTGCTCACAAGCAATGATATTTTCAAAGAATATAAGGGGGCTTATACCGAATCGTTTGTTGCACAACAGTTGAAATGCAATCAAAATTTGCACATCTACTATTGGAGCAAAAGTGATTCAAAATGTGAGATTGATTTTCTGATACAAAGCGGAGTGCGTGTAATACCGGTAGAGGTTAAGGCAGAGGACAACGTTCACTCAAAATCACTGTCCACCTTCTGCAACACGCTCTACCCAGGAATTAAAGGAGTTCGACTTTCAATGAAACCCTACGTAGAGCAGTCGTGGATGCAAAACTACCCCCTCTGCTCCGTAGAATACTGTTTCGACTAATTTCCTCCTACCCCACAAAAACATTCTACCGCAAAAACACCAACCAGAAGGTGTGAAATACTTATGCTTTGTGCATAAGCATTGGCGAGGGAATAGCAAGGGTGTGTTCCTAACGCTAAGCGTTTTTGGTTTTAACGCCTCAAATGAAGCAAAAATAATTCGTGAAAATTTGTGCGAATTTGTGGCCGCCTTTTCTACCACGAATCACAATATATTCAGTATTATATTGCTACGGATTCCGTGAATCTGCTTTTTTGTTGAATCTCGTTGAACCTGTGTGAGGCTTGTTGACCTGTTGACCCGTTGACTTCAAAACAAAATTATGGGGTGTGTTGCTGATATACTGAACTTTTTGTGCTAAATTTGCATCTTAATCAATCATATCAACACATAAGTTTATTATTCGTATGAGTTTTTTCGGTAAAGACAAAGATAAAGAAGAAGTTAAGGAAATGCCTGTGAAGCAGACTGGTTCGCTGAAGGAACGCCTTGACCGTATCAACAAAAGTCGCTGGATTCGCTTCGGCATTGTTTCCGCCCTGTTCTTTGGCTGGGTGGCTTGGCTGGGCAGCTGGTGGGTGCTGGTGTTCTGGTTCCTGCTTTTCGACATCTACATCACTAAATTCGTGCCTTGGAACTGGTGGAAATTCTCCGAAAACCCCGTTGTGCGCATGGTGATGGGATGGGTCGATGCCATTATGTATGCCCTTGTGCTGGTGTATTTCCTTTTCCTTTTTGTGGGACAAAACTATCAAATTCCATCATCGTCGCTTGAAAAGACGCTGCTCACTGGCGACTACCTGTGGGTGAACAAGATGGTGTATGGCCCACGAGTGCCACAAACCCCTCTCCACTTCCCATTGGCGCAAAACACGCTTCCTGGTGGCTTCGACAGTTATATCGAGTCGCCACAATGGGAATACCACCGCTTGAAGGGCGTGCGCAGCGTGGAGCGTGGCGACATTGTGGTGTTTAACTTCCCTGCTGGCGACACCGTGGCAGTGAATATGCCTAACCCCGACTACTACACTCTGTGCTTCACCTACGGCCGTGAGGCTGTGTGGGCTAACCCATCGCAATATGGCAAGGTGAAATATCGCCCAGTTGACCGCCGCGATGCTTATGTGAAGCGTTGCATCGGTTTGCCAGGCGAAACCCTCTCGATGAAAAACGGCACCGTGTATATCAATGGCAAGGCGCTTGCCGAACCTGAGAATATGCAGCGCAACTATATTATCGAAACCGACGGCACGCCCATTTCCGAGGCGTTGCTCGATGAGTTGAAAATCAGCAACGAGGCTCGCTCTTTGGGTGCAGGACAGTCGCCTTATGGCAATGAACTGTGGTATGCGATGCCGCTGACCAAGAGTGCCATGAAGGAGATTAAGGCGCAGCCTTATGTGAAGAAAGTGCGTTTCCTTGATGTGGAGGAAAGCAATCCGATGGATTCGCTGCTCACCTATCCTATTGGCGTGAAGAAGTCGTGGACACACAACGACTACGGCCCACTGTGGATTCCAAAGAAGGGCGCTACGCTCAACCTTACGTTGCAAAAACTGCCTTACTACATTCGCTGTATCAAGAATTACGAGGGCAACGAAGTGGACGTGAAGGGCGGAAAAATCTACATCAACGGCAAGGAGACGAAGACTTACACCTTTAAGATGGACTACTACTGGATGATGGGCGACAACCGCGACAATTCAAGCGACTCGCGCTACTGGGGCTTCGTGCCAGAAGACCACATCATCGGCACTCCAATGTTTGTGATTATATCGTTCGACCCCGATAAGCCATTGCTGCAAAGCATTCGCTGGGACCGCATCTTCAAATCCGCAAACCCCGATAAGAAGTAAATTCCCACGCCGCCTCTTTGCCTCTTACCTCACACAGATCCCACAGATCTCACGAATTGGTTTTTTTATAAAATTGTCTGATTCATCTGATGAAAAAATATTCTGCGAGATCCGTGAGATCTGTGTGAGGAAGATGCAAGAGGTAAGAGGCAAAGAGGCGGCGCAATGTAGCACCCACAATGATAATGCAAAGTTCCACAATCATAATGGGCAGTATGGCGGCAGGAAGTGTGCGCTGCTATGCCGCTATGCTTCAGGCTGGCAAAGTGATTATCGACCCTGATGAGCGACGTTTGCCGCTGCGCCACAGCCACCACCGCTACTTGGTGGACGGTCCCAACGGCACGCAACGCCTCACCATCGCCCTCGATCGCACCACCAACGCTATGCCTGTGCGTATGCGCGACGTGCGCATTTCCGAGCACGGCAACTGGCGACATTTGCATTGGGGCGCGCTCTATTCGGCTTACGGAAAGTCGCCCTATTTCGACTACATTGCCGACGACCTGCACAGCATCATTGGCGGCGAACAAACTTCGCTGCTTGAATTTAATACCGCTTTGCAAAATCTGATTATCGATTTTCTTGACCTCCCTATCGAGATTGAAACCAAGCCGATTACCCCCGAAATAGCAGCGGAGTCCACCGACCTGCGTGGACTCATTGGCGGGAAAAAGCCCGACACGCTACCCATTACCGACGTGCCTTACTACCAAGTGTGGGCATCGCGCCACGGCTTCCAACCGGGCCTCAGCATCCTCGACCTGCTCATGAACACCGGCCGCGAATCCATCTACACCCTCAAAAAAATGCTCCCATAATTTTCCCCCTCAATGTCAATGCTATAGCATTGACATACTGGTGTTTGCCTTATTTGTTTGGATTTTTGCGGTGGTGGTAGAGTTCGAGGCTGTTGATGGCGTTTTGCCAGATGATGTAGCAGCCGGGGCCTACGGCGGCGAGAGGATTGATGTAGGCACTCGACACCCAGATGGCAAATGCTGTGTTTTTCTGTCCTAACGCCTGTCCGCTCTCCACGGTGCTGCCGAAAAATCGGCCAATGTTGCGCCCCACCGAAAATTGAATCACGCATATCACAAAACTCACCACGGCAATGGCGGCAAGCAGCGACAGTGGAGCGTGCGAGTTGCTGATGTTGCGGAACGTGATGCCCGTAACGATAGCCAGTGAGCACCCCCACAAGTAAAACGAGAGGTCGGTGATGGAAGTGAGCCATTGCTGCACTTTTGGGAGCAAGTGCTTCACCACGTATGCCAGCCCCATCGGCACCACCAAAATCACGCACACCTTCCACATAATCATCAGAAAGGCTGCGCCGAAACTCATTTCCACTCGTTGGTCAACGAGAGGGAAAAACAGCGGAATCATGATGGCGGTGAGCACATTCGACACGAAAGTGTAGGTGGTCATCGACTCAAGGCTGCCGCCCAGTTTGGCAGTCACCACGCTCGAAGCCGCCGCACACGGCCCGATCACACACACCAGAATGCACTCCATGAGCACCAGGTCGAAGCCATCGATTTTAAAATACAGAATACACCCCACCAGCATCAGCACCACAAACAGTTGCGTGGCGCTCACCCAAAAGTGCCACTTGGCAAGGCGCAGTTTTTTATAGTCAATCTTCAGAAAAGTGGTGAACAGAATCACGAAAAGGAACCACGGTAGCACCTCGTCGAACACAGGGCTCGCCGCCTGCGCAAACCCATCAAACGCAGGTATCAACGCAAACAGATAATACACCACCGCGCCGCCTGTAATAGCCACCGGCAGCGTCCAATTCCTCAATATTTCCAACACCTTCCCCATTCCTGAACACATATTTTTAAATTATCCACGAAAGTAATGCTTTTTCCCCACTTACCAACAAATCCCCCACCTTTTTTTATCCCCCCACCAATTCCTCTAATTTCTAATTTCTAATTTCTGATTTCTTGGATGTGGGAGTGGAGGCGAGCGTAGAAGGGGTGGCGGGTGAGGGTGGAGGCGTCGCCGAGAATGATGAGTTTCATGCGGGCGCGCGTGATAGCCACGTTCATGCGTCGGAGGTCGCGCAAGAAGCCGATTTCGCCGTTGTCGTTGGCGCGCACGAGGCTGATGAGAATCACGTCGCGCTCCTGCCCCTGAAATCCATCTACGGTGTTGACCGAAATCAGGTGTCGGTAAGGCTTGAAAAACTCGGTTGATCTCACCATTTTACGCAAAAACTGCACCTGCGCGCGGTAGGGCGAAATGATGCCCACATCGATGCGCTCGTTGAGCACATGTTCACGCCCGATTTTGGTGAAATATTCTTGAAGCGTTTGCAGGGTGAGAATCGCCTCGTCTTTGTTGATGCGTCCGAAACTCTCGCCCACGAATTGCTCCTTGAAGTCCTTGTCGGAGGTGTCAATCCACACCATTGGGGTGTCGAAGTCGAGAATGCTGCGGTACTTCACTTCGGGCGCGCTCTGCACTTGCCCGTGATAGAACCACTCGCTTGAAAAACGCATAATCTCGTCGTTCATGCGGTATTGCATTTTCAGCAGCGTCACCACTTGCGGATTGCTTTTCACAATGCGCTCCATCAGCGTGGTGTCGAGTCCGCCCTTCAGCGCCTCGATGCTCTTGACGGTGGGTGGAAGTTGCTGGTGGTCGCCAGCGAGAATCACACGGTTAGCCTTTCTGATGGCTATCCAGCACGCCGCTTCCAGGGCCTGCGCCGCCTCGTCGATAAATAGGGTGGCAAACTTCATGCCGCTCAGCACACGGCTGGCGCTTCCTGCCAGAGTGCATGCAATCACGCGCGCATTGCCAAAGAGCGCGGCATTGATGCGCACCTCAAGTTCGGTGGCGCGGCTTTTCAGGCGGTCGAGTTTATCGTGATAGCCGTGGTCGCCACGCTTTCTTTTGCCCTGCATTTCACGTATGGCCTTGCGGAGCGTCCACAGGCTGGGGTAGTCGGGGTGCGACTCAAAGCGGCGCTCGTAGGTGAACGAGAGCATCTTGTCGTTCACTTTCGTGGGGTTGCCGATGCGCAGCACCTCCACGCCACGGTCCACCAGCCGCTCGCTAATCCAGTCCACAGCCATATTGCTCTGCGCGCACACCATCACCTGATTTTCACGGCGCAGCGTCTCGAAAATAGCCTCCACCAGGGTGGTGGTTTTGCCAGTGCCTGGCGGGCCATGCACAATCGCCACATCTATAGCCAGCAGCACCTCGTTCACGGCGTGCTCCTGCGTGGGGTTGAGCCATGGAAAACGCATCGGGGCGAAGGTGAATTTCTCCGTCGTGGAAGGGTTGTAGAAGATGTCGCGCAGATGCGCCAGGCGGTTGCCCTTGGCACGCATCACACGCTCCAGCGCGTCCATCATCAGGCGATAGGTGGTCTCGTCGAACGACAGTTGCACGCCCACCTGATTCGCGCCTTGCAGTTGCGCCACGCACCCGGCGTCGGGGATTGCCACCACCATGCGCTCTGCCTCGGCATAACTCACTGTGGCAGAAAACGAAAAGTAGCGGATTTCGTCGTTCGCGTCGATGTGGAAAAACATCACCTGTCGGCCAAACTCGAAGTTGTGTTCCACATCAGTGTCGGCGGTGCGAAACACCTCCACCACCAGTTGGTTGAGCGAATTGTAGTAGGAGCGGCCAATGCGGAGCGGCAACCAGCAGTCGCCACGCTTCACTTTGCGCCGCACGCCCAGCGTTTCGGTCTGTCGGCGAAACTCTTCCTTTTCGGCGTCATACTCCATTTGCAGCAGCGCACGCTGCTTCTGGAGCAATAATATGGGTGAAACTGTTTGATTCATAACTTAATTAATGCTTGAGCTCACAGGCTTCTTAGGGCTCACACGGATCTCGTTTTTTTTGCTCACACAGATCCCACTCTAAGTTTGCACCGAGAATTGGCGAAGCCCAATAATTATCCAAAAAACAATCT
>ERZ780014.805-NODE-805-length-12010-cov-5.57951_pt1 | contig 12010 bp, 9 predicted proteins | sample MGYA00511929_ERZ780014 | MGnify/ENA primary metagenome ERZ780014 (study PRJEB29588, sample SAMEA2155132) | human gut metagenome | biome: human gut; feature: human-associated habitat; material: faeces | place: Denmark | collected 2008/2010 ...
AGCCATTTCAGAAAAAGCATTTCTTTCCTTTCTATTTTTATCAAGAGTTCTCGAATTCCACATTTCCATATCACTCCAATTATATATCACCGACATAAAAATAAAAAACAGCCTGCCCGAAGCAAACTGTTTCACTTGAATCCCGTTGGATCATCATACCATAGTCCTGATCCCCACAGCAGCATCATTTCCCGCCGGTATGTTTTTCTTCCGGAAGGATGCTGAGCCGCTTCCCACAGTAGGGGCAGCAGTCCTCCACCGCACCCGGAAGCAGATGGAACCGTTCGTTTCCAATGTGCTGACTGATTTCCACCTTGTACGGCAGTTCCCTATGGCAGAAAGGACAGGTCCAGTATTTCAGAAGCACATGATCCATGGAATGGAAAACCGTATCTTCCATATACCCATATCCACAAAAAGACAACCCGAAAAACAGAGAGGTCAGAATCTGGTCCATACCGCGCCCCAGCCATTCCCGGGACGATACGCCCAAAACAGCTTGGCACAGCGCATCCCATATGAGGAACAGAAATGTGCCCCCTATGATCCCCGACAGGCACATGCCCAACACATAATTCCTGTAATTTTGCATAATTTTAGCATATGCCCTGTTGATAAAAGGATTCTCCAGGATTTTCGGTTCTGTAGTTCCCCTGTCGATCCGGTTCCGGTTTTCTTTTATTTTTTCTCCCCAACCCCCACCGCCTGTACCAGGGCTCCATTTTTCTGATTTTCCTATTTCTCCGCATCGCCTGCGCTCCATCATATTGATCCGATTTCCGTCACTTTACAGGAAAATCGGATCATTCGTCTCAGCCTGATTTCTTTACCAGACGGTACATATTCAAATATAATTCCTGCGCATTTTCCTGTGTGTCTTTCACATCGGATGCAGCGGGCACGGGATTTCCGTTCAGATCATATGACGCCACATTCTGATCCAGCAGGCGGTATCGAATTTCACTGCCCAGCCGATCCGCGCCCACAGCCAACTCCGATTCCACAATCGCTTTTACGATGCGGCCGTTACCCAGAGCGGGATAATCAAGAGGTTCTGCATAAACCTCAGTGTATACCTTTCCGCGGATAACAGGAAGCGTTCCCGCCGGAGCATGATCCCGTTCCACTGTTTCCGTATCCACATAGACACGCTTCGTGCCGTCCATGTACACCACAGCATAGCGATCATAGTCATTAAATAATTTATCCGATTTCACAAAAGCGGCGGACACCGCCCCTGGAAGCAGAACAGCGCTTGCCAGTAAAAAAGAAATGATTTTTTTCATCGCTTTCCCTCTCTCAACACTTACTTTATGCTTACTTTCTGCCGATACGGACAAAGCCGCCGCCAAATCTAGTCGCATGCAGCCATTTTTCCAAATCAAAAGGATACTCTTTCCCTTCATCCCAAAGAGTGCAGATCGTTCTGCCGCCGTTTTCTTCCATTCTTACAAGAATCATCCAGTGCCAGTGATAAGGGATCGGCTCTCCCCCGCTGTGGAGATTTAAAAATCCGACAGGCCAATCTCCGGCAAGACCCTCTTGAATAAATTTTTTTACTTTTACAAAAGACGGTGCCAGCATACGGATAGAAGGAATGGAAATCATTTCCGCTTCTGCAGAAAGGTTTTTATCACTGAAATAATGATTCAATCCTTCCATAAGCCATCTTGTCTTGTACAAGCCGTGAAGATGAGGTGTTGCATACGGCCATATTTCAAGCATCTGCTCCACAGCGCCGTCTTTCGTAGTGATTTCCTTTTTCTCCAGTTTCCTTTGCGTATAAGCGGCCATCATGGAGCCCACCGTCGGCCCGCAGCCTGAAATCTGCTGACGTTTCTCGGGATACCAGTCCTGATCATATCCTTTATGCGCACTTCCGTCCGCTGTCACCGTAATCCACTCAGGATGACAAATTTCTGTCATACTTTCCTCTTTCCTGCTAAAACTGCGTTATCATTCATTTCGTAAGGGAAATCCCCTTATCCCGGTTTCCCCTATTATACCATTGCAAAAACAGCTCTTTATCCCTGTTTCGGCATATGCCCTTCCAACAGTTTCCGCACAGCGTACCCTGCCATCATCATACCGGATACCGGAGGAACAAAAGATACGGACCCCGGTGCGTGATCTTCGCCGACTATTTTACAGGGAACTTCTTTGGAGTACACCACGGGCAGATGGCGGATTCTCTTTTCTTTCAGTACCTTCCTTATCTTTCTCGCCAGATGGCATACCGATGTTTTATAAATGTCTGTGATTTCAAGCATTTCAGGATGAAGGCGGTTGCCTGTCCCCATGGAAGAAATCACAGGGATATGAAGCCTGTCGCACTCACAGATAATCGAAATCTTTGCGGGCACGTCATCAATGGCATCAATAATGAAATCGGCATGGAGATTTTCAATAAATGACGTATCATCAGGGCGATAGTACACAGGCAGTACTTTTACATCACAATCGGGATTCACCCGAAGTGCCCGCTCTGCCATGACATCCGCCTTCAAGCGGCCGAGTGTACTTATATCCGCTACAAGCTGCCGATTTACATTGGAAACATCCACCCTGTCTTTATCAATGAAAATCAAATGTCCTACACCTGCACGAACGAGTGCTTCCGCCGCATATGAACCCACGCCGCCGAGTCCGAAGACCGCCGCCGTTTTCTGCGACAGCAGTTCCACCCCATCTTCGCCAATTATCTGCGCCGTCCGTTGAAATACAGGATTCATACTATTTCTCCGGAATAATTTCAATCCAGTAATAATCCGGATCGGAAATAAAATAAATGCCCATGGAAGGATTTTCATAACAGATACAGCCCATTCCCTTATGGAGCGCATGCGCAGCTTCCATGTCCTCTACGGCAAGCGCCAGATGAAATTCATTTTCCCCCAGATTATACGGTTCTTTTCTGTCGCGCAGCCAGGTGAGTTCCAAAGTGTGTCCTGTCACACCGTCACTCAGATAAACGAGTTTAAAAGAACCGTCATCGGCCACCTTTTCCCGGACAGGCTTTAACCCCAGCGCCTTTTCATAAAAAGAAATGCTCCTGTCCAGATCAAGGACATTGAAATTGTTGTGATTAAAAGTGAATTTCATAAATCCTCCATTTATCTATATCGAAAATATTCATATGAAAAGTATATCATAATTTCTTTATCCTAAACAGCGAAAATCATACGTTTCCATACCGCCATTTTTCAAAATATGCTATATTAAATAAGATATATTGTAATAACACACTGATTACCATGTAACCGGCACAGAAAGGCGGAATTGAATGAATATCATTGACGAATTGGAATGGCGCGGCGCAATTAATCAACAGACAGATGCAGAAGGGCTATACAAACTGGTGGATGAAAAATCCATTTCTTTATATTGTGGTATCGATCCTACGGGAGACAGCATGCATATCGGCCACCTGATCCCTTTCATGATTTTGAAACGGTTCCAGCTCGCCGGCCACCATCCCGTCATCCTTATCGGCGGAGGCACGGGTGCGATCGGCGACCCCAGCGGGCGCACCACGGAGCGTGTCCTCCAGACCGCGGAACAGGTAAAGCATAATGCGGATTCTCTTACAGCGCAGATGAAAAAACTCTTCGGTGAAGACGGATCCTTCACCATGATGAACAACTATGACTGGCTCTCAAAAATCAGCCTGCTCGACTTCCTCCGAGACTACGGCAAACTTTTTAATATCAATACCATGCTGGCGAAAGACGTAGTCGCCTCCCGCATGGAAACGGGCATTTCCTTCACGGAATTCTCCTACCAGATACTCCAGTCCATCGACTATAAAATGCTTTATGAAAAATGCGGCGTCCAGCTGCAAATCGGCGGTGCCGACCAATGGGGCAATATCACAAACGGCATCGAACTCATCAGAAAAACAAATGAAACCCATGAAGCCTTCGGACTGACCATCCCCCTCATGCTCAAAGCAGACGGCACAAAATTCGGCAAGACTGCCGGCGGCGCCGTGTGGCTCGACCCGAAAAAGACCTCGCCCTATGAATTCTATCAGTTCTGGTTCAACCAGGATGACAGGGATGTCGTCAAGTACCTGAAATATTTCACTTTCCTTACAAAAGAAGAAATCGACACCCTTGATAAAGAGGTGCAGGCACATCCGGAAAACCGCACCGCCCAGAAACGTCTGGCAGAAGAAGTCACCCGCTTCGTTCATGGAGAAGCAGGACTGGCACAGGCTCTTAAAGTCACCGCCGCCCTTTTCTCCGGTGATATTGCCGAACTGACAGGTGAAGAAATCGAAGGCGCTTTCCGAAACACCAAAGGCGGTGAAGTAGCTTTTGCCCCCGTCAATATCGTAGACGCCCTCGTAGAAGCAGGTGTGGAAAAGTCCAAACGCCAGGCAAGAGAAGATATCACCAACGGCGCTGTCCGCGTAAACGGTATGCAGATCAAAGATACGGAAGCGTCCATCTCCGCCCATCCGAATACGAACGGCCGATTCATCATCATCCGCAAAGGTAAGAAAAATTATTTCTCCATCGCAATCAAAGGATAAAAACGGCTGCTGTCCGGCAGATTACAGCAAATAGAAAAAATAAATTCACAGTATGCAAAAAGGAAGACTTGTTGTCAATAAAGACACCATCTCTTCCTTTTCCCGTTACTGGGGCAATAGTATCCCCAGCGTCGCAATAAAAATAAATCATCCCCGATACAGCCGCCACCTATGTGAATTTTTCTAAACACCCACAACAAAGTAGGAACAGCACATGCCACGAAATAAATTAATATGTATCCATCCACTTATCCTATCTCAAAAGCCGCCGTGCTCCCCGTCTGTGTTTTCGTCACCCGCAATTTAGCGGGAATACGTTCTTCCAATCCTCCCACATGGGAGATCAGTCCAATCAGGCGGTTCTGCCCTTTCAATTCCTGCAGTGTCTTCATGGCAAGATCAAGGGATTCGGAATCCAGACTGCCGAAACCTTCATCAATGAACATGGCATCCAGATGGACACCGCCGGCATATTCCTGAACCACATCCGCCAAGCCGAGAGCCAGAGAAAGGGACGCAAGAAAGGTTTCTCCGCCGGAAAGTGTCGCCGCCGGTCTTGCCCTGCCCGTATTGGCATCATACACTTCCAAATCCAAGCCTGCCGTTTTTCTGGCATCCGCTCTTTCCCCTCTTTTCCGAAGCAATTCGTAACGGCTGCCGCTCATTTCCATAAGGCGCAAGTTGGCTTTTTCCGTGACTGCATCAAGCAACGCTCCCAAAACAAAGCGTTCCAAATTGATTCCTGTATCTTTTCCTCTGGCAATATCCCACAAATTAGAAATAAGTTTATATTTCTTGTCAATTTCCTTTTGCTTTTCTGCTAATTTTACCAATTTATCCAAAGTTTCCTGTTGCTGTTTTAATTCTGTTTCCATAGCCGCTTTTTCAGTGGTTACCGTTTCTATTTCATTCAGCAAGGCTAACCGCTTTTCTTCCCAAATCTTCATATCCGGCTTGGTCTGATCTTTAGTAGCCGCCGTTTCATCTTTGATTTTTTCGTTTTCCGCATGGACAGCCCGGTCATAAGCGCTTAACGATTTTTCGTAGCCTGCCAGATTATTTTGTTCTTTTCTGTACCCATCGCATTGTGTCAAACTTTCAAAGCCTGCCCGCGCCACTTTTTCCCGGAGCAGCTTGATCTGTTCCTCTGACTTTTCGCGGAGCTCTTTTTCCTGTTCTCCCAAAATTTCTTTTTGTTTGCTGTCATTTTGAAATAATAATTCCGCTTCTTTTTGTATCTTTTCTGCTGATGCTAAAGCCTTTTCGAATGTATCAATTTCCTTTTGGATTTTCTCTATTTCTTTTTCCAGGATTTTTAAATCTCTATATCCATCAGGAAGTGTCTTTTCAAGCTCATCCAAAACGGCAGCGGATTTATCCAGATTTCCTTTGGCAACTACAACTTTTTTCATTCTGTATTCTTCAGCTTTTTGTTGATCCTCTTTACTTGCCGCTTCCGCTTTTTTCATCAGAAATTCTGCATCTTTTACATCTTTTTCCGTCACATGGTCATCTCCGGACAGCGCAGGATGAGGATGTTCCAAAGCGCCGCAAACCGGACAGGGCTTGCCGGACTCCAACTTTTCAGCCAGCACAAAAGCCTGTCCATTTAAAAACATTTGGTTCCGACAAAGCCAATTTTTACGAGCTTCTTCCACCTGTTTTTCTGAAACTGCTGCTTTTTCCTGAAGCTGCTTTTCTTCTTTTACAGCGGTTTCATATATTTTTTTATACTTTTCTACATGACCTGCTGCTTTTCCGTAAGATGCCGCCGAATCACGATATTGGTTTAATTTCCCTTTAGCTTCTATTTTTTTCTTCTGGTCCACTTCTTGTTTTTTTAATAGATCAAGCTCTTTATCAGCTGCCTCTTTTGCTTTTTCTTTTTCAGGCAGTCCTTTGAGAATAGATTCCAAAGCAGCATTAATCTTTTTCCACTGCTGTCTTGTACTTTCAGCAGCAGCCCACTCTTCCGATACCAGCTGGGATGCTTTTATCATTTTTACAGTTTCCCGAAGTTCGGTATTTTCCTTTTTCCCGCTTTCCAACCGTTTCAACTGTTCAATTGCTTTTTCCATGCGTCCGAAAGCATCAAAAAGTTTGCTTGCCCCTGCATACTCCTTTTGGAAAGTCTCCTGTTTTATCGATAAAGCTTTCGTCACTTTCTCCTTTTCAGACAAAAGTTTTTTATTCTCCTCAATTTTTCCTTTTAATGCATCATCTTCTTCCACATGACAAGTTTCAAGTAAAGTCACTCTTGTCTGTTTCCCCTGTTCATAATCACTTTCCAGCTTTTTTGTTTCTTCCTGTAATTTCTTTTCAAAAGCAAGGTAAATACCTGTTTGGAAAAGTTGTTCCATGATTTTCTGCCGATCCGACGAATCCGCCAGCAGCAGTTTACGAAAATCCCCTTGGGGCAGCAGGATAATCTGCCGGAACTGTTCCAATCCGACACCGAGCAGCTTTTCTACAGCGCTGTCCACCCCCTTTGAAGTGATATGGGCTTTTTCCCTTCCTTCTTCATCTATTTCATAAAAGTCCGCTTTTCCTTTATGCTCTACAGGCTTGCTCCTGTCACCCTTCTGCCGCTCCAGCAGCTGCGTGGGACTTCGATAGATACGGTAATGCCTGTTTCCTATGGCAAAATCAAATTCCACATAGGTTTTTCGGTCATACCCCACATAGTTGCTCCGTAAATCTTCTCCCGATCGGACGGCGCCGCTGGTTTTCCCATAGAGCGCATAGCACATGGCATCAAGGATGGTGGATTTCCCTGCGCCGGTAGGGCCGCAAATGAGAAAAAGCGTATGATTCCCCAGAGCGGAGAAATCCAAATCCTCTTGGCCTGCATAAGGGCCAAAAGCACTGAGCCTGAGTCGTTCCGGTCTCATCAGTCGTCCTCCTTCCGCAGATTTTCCCACAGTTCCTTCATGTAGTTTTCCTCTTCTTCCGTAAATTCTTTATCCTGGAATTCCTTATAAAAAACGCGGAACATATCCAAAGGATCTACCTTTTTCATGAGGTCAAAGCTTCTTTCCCCGCTTCCGCTGTTCATCCTGCGATGGGACTGTATCGTCATCATGCGGGGATATTTTTGACGGAGACGCGCCATAGCGTCAATGACAGGGCCTTCATCCAACAGCTCCGCCATGAGGAAATCCTCACTCTCTCCTTTGATAAGATCATCAAAAAATCCTTTTATGGCACGCACCTCATGACGGGGCGCCAGAGAAGTGAATTTAGTTCCCACCTGCCCCGCTCCGTCTATTTCTCCTACAATGACTCCTTTTTTCTGAGCGGCTTCACTGAAAGAATATTTTAAAAGACTTCCGCTGTAGCGGACATTTTCTTTTCCCCCCGCCTGCTGTGGACCATGAAGATGCCCCAATGCCGTATAATTGTACGGTGCAAATATATCTGCACTGATAAGATCCGTCCCCCCGATTGAAAGAGGCCGCTCCGAGTCACTCGCAGAGCCGCCCGCCACAAATTCATGGGCAATGGCAATTTTCCTTGCCGCATGTCCCATCTGCCGTAAAAGGAAATCCGAGAGCGCCCGTTCTGCCTCCTCATGGGTATGGACATCAGTGGAAAGCGCTTCCCGCACCTTCCCCGGTTCCGCATAGGGAAGAGGAGCAAATGCCACTTCACCATCATCGTCCTTCAATATGACCGGCGCTAAAGTGTGGTACAAATCACCGCAAAGGAATAATCCGGTCCCTCGGAGAATGCGGCTGGCAAAAGACAGCCTTTCAGCACTGTCATGGTTGCCACTGATTACAATAAAAGGGATTTTCCGTTTTCCTGTGATTTCAGAAATCATTTCGTCAAAAAGCTCCACCGCTTCCGCCGGCGGGACGGAACGGTCATACACATCTCCTGCCAACAGGATGACATCCGGTTTTTCTTCATCTACCAAAGGTAAAAATTGATTTTTCAGAAGCCATTCCTGTTCTTCCGTAAGATACTCCCCGTAAAATAATTTTCCCAGATGCCAGTCGGCGGTATGGATAAACTTCATAATATTCCCATCCTTATTTTTCCAATAAGTAACCTTCACTCATAAAGTGGGGATCTTTCCCCCAATAATAATTGATCCAGACAAAATGGAGAATCCGGTTTTCATTTACACGGTAAGTCATATTTTCCGCCGTCTCCTTTTGTTCGCCCGATCCCTTTTCCTTTATTTCCTGCAAATACGGCCGGATGTCCAGACGGATTATTTCATCCCCATTGGTGATAAGAAGTTCCCCATGGTTTTCCGTTGTATCCGATCTGAAATGAATAAGCCGCCGGTATCCGGTGACAGGAATTTCATTCCATTCATAGCTGCGGATTACCCGTCTTTGATCATAGTCATATCCCAGCAGTTCTGTGAAGCGGTCATCATTTTTCAGCTGTTCCACCACGGGAAACCGCCATGCCCCTTCACTGTACTTCAGATAATCATAAGCGCTCCGCAGTACTTCCGCATCTTCTTCAGTAATAGAGACCGGCAGTTTTAGATTTCCATCGCTTATCATTTGATTTTTTACCAGTACCCTTTCCAGGCGGCGGCCCTGGTCATAAACAGGCACATCAATGAGATTCAGCGGTGTCATGCTGCATAGGACGCCAATAATCCCCGCCAAAAGAAAAAGCGGACAGGCGGCTCTGCGGAAAAAGGCAAACGCGATGAACGCAAGACCGAATCCGCTGCATATCATCGAAGCATACCGCGCCGCCGTCAATCCATACGCCTCAAAACGGATATAAATACCAAGCGCCTGCACAACCATGACGGGAAAAAGCGCCAACGCGCCATATTTCAGAAAACGTCTGCTGCCATTGTCCGTTTCTTCATAAAGACAGAAATAAAATAAACTGAAAACAGCGACAGCAAAAGAAGCATACCAATTCATTTTCCCCACAGGCATTTCCCAAAGGAACAGGATTTTCCCTATATATCCGTAAAGAATCGCCAGCAGAACTGCATAAGCCGGCAGAAACACCCGTTTCAGCAAGTACAGAAAAGAAGCGGAACGCGGGCACTCCTTTTCACAGGGAAAGCAGGACAAAAATACGTTAATCCCTACAAGCACAAAAGAAAATGCACATAAAGCATATCCCCAGCTCCAAGCTATAGGGACAAGGAGCGCGTTAATGCCCAGAAGACAGATTCCACCCAGCCCCATCGTCAAAACAGCAATTCCGAACGCTTGGACAAAAGACACAAAAACGTGAGGAAACAACCCTGTTGCCATCTGCCTTTGCAAGAGGAAAAGACACAGACAGGGCAGAGAAAAGGAAAGACCTGCCACATACATGGCAAAGTAATGATTCATCGGCATCATATGCCAGAGAAAATAAAATCCTGCCAGTGCGGGAATATTTACCGCCTCATAAAGCAGAGAGACCTTATGCTTCCATTCAAGCAGAAGCCGCCAAAGTACGGAAAATAAAATTGTAGATCCAAGGGAAATCAGAATATATCCCAGAGAAACAGGAAACAATTCATCAAAGCTCGTTTCGCCGGGCATGTACGCCACACGGCAGAAAACGATAAGAAAAAGAAACAGGGAAAAAAGAAATGCCGTGCGGAAACGGAGCAGCCCTTTTGCGCCGCGGTCCAGCATCTGTTTCACTTTTATTTTTATTCTTTCATTCATCTTATTCCTCCTGCCGAAGAGAACGCAGCAAAGCAATTTCCTTTTTATATCCCGGAAGTTCGTTAGGTGTTTCCAGAAAAAACGGCAGTTCCCTCAGGGCCGGATGATTGATGATCCGCGCGAAAGCCTCTGTGCCGATCGTCCCTTCTCCTATTTTCTCATGTCTGTCCTTATGGCTGCCCAAAGGATTCTTATCATCATTCAGATGGACTGCTTTCAACTTTTCCAGTCCGACAATTTGATCAAACCGTTTCAGAACGCCGTCCAGATCATTCACGATGTCATAGCCGCCGTCATACACATGGCAGGTATCCAGACAGACACCGATACGGTCTTTTCTTTCCACACGGGAAATTATTTCTGCCAGTTCCTCAAACGTACGGCCCACTTCCGTCCCCTTTCCCGCCATCGTTTCAAAAAGCACGGTAGTATTCAGGCCTTCCTGATCCATAGCATAATTCACCATATCCGCAATGAGAGGAATGGCAACAGCCGTCCCCTGTTTCAGATGGGCGCCGGGATGGAAATTATAAAGACACCGCGGCAGAAGGGACACCTTTGCCAGATCTTCCCTGATAGCGGTCCGCGCGAACTCTCTGACTTCTTCTTTCGTTGACGCGCCGTTCATCGTATAAGCACCATGACAGAGTATCTCTCCGAAACCGTGGGTATCCATCCATTCTTCCAGCTGCCTTATATCTTCCTTTGCTAACGGTTTTGCCGCCCCACCCCGGGGATTGCGGGGAAAGAACTGGAATGTATTCGCTCCGAGTTCCGTCGCCGTCCTCGCCATATGATAAAATCCTTTTGTAACCGACAAGTGGCACCCTATGGTAAACATGGCCACCTCCATTTATTTCCTTTTTATTATATCAGAACTTTCCTTTCCCTTGACAAAAATGACAATCTTTTCCTGATGTTGTAAAATAAGAATGTTATATTATACTCAAAAATGGACATCCAAAAATTTATCAAAAGTGAGGTTATTATGAAACATACAAAAATGACTGCCCTTCTCTGCACGCTGGCTCTTTCCGGCTGTATTTCCGCCACTGCTGCCTCACAGGCAGGCAGCACACCGCTGGATCCATACCGTGCTGCCGTTCAAAAAATGAAAGACTTGGAAAAAGCGGAAAAGAAGGGAGAGCAAAGCGCTCCTGCTTCTGCTCCCGCCGCAGCAGCCTCTGCGGGTGATGTGAATTATACAGACGCCCTGCTGAAAGGCCTCGATCTGACTGTATCTGACGTACAGGCTTCCGTAGAATCGGGTACTTTTAAGAATCTTTCCCCCGAGGCACCGAAGCCGGTTGTCGAACAGCCGGCCGCAGAACCGGAACCGGCAGAAGAACCCGAACCGGAAACGGAACCCGAACCGATTTCCCCGCCGGTAAAAAAATATACCATCAGCCAGGGCGAAACCGCCAATGAGCTTTCCAGCGACGGGAACTATGAAAATGGAGTTTACACTTCTGATAAAGCAGATGAAAATGCTCTCCGTGTCCCCATGGCATACATTACCGCCCCCAACGCACAGATTACAAAAACAGGTGATTCTACCGATGTAGACAGTTCCAGGCTTTACGGACAGAATGCCGCTTTCCTTGCCACCCACGGCGGACGCGCGACGATGACGGGCGCCCATATTTCCTCTTCCGGCATTGGATCGACAGGCGCTTACGGTTACAGCAAGAGCACCTATATCAGCCTGAAGGATTCTTCCGTTGTTACCACGGGAAACAATTCTGCCGGCACCGCTGTTTCCGCCCGTGCCATGATGAAAGTGGAAAACTCCACCGTTTCTACCACAGGTGACAGTTCCCCTGCC
>ERZ780014.820-NODE-820-length-11819-cov-4.04327_pt1 | contig 11819 bp, 12 predicted proteins | sample MGYA00511929_ERZ780014 | MGnify/ENA primary metagenome ERZ780014 (study PRJEB29588, sample SAMEA2155132) | human gut metagenome | biome: human gut; feature: human-associated habitat; material: faeces | place: Denmark | collected 2008/2010 ...
GGGAGAACAAGTGCCTGCTCATCAACGGAGACGGCAGGGATCTCTCCTTCATCCCATCCAATAGCGTTGATGCGTTAATCACGGATCACCCCTACCAGCTCACCAGCAGTCTTAAAGGCGGCAATCGCAGCTTCGCAGATTATGACCTGTTCCAGTATACGGAGCAGGACTTCAACGAAAAGCTTCGTGTGCTCAAGCCCGGCCACTTCCTTGTCGAGTTCCTTCCGGAGGAGAACGGCGATAACTACGAATACATTTACCGTGTCAAAGACCTTGCCCGCAAGGCAGGCTTTGAATATTATGCGCGCGTTCCCTGGAAGAAGGGCGACTTTGTTGCAAACACCGGCCGCAAGTCCAAGAACACAGAGGACATCTGCTTCTTTTCTAAAGGCCGTGCCCGCGACCTCCGTCCGGACGCCAAGAAGGACAAGGCGGAACCCGGCGTAGAGCATTTCATGTCCGGTGCAGCCGGGATGCTGCCCACCGTTTTTGACGTCGCCCCCACCAGCAAGAAGGATAAGATCCATCAGGCGGAGAAGCCGGTAGAGCTGCTGCGTCAGATCCTGCGCTTTGTAACGAAGGAGGATGAGATCGCACTGGACCAGTTCGCCGGTTCCGGCGTGCTGGGCGAAGCCGCCCTCCTCGAACACCGTGACAGCATTCTCATCGAGAAGGATCTCGCCACCTATAATACCCTCCGTGCCCGCATCGAGGCGCTGGACAACGTGAAGGTAACGACAGAGGTGCAGAGAGAAACTCTTCATGTTGCGGTAGATGCTCTGGAAGCCGTCCATGACGGCCCGGAAGCCACCGCAGCCCTTGCCGCGTTCCACGCGCAGAAGGGCACCTTGCTTGTGGATGCCTACCAGGATATGAGAAACCTCGCCTTTTCAGAGGACGTGTCCGGCGAGCAAAGTGAAATTCTTCAAGATGCATGTGAGGCTCTTGAGGTGGTTTATGACGCCGCCCAGCAGATTGAGCAACCGCCTGTCAGGGAAGAAGATGAGACCCTTTCAGGTCTTCGGGATAAGCTCACCGCCCGCATCGAGGCGCTGGCCAACGCCCCAGCTGCCACCGATGCTCAGAAGGAGGCCATTCAGGTCGCCATAGGCGCCCTGAAAGCGGCCTATGACGGCGTGGAAGTCATGGAATCCTACGCAGAGCATCAGAACAGCCATGGAATGCGCCTTTCTGATGCGTTTCACGCCCTTGCCGATATCCCTGTCCCTTCCACCGACAATACCCTTCAGGACGCCATAAAAGCCGCCAGCGAGGCCATTGAGGCGGCAGATCTCCATAAGGAGATGTCTCCTGAAAAAGCAGAGCCTGAAAAGAAGGTGCTGGAATGCTCCATCCGCGGCGACCGGCGTTTTTGCGCTTTATTTGCCAAGGTGACGATTAACGGCAAGGAGCGCAGCATTGAAGAGTGGTTCCAGGACGCTAAGCGCACCACAGACGGTAAGAAGGCAGGGAAGGGCAAGCCCTTTGACTACATCGTAGACCCCTTTACAGGCGATAAGTTGCCCGGCTCCGAGGCACAGTGGATGTACCGCGGCCTGTGGATCACATACTTTGCCAAGAACCCGGAGCTGGTTAAGTACGCCGAGCGGTTTGATGAGTTCACCAACTGCTTTAATAAGTACAGAGACCCGGACAGCGAGGAGGACTTACCCCGTGGTCCCGGCCAGTTCAATCTTACCCGCCTGGAGTCCAGCGTCGAGGAGGTCATAGGCGCCTACGTCAAGGGTGACAGAGATCGTTATGTAGCTGTGGTCAAGGCCAGCAACTGGTACAAGAACATGGCCCGCAAGCGTGAACACCCTAAAAAGCCGGCATTGGACGCCAAGATCCAGGACGCCCATGCGCGTCAGGCAGATCAGGACAAGCCGGCAGAGCAGATGTCTTTATTCCCTCGTGGCGGGTTCAACCACGGCATTTAAAAAAGGAGGTCTCATCATATGGGTTCCCGAAGCGGAAAAATAACCGAGCGCCAAATTCGCATGTTGGAGCTGCGTTCCCAAGGCGCCACGCTCAAAGAGGTGGGAGACGCCTTCGGCGTAACCCCGGAAGGCGTGCGCATCAACGTGAATATGGCCATGCACTATATTTCTCAAAGAGGTCTTCAGCAGGTCCTCCCGGAGGGCGTCACAACGCAGTACAGTCATACGGAGCTGCTTCAGGTTCCCCCGAAGGACAAATCCCGCTGCTTCTTCCACGTGACGCCCATGGAGAACGTGCAGAATATTATGGAGCGCGGTCTCGTACCGCAGATAGGCGAGCGCTCTGGCGCCCAGGGCGAGGAGGCACCAGCCATTTATCTTTTCCCTACGAAAGATGATGTGGACAATGCTCTTTCCAATTGGTTGGGGGAATGGTTTGAAGATGCATACGGCCCGGACGTGGAGCTGGCTATTATCAAGGTATCGCTCCCGAAGGACATCTTTGTCCATTATGATCCCTCTGTGGCGTATGAGTGCTATGTAACGGAGCCTATCCCGCCTAAACAGCTCTTTTTCTTTACAGAACATGGTGAGCCTATCCGTAAGTCTCTGGATCGCACTATTTCAGACGCATCCAGCCGTGCTTCTGCTGCCGACCTTTCTTCCATGAATCAGCGGGCGGGTGAGATCTTTAAATGATGAATAGGGAGGAGGTACAGCCAATGGATCGGTATTATATCTGGGGTTTTCCCGGTATAGGGAAGTCCTCCATCTCAAAATCCCCGGATATATTAGACGCTGATTGCAGATTGTTTCAGTTTGCAGGCGCATCCTCCGGGGCGCTTCATAACACTGCTGAGCACACCGGCACCATTCCCGATCCGGCATATCCTCAAAATTATCTGGATTACATCCGCAGTGCAGACAGCCGGTATATCCTTCTGAATTGTCATATCAGCCTGCTGCGGCATTTACCTCGTGAAAACCTTCTTCTGATATACCCGGATATGACGCTGAAGTATGTTTACCTGAAGCGCTATCAGGATCGTGGCGACAACGGGAGTTTCATCTCTTATATGGATGAGAGCTTTACCAACATCGTCCACGCCATTGAATCGTATCCTTGCCGCAAACTGCGGATAACAGGTGAGCACACATATCTCACCGATATTTTGAAAGGAGACTTTCTCATGAATGAGTTTATGACAAAGCATGATCTGACCACCCTGCTTAACGAGGCTATCCGCTACGACCTTCTGGGTCCCGAGGTGACGGGCGACTATGCCCGCGTCGAAGACATTGCCCAGGCTATATTTGAGGGCAAGGTAGAGCTGGACTTCGGCGACCTCCGCAAAAAGGTGGAAGCCTGCGAGAAAGCGGCGGAAACTGAGCGTGTCGCCACCGCCCGCCGCGGCGGCCTGACCCGTGAGGAGTTGGCTGACAAGCTCATGCAGGGCATTGTCAACGGGGCTCTGGATATCCGTCACGGACAGATTGCTCCGTACAGCTACGGATATGAGGTAACTTTCGGAGACCGGAGAAATTTCACCAACCGTTGGGAATGCTACTGCAAGCTGGAGGAGGTTCCCGTTAAGCTGGTATCTTTTATTGAAGCGAATTCACAGAGCAGCGAGGTGTTTGGTCAAAAGGCAGACAAGCCCATTGACATTGAGGGTATCATCGAAGCCATTGACAAAACGGAACGGTTCCGGATCACCGGCTTTACGCCGGAAAGTAAGAGCACCCTTCGGCGCTCCTGCATGCCGTATGAGCGCGGAAGCGTGGCTACGGTAAAGGACGTCCACAGGGGCAACGGTCTGGACGGCATCGTACAGCATCATTATCACGGTGACTACGGCACCATGACTACCAGCGCCCAGAACGATTTGGTGGAGACGCTGGTCTATATGAACGGTTTCTGTCTTGACCACCTCCCCAACAACTTCTGCGGCGAGCACCTTGACTTCATCATCGGCTACCTGCAGCGTCATGGCACGGATATTACCACGCCGGAGAAGCTGTCCGCATGGGTAAAAAACAATCCGGACAAGTGTGCGCTGCTTTCCGTCCGCGCTCGCAGCAAGCCTTTGGACAGCCAGATCTCCGGCGCCAGCCAGCGTACCGGTATTAAGCAGAACCCCCAGCCCGGCAGGGAAGCCGAGCGCTGAAACAGAACTTGAGATTTGAAGGGAGACTTATCATGGAAGCCAATAGGAACTACATCAACGAGAACATTGTCAACATTTCTCTCATGGCCGGCAAGCTGATGGCAGACGGCAAAATCTCCGTGGAGGACCACGCGGAGCTGACAGATCATATTGTGGCCCTGGCGAATTCCTTCGAGGAGTCTCATAAGGGTATTGATTACAACGCCCCTGCTAAGGAAGGGGCGGCGTCTCCCGATTACTGGGCGGATATTGACGCCTTCGCCGAAAAGTCTTTGACCGAGGCATACCCTCCCAAGGAGGAAGCTCGTTGCAGTTTCGCTGAAACGGCGCTGGGTAAGTTCTGCCTGGAGGAAGTCCCGTACCGCCTGCGCGAGATTTTTGGCATCGCTCCCGACACCCTCGATCCGGATCTTATTTCTACGCTTGCCGAAAGGCTGTTTGATGTCTGTTTGGACAATGACGCTATGGATGAGTGTATCGGCGACTATCTCAATGAGCATTATTATGGTACGGATAAGGAGCACAGTAACGAGGTTCTTACCGAAGAAGAAGCTCTTGCAGACGTCCGTCAGTACCTGGAGCGGCAGAACGACCAGTATTTCGCAGATCGGCGCACCACTAAGGAAGAAGTCCTGGCAGATACGGAGCTCTTGAACCAGTTGGCCGGCCGCCATCATCGTACCGTCAACATAGCTGGTGGAGACCGCCAGAGTTCTTGTACATATGCCTGCAACTTCGATCCCGGCATTAACATGGATATGGTTTACCTTATGTCCGGCAGCGTCAAGATGGAGTTCCGCCGCGGCACACCTGCGGAATGTGAGAAGTTCTGCGAGGAGCACAACTGGTCGTACAAGGATGCGCATGGATTTGAGTGGCCTCTTGCCCTCAAGTCGGAAGTCGGGCCCATTAAACCCAGTCTGACGCAGCAGATCCAGACCGCCGCTGCACAGACGGGCAAGGGTGGTAAGTCGGATACACCTCCTTTGGTACAGATGCCCGGCACCCAGGATCCTGACTGGGGCAAGAAGCATTGGGGAGACAGCCGCTGATCGTCCAAATTTAAGAGAGCAGGGGAGACCTCTGCTCTCTTTTTTCTTAATGCGGAAATATTTTTGGGAAAACCTGCGAATTGGGCGTATATAGCCTATAAAGGCAAAACATCTATCGTTTAGGAGCCGCTGCTATGAATGACTTTGAAATCGTATTTTACCAGAGAGGCAACGGTGAGTGTCCGGTCAGCGATTTTCTGGACAGTCTCAACAAGGTCATGCGTTTCAAGATGATGCACCAGATGGATCTTCTGGAACTATACGGCAACCATCCTCGTGGGGATTACAGTAAATTCGTGGATGAGGGCATTTTTGAGCTTCGGGCCCAGACCAGAACAGATATCACCCGCATTATGTTCTTTTTTGATGAGAACCGCAAGATCGTACTGACAAACGGCTTTGTCAAGAAAACACAGAAAATGCCCATGTCTGAGTTCGAGCTTGCGAAGAAATATCGGGCAGATTATTTGTCCCGCAGGAAGGAGCAGGAGCGTCCGCAGAAAGGCTCTCGCGTCACCTCCGGACCCCAGTGGCGCCCAAAGCTGGATGACATCATGTCTGTCGCAGCCGCCCGCCGCCGTCCTGCTCTTCCCCGTGATACCGTGACCCAGGAGAAAGACCGCTGAGAAATTATCTGATTTTTCCGATTTTCTCTTGACATTATGGGATAAAACCTATAAACTTAGGATAGCAGATATAGGTTATAACCTATAAAGGAGGAATAGACATGAACTTGTCTGATTACAGGAAGCAGCAGATGCAGGATTCTGAATTCCGTGCGTATGCCGAGCAGATGCAGCCGTTTGCGGATCTCGCTAAGGCTGTCGTCGGCGCACGGATCGAAAGGAATCTGACGCAGCAGGAGCTTTCCAAGTTGACGGGCGTAGCCCAGTCTGACATCAGCCGTCTGGAATCCTGCGAGGGCAACCCGTCTCTGAAGACGCTCATTCGCATCGCAGAGGGTATGGATATGCACCTGCAGATCTCCTTTGTCCCTGTCGAGCAGGCATGAAAAAAGATTACGATGAGTATGCTTCGTTGCTGCTCATGAACAAGAACACACCTGTTTTGCAGTTCTTATATGACGAGGAGACTCACAGCGTCGTCAAGATCGAGAAGGTGTTCAATGAGGCTCATGCGCCTTTGGGTATCGTCGATTACAAAAATGGTATTTCTCGCAAAGCACTGAACAACTGGTGGCAGCACCGGGCTATTCCTGCTTCCCGTGAGAACTTCAGCCGGATCTTGCAGGAACTTCGGATTGATTCCTCCGTTGAGCTTCTTGAGAAGTGTTCCGGATTCAGTTTGAGTGACCAGTATTGGGTCAAGTCCAGTGATTCTCCTGCAGAATGGAAGGATCTGAACTTCTTTGGAAATGAATTCGGTGAAGAAATTGGAAGACTTTTGCTTGGACAAACAGAAGTCCGTCCGGATCTCTGTTTAATAAGCCCGGACAGTGCAACAGAAGGCGACCTGGTCAAAAAGTGGAAGATCATCAACGGCGACCGTTATCTGATCAAGGGCGGTAACTCCTTGAACAACCAGGAGCCGTATAACGAAGTTGTCGCCACCCGCTTGTATGAGCGCGTCCTTGCTCCCGGCGAGTTTGTTCCTTACGTCTTGTTGGAGGATGAAGGTAAGATGTACTCCGCCTGTAAGACGATGGTCACAGTGGATGAAGAGCTTGTCTCCGCGTTAGCTATTGACGGCGCAACGAAACAGCGTGGGGACCAGTCTTTTTACGATCACTTTGTACTGTCGTGCCGTGAACTTGGCATTCCAGACGCTGAGATTATGATAGGCAAGATGCTGACCTGCGATTACATCCTGGCAAATTACGATAGGCATTATCGCAACTTTGGCGCGATCCGCAATGTGGAGACATTATCCTGGAAGGGCTTTGCCCCTATATATGATTCAGGCAGCTCCTTGTGGGCACGTACCGCCACATCTGAGATCTCTCCCTTTAATTACAGTGCAAAGCCTTTCAAGGCTGATCCTCAAAAGCAATTCATGCTTGTTAAGGACTTGTCCTGGTTGGATGAGAAGAAGCTGGGAGGCTTCGAAGACGATGTGAGGGACGTGCTTTCTCAGAACCCCTTAATGGATGAACAGCGTATAAATCGTATTTCCTACCATGTGAAAAACCGCGTTAAAGAAGTTTTGGCAAGGAAGCACGAGTTCGAAAAAGGATGCAAAGTCCCTTTGGATAATGTCATCCATACATGCAATGCACGAAGAGAAGATTTTCAGGCCAAGAAGGCGAATAAATGCATGAGACAGAACAAGCAAAAGGATTCCGGTTCCGAGCGATAAAGGAGGGGTTGCATATGCGTTATGAAATGGACGGCTACCTGATGAGCGGGGATAGGCGCATTGCCCGTATTGAAAACGGGCTGCTTATCGATACCGACAATGTAAGATTGCCGTTTTATCTGCGGCGATGCAATGACCTGTACGGTTGGCTTGAGAATCGTGCAGTAGACCGCCACCGCACACATTCCCGTCTGCTCAAGCGCATGCTGCGCCTTTCTTCTGCTGAGGATCCCGATGTTTCCATGGCCGTCCACGCCGCCACGATCACGGACAATTTTTGGGTCAAGAGGGACGGGGAAAATCTGACCTATGAACAGATTCGTTTTAAGCAGAATCCCCTTGCAGATACGGCTCTTTTTGGGTCTCTCCAATCTTTCTCAGACGGAAGATGGAAAGATGCTCGACTTTCCCCTGAATTTACCAACACTGGTAGCTTTGAAAAGTGTTGGAGAAGAGAAAATGGCTCTTGGTGGCTATATAAGAATGGGGATATTGATGGGTTCTATGCCGAACTGTTTATAGAGCAGATCGGGTGTGTGCTCGGTCTATCTATGGCACATTATGAAATGGCAGAAGAAGGGAAGTACATCCGTTCCAAAGACATTACGGATGACGCTTCCGTCAATTTGGACCATGCTTCCGGGCTCATCGGTGGCGCTTATGATGACTATGAGTTAAACTACAATACCTTCAAAAATATTTCATCTGAAATTGCGGCAAGTTACGTTAATATGTTGTATTTGGATGCCTTATGTTTCAACGCAGACCGGCATGAGAACAATTACGGCTTGTTGCGTTCTGCTGAGACCGGTGGAGTGCTCCAGTTTGCGCCTTTATTTGACCACAACATCGCACTATTCTCAAAAGATGCCGCTCCCTTCACGTCCCATTCTTCTACTGACATGCTGATGCTGGATTTCTGTGCTTTTATTGAAGATCAGGAGATCCCATTTTGCCAACCGCTTTTATCCATGGGGAAAATTGAAGAAATCGCAAAAAGCATTCCCATTTCGTATGACACCGCAGCCGTCACAACTTTTATTTTTGACCGGCAGAATCAATTAGCGCGAAGGCTTAGCAAATTTCCGCATTATTCTATTCGACAAGTGTCGGATACTTCTCCGCTTGCTTCATTGATGCAGGGCGCGGCTGCCAGAACGCACATCACCAATACTTTCCCCGTCAAAGGTAAAGATGGGCCGGTAATTTGACATCCCCCATGGTTAAAGGAGATCCGCTGAAAGGAGTGTGTGCATCTCATGGATCCTGTTGTATTGGTAGGCACTGTTATCGCCGGCATATTCACAACGCGCTGGGCGGTAAAACGCATTATTGTCCCGGCTTTAAGGTCCAAGTTCAAGGGCATTGCCGGTGAACGTGCGGTCCATAAGATCCTGCGCCGCGCCGGAAAAGCCCTTGGCAAAAGCGAGCGTTTCCGGGATATCATGATCCCCGGCAAAAATCAGACTGCGCAGATAGACAACGGTCTGATCACGCCTTATGGCATTTTTGTCATCGAGACGAAGAACTATTCCGGCGAAGTGCTGGGCGGTGAAAATGATATCATGTGGGCACACTCTTATGCCGGTGGCCGCAAGACCGGTACATTCCTGAATCCGGTTATGCAGAATAAGGGACATATAGATGCCCTGAAAGCTCTGCTGAAGGAGTACCCCCATGTCCCCATCTTTAATATTGTAGCCTTTTCGGACAACTGTGAAGTTTCGCCCCCCGGTCTTACGAATGTTGTATACTTCAGCCATCTGAACGCCGCTATCCAGATGCGGGCCACCGATGAACCCGTCTTGTCCGACGACCAGGTGAAGGATATCAAAAGCATCATTGATAAAGCTATCGATAGGTATTATCTCCATTGTATCGATCTGGATGATATTTGAGAAGGCATCGGAGCCGGGCTGGAAATGCCTGATCCCGATATATAACCTGTACATATTCTTCAAGATCACATGGCTGAACGGCTGGTACTTCCTGCTGATGTTCATCCCCATTGTGAATTTGATCGTCAGTATCATCACGACGGTAAAGCTGGCCAAAGTCTTTGATAAAGACGGCTGGTTTGCCGTAGGTCTGCTTTTTCTTGGCCCGCTTTTCTATTTGATCCTGGCTTTCGATAAGTCCCGGTACATTGGAGGCTTCGGCAACTTCCATTTCTGACGCCGGCTCTGCCGGAGAACAGGAGTTAATATGAAAACTGTCACGATCTATACCGATGGCGCCTGCAGCGGCAACCCTGGTCCCGGTGGTTGGGCCTGTATCCTCAGCTATAACGGTGTCGAGAAAGAGGCGTCCGGTGGCGAAGCAAACACCACAAACAACCGTATGGAACTGACCGCTGTAGTGGAGGCTCTGAGCCTCCTGAAGCAATCCTGTGTGGTAGAGCTATACTCGGACTCCCGTTACGTTATCGACGGCCTGAGCAAGTGCTGGGCGCAAAACTGGAAGGCAAACGACTGGACCCGTGCTGGGAACAAGAAAGTGCTCAACGTGGATCTCTGGGAGATGCTCCTTGTCCTGACTGATCAGCACGAGATGCACTACCACTGGGTGCAGGGCCACGCGGATAATGAGATGAACGTCCGCTGTGATAAGCTGGCCGTTGCCGCCCGTAAGAAGTTCCAGTAACTTGTACCGCCTAATTTAAAATAGCCCCGGCCTTTGACCGGGGCTTAATTTTTGTAACAGAAAGGAAATCACTACCATGGAAGACCTGTACACTTACGATGTGGGCAATTATTCCGACTATATGGGCGGCTCGTCCTTTGATTCCGCCCTGTCATCGCTGGACGAAAGTTCCCTGACTGCCATCGCCATACTCAGCATTATTATTTTTGCCGTTTTTATCCTTCAGATCATAGCCAAATGGAAGATCTTCTCCAAGGCCGGCGAACACGGCTGGGCAGCTCTTATTCCGTTTTATAACACCTATATGCTTTATAAGATCACATGGGAGAACGGGCTGTTCTTCCTGCTCTCTTACATCCCCTGCCTCAACGTCATCGTCACTGTCATGACCAACATGAAATTGGCTGCCGTGTTCGGTAAGAGCGACGGCTTTTCCATCGGTCTGTCGCTGCTGGGCCCCATCTTTTATCCGATCCTTGGCTTCGACAGCTCCGAATATGATGGCCCGTTCTACTACAACAACTGATTCTCTCCGTTGCAGCACAACATATATCTTGAACTGTTAGAAAGGAACTTACTATTATGCTGAACAAGATCTTTATCATGGGCCGTCTGACCCGTGATCCCGAGCTTCGCCGCACACAGTCCGGTACTGCTGTTGCCAGTTTCTCTCTTGCCGTAGACCGTGACTATAAGAACGCGGACGGAACCAAGGAGACCGATTTCATTGACATCGTTGCCTGGCGCAGCTCTGCGGAATTTGTATCCAAGTATTTCGCCAAGGGCCGCATGGCCGTGGTGGAAGGCCGTCTGCAGATGCGCGACTGGACCGACAAGGATGGCAACAAGCGCCGGAATGCCGAAGTCGTTGTTGACAACATTTACTTCGGTGACTCCAAGCGCGATAACAACAATGTCAGCTCGGATGGTTACGGCGCATCCAGTGGCGGCTATGGCACCGTAGCCGGTGGCTACTCTCTGCCTACTCCCGGCCCAGGCGGCTTTGCTGAGATCGACGACGAAGACGGAGACCTGCCGTTTTAATATTTTGTGATATAAGTCTTCCTGGGAGAGGAGGTCATTTGTATGCTCATATTTCTCTTAATCATTGGGTTTTTCGTTGTTCGGTATGTGCTTGCGCTCCGGCAGTATAAGAGTTCTTCTTATTACGCCGTCACCCGCAACTCGTTTTTCTACGTGCGGTCTGATAAAGGACGGTTTGGTGAATACTGCACGTACTTGAAGCTCCGTGACCTGGAGGAGCAGGGCGGCAAGTTTTTATTCAACGTCTATATCCCGACGCCGAATGGTACGACCGAGATAGACTTGCTCATGATCTGTCGTCGCGGGATCTTTGTTTTTGAAAGCAAGAATTACAGCGGTTGGATCTTCGGAAAAGAAAGCCAGCAGAAATGGACGCAGACACTTCCGCAGGGGAGAGGCAGTCATAAAGAGCACTTCTACAATCCGATCCTCCAAAACAAAGGTCATCTGCAAGCTTTGCAAAATTATATCGGCGCAGAAATACCTCTATGGTCCATCATTGTATTTTCAGAGCGTTGCACACTCAAGAATGTTCAGGTTACAAGTCCAAACATTTCGGTCGTCAATCGGTACGATTTGCTCCCGGAGGTGACTATGCGATTGAGCAGCGTGCCCGCCGTACTTTCCGAAGAAGATGTCGAACGTATCTATGCATG
>ERZ780014.823-NODE-823-length-11736-cov-2.84565_pt1 | contig 11736 bp, 8 predicted proteins | sample MGYA00511929_ERZ780014 | MGnify/ENA primary metagenome ERZ780014 (study PRJEB29588, sample SAMEA2155132) | human gut metagenome | biome: human gut; feature: human-associated habitat; material: faeces | place: Denmark | collected 2008/2010 ...
GAGACTAATAAGGAAGAAAAACTTGATGAAATTGAGGGTGGTTAATCATCACTCTCTTTTATTTGCTTTTACTATGGATTCCAATTTGTTAAAGGATAATGATATTGTTTTATGTGAATTTCTTTGTTATTGACTTTTAGTATAGCACTTACATAAAATACGTATAGGAGGCTTGATTTGAATTAACTGACTTAATCTAAAGCCTTAAGATTTAATCAAATTTTAATTATTATGAAAATTGCAGTAGTGGAGAACGAAGAAAAAGATATTCAAGTATATAAAGAATATATCTCTAAATATCAAGAATCTACAAAAGAAAGAATAGAGGCTGTATTCTTTCAAAATGGAATTGACGCTATCACCGATTATCCCAAAGAACTAGACGCAATCTTTATGGATATTGATATGCCTATGATCGACGGGCTGGAAACTAGTAAGAAAATCAGAGAAAAGGATTCGGATGTAATAATTATTTTTGTTACTAATCTATCTCAATTTGCTATTCAAGGATATAAAGTACAAGCACTAGACTTTTTATTAAAGCCAATTGAATATATGGATTTTAAGTTTGAAATAGACAAAATTAAAAGAAACACTAATAGAAAAGGAAATGATTTTATTTGGGTTTCTACTAAGGGAACTACTATTAGACTTTCATTCAAAAATATTATTAGTATTGAAATATTCCATCACGATTTAATAATTAAGACCAATTTAAAAGATAATCCTGAATTCAAATTTAGAGGATCTCTTCAAGCGATAAGTGAAAAGCTTGATAATTCTATGTTTGCTAGAATTAACAATTATTCAATTGTTAATCTTTCTTATGTCAAAGAGATTAGAAAAGAAGATGTGATTCTTCAAGATGGAACATCAGTGTTGTTCTCTAGAAATAGAAAGAAAGACTTTATAGATGCATTCACGTCTTTTATGAATGGAGATATAACTATAAATGATAGATAAGATATTATTTGCTCATTTTTATAATCTTTATCTTGAGTTTTTGATTGCTCAGTTTATTTTCATGTTCAATGGTCAAAGAAGAAAGTATTATTGGTGGAGATTATTAATTGCTGCTGTTGCTGGATGTGGTTTTTATTTTTTACCGACATTGAATTTTTTGGATTTCAACTGGTCTTATTCTGTTGTGTTTTTATCCATCTTGATAGTTGGATTCTTCCTATATAAGAAACCTTCTATGATATTTGTTTGCACGGTAACAGGATATGCCTTGCAGCATTTGACGTGGAATACTATGGAGCTGTTTTTTGAATTAGCATATCCGAACGAAGATGTTCTATCACGTGCTGGTGCAATAGCGTATTATTTATCCTTCCTCTTTGTTTTCTATTTCACCACTTTCTTAATTATTTGGAAGAGAAAGGTGTTTATTGATTTCGATATAATCAGTCCTTCTACGATGATAGCTACACTAGTAGTATTGGTTGTATCTTTGATCTTAAGCGAAAAAGTAAAGAATTGGGATTATATCCTTAGACTTTATAGTATTGTATCTTCATTATTAGCTATTTTAGTCGTATCTGGAGCATTTAAGCTTAGCGATAATCAAAAGAAACAGATAGAATTAGAGCAAAATAATAGGATGCTTCAAAGCATGATTGAAGAGAAAGCTAATCAGCAAAAACTAGCTAAAGAAACAATAGATATCATAAATATGAAAGCTCATGATATGAAGAATCAAATATCAGTTTTGAAGAATCTCAATCAAACTGAGCAAAGTTCATATATTGATGAAATGTCTAAATCTATAGATATTTATAACGATATAGCAAAGACAGGAAATGATGTTCTAGATATAGTTTTGACTCAAAAAAGCCTTCTTTGTACCTCGAAGCATATAAAATTTACATATATTTGTGATGGGGTTCCATTTCAAAAGATGGATCCTATGGATGCTACAGCCTTATTTGCTAACTTATTAGATAATGCAGTTGAAGCAGTGGAAAAAGAAGATGAGGAAAATAGAATAATTAAATTAAATGCAAATATAAAAGGTAATTTCATATGTATACATATGGAAAATTATTGTAGCAAGGATATTAAGTTTGTTAATGGTGTTCCTCAAACTAGTAAAGAAGATAAGTCAAAACATGGCTTTGGAACTAAGTCGATCATGTATATTGCACAGAAATACAATGGCAATGTCACCTTCTCTTATAAGGAAAATATATTCTCAGTTAATATCTTAATGCCTGTGTAAGCGTGTACAAGTTAAGTCAAATTAGAATACAAGTTAAGTCGTTTGAGCCATCAAAGGCTCGTTTTTATTTTAATGTGTAAGTGCTTCCGACAAATCCTATCTTTACCGGCCATTTGGATTAGATTTATCGAAGCTTTGAATCAAATTCATTAAATTCATTAATATTTGGATTTATCGATAACCAAATAAATTAGTAAATGACTTAATGAATTAAAACTTACAATTTAAAGAGGTATTAAAAGTATGTCAAAGAAATCACTATTTCGTGGTTTGACTATCGTGTCAACATTCTTACTCTCAGCTTCTATTGTCTCTGCAAACGTTATGGAGTTCTACCGTGATGGAATGGACCAGACTTTCAAAACGGTCAGCTCTAAGATTGTCACTGAGGAATCTGAGAATGCTGAAGATGCTTGGAATTACGATTCACAATTCAAAAGTGCAAAAGACGCTTTTGAAGGATACAAAGAATTTGGACTTCGTTCATCTGAAGAAACAGCTGTATTATTGAAGAACAAGGACAAGGCATTGCCTTTGACCGAATCTACCCCCAAGGTCACAATGCTTGGACTTAGAAGTTATGCAGCTGTTTATGGTAACAGTGGTGGTTCTACCCCAGATAAAGCTAGTATTGATAGCGGAAATACGATTACTGAAGCCTTCCAAAAATCAGGATTTGAATTAAATCCCAAGACATTAGCAGCTTACAAGAAGTATTGCGAAAACTTAACATGGGGTGGTAGTGGATTCGGTGCTATTCCTCCTGAGTACAAAGAAATAGCCACTACCACAAATATCCCTGAGTTATCTCCAACAGAACTTCGTGGATTGGCATCTGATTATGATGAAGATTATGCTTCTTATGGAGATGCAGCTATCATCGTTGTCGGTAGACCTGCAGGTGAAGGCAAGAATTATAATGATGGTGCTAAAGGATTGGATGATGGACTTCATACAACAACCGGCAACATCATGGGCCTTTCTGACGACGAGATGGCCATTATCAACGAAGCTAAAAAAGGTAAGGCTGATGGAAAGTTCAAGAAAGTTATCGTTCTTATCAATGCAACCAATGTAATGGAGTTCAAGAATCTTTCCAATGATGATTCTATCGATGCAATCATGTGGGTTGGACATCCTGGAGTATATGGATTCTATAGTGTTGCCAAGATGCTCAAGGGTGAAGTTAATCCTAGTGCTTATTTAGGCGATATATATCCTACCAATAATTCCGATAGTCCATCCATGCAGAATTTTGGAAACATTCCTTGGGCTGATCCTGACGACTTCACTTCTGCTGATAACGTCAATTCATATTTGGTTGAAGCTGAAGGAATTTATACTGGATATAGATACTATGAGACTCGTTATGCGGATATAGTTGCTGGAGTTAATAACGCTGCAACCGCTAAGGCTGGAACTTATGTCAATTCTGATGGAACATTAGCAACAGCTGATGGTACTTGGAAGTATGCTGATGAAGTCAACTATCCTTTCGGATTTGGATTGTCTTACACTACATTTAAGACCACTTTGGATGACCTCCAAATCATGGGTAATAAGAAGAGTGGAACAGCTAAAGTCACTGTAGAAAATACTGGTGATGTAGCCGGAAAGAAAGCTATTCAACTTTATGCTTCAGTTCCTTATACAACCTATGATAAGACCAACAATGTCGAAAAGAGTGCAATTCAATTAGTTAACTTTGAGAAGACTAAATTATTACAACCTGGTGAGAAACAAACCATCACTGTCGATATCGATATGGCGAATCTCACTTCTTATGACTACACCAACGCCAAGACATTCATTCTTGACGATGGAGATTATTATTTCACTGTAGGTGATGATTCTCATGAGGCTTTGAACAATGTCTTAGCCGCCAAGGGATTCACTGTTACCAGCGGAATGACTTCTGTCGGTGATACATCCAACGTCAAGACTTGGACCAATGATGCATTTGATAAGGATACATTCTCTGTTTCTGACAACGGAACAGCTATAACTAATAAGTTGTCTGATGGTGACTATTCCATGGATTTGAATTCATTCATGCCTAATACTGTCACTTACTTGTCTCGCTCAGACTGGAATGGCACTTATCCCAAGACTTACTCTGGACTTGTACCTACTGATAGAATGAAGACTTTGTTGAAGAACGATTTCATCGCCTTGAGTACAAATGATGATGTCTCCGATATCGTTTGGGGTGATACTACTTCTAAGTTGACACTCAACGATATGAAAGGTGCTTCTTATGATGATCCTCGTTGGGATGAATTGCTCAACAAATTAACTATTGATGACTTCCTCGACTTTGCATCTAACGCCTTCCACAACATTCAGAAGATCGATTCAGTTGGATATGTCGGACATAAGGCTGATGACGGTCCTGGCGGATCAGATTCTTACTCATTCAATAAAGGTATGTATCGTGGACAAGCTTGGGCTGATGCTGAAACCTCTGAATATGGAACTCTCGGAACTAGAGTCACTCCTTCTCAAGAGAACTTAGCTTATTCTTGGAATAAGGAACTTTGCTTCGAAGATGGTGAGTTGATCATCGGTGAAACTTCACTTATCTTCAATCTTCCTATCATGATTGGTCCTGCTATGAACATTCATCGTAACGGATACAACGGAAGAGGTGGAGAATACTTATCAGAGGATCCTATTCTTTCTGGATACATTGGAAGCAATATGGTCCAAGGTGCTCAATCTAAAGGCTGCTTGGTCAACATTAAACATGCTGCATTCAATGATCAAGAAATCAATCGTAGTGGTGTCAGTGTTTTCATGAATGAGCAAAAAGCTCGTGAATTAGAGCTTAGAAACTTGCAACAAGCTTTTGAAGGAAAAGGAAAATCTGCTTCCTTCAAGAATGACGAGTCTAAGAAAAATACATTTACTACCGGTGCTTTGGGAGTCATGACTTCTTACAATAGAATCGGTTCAGTAGCTTCTAGTGCAAACAAAGCCGTCATGGTCGATATTATGCGTGATGAGTGGGGATTCAAAGGATACAATGTCACTGACTTCACCGGTGTATCACCTAAGGCTGCTCCTAAGGAGTCTATCCTTGCTGGAACCTGTGCTTTCTGTGGATTCGGTAAACCTTCACTAGATTACTGGAATGCTGAGACTTTAGGAAAAGATCGTAATATGGCTTTGGCTATCAAGCAAAATGCTCATTACATCTTGTATGCATTAGCTAACTCTAATGCTATGAATGGTGTCAACTCCTCATCCAAACGTGTTGAGTTGATCACTCCTTGGAGAGCAACTTATATTTCATTGATTTCAATCTTCGGTGTTCTCACATTGGCTTCCTTAGTTTCTTATGGTGTCTTCTTGGGATTAGATATATCTCATTCTAAGAAAAAGGAGGAGAAATAATTATGTCAGTCTTCTTCAAAAAACAAACAGTAGCAAGTTATAGTTTGCTAGCTAGCTTCGTTCTTGGATTGGTCGGATTCATTATCTACTTAGTGAATTCCACAACTGGATTCTTAGCCGGACAACCAGTCGATGCTTTGTTGATAGCCTTGACTATAGTTGCATTACTTCTCATCGTTCTTGAATTTACTTTACATGATAAATTGGAGATGTTCAACGGAGTTATCAATGATGTTATATTGATTGCTATCGGTGTTCTCTTCGCTGTGTCTTGCTGTCTATTCATTAATGACAGAGTCTCATTAGCTGCTGATGTTTACTTCATTCCTGTCAACTACCCTGCAGCCGAAGAGAGTGCATTGAACGTTGGAATAGTCGGTGTAGTATTCTATGCTTTAGCTATGATTGCTAGTGCTGTTGCTGCATTTGTTCCTATGTTCTATAGCAAAAAGGTAGAAGCTTAATAAAGTTGTTAAATAAGAAAAGAACTGCTTAAATGCAGCTCTTTTTTTGCTATTAAATTGCTGTTAACTATTGATTTATATATATTATAAAAAATTAAATTTACACTTTTATGAGCGAATTCTAGGAGAAATTTACACTTTTATGAGCGAACTTTAGAAGAAATTTACACTTTTATGAGCGAATTTAACGCATACTTTACACTTTTATGAGCGAACATTCTCTTATTTCATCAAATCATATAAAGTGATTACTTTAGAAATTCGTGCCGAGTTTTCGCTTTCTTTATCTCTATTGGCAATATGGATAGATTGTTATTGCCCTCGATCAGATAACACTTTTCCATAGTTTTCACTGAATGAAAAATACACTTTTCCATAACTTTTGATTGTTAAAAAATACACTTTTCCAATGTAAGAATATAAGAAAATGTGAAGACTGCCTATCAAAATTTACAAGATTTTGTGATAAAGAGGCATCTAAAACCACAAGATTTTGTGATGAATTATTTTTTCTTTCATTAGATTTATGATAAACTAACGGGGAAGGGGGACCTAGCATGGAGCAAAATATTGTTTTGAAAAGAAAAATCTATAATAAGCTTTTGGAATGGAAGGAAAAATATGCCCCTGATTATGTTTTGTTTCTGAAAGGTGCTCGTCGAGTCGGAAAAACGACGATTGCCGAGGAATTTGGAAAGAAAGAATATAAGTCTTTTATTACTATCAACTTTCAACGTGCCAATGATACAATCCGAGATTTGTTTGTTAATGGACTTATGGATCTTGATTATTTTTTCAATGTCATCCAAATGCAGTATAAAACCAAACTATATCCGCGTGAATCATTGATTATCTTAGATGAGATACAGTTGTTTCCTCCTGCAAGGCAAGCATTGAAAACTCTTCTTGAAGATAAACGTTATGATTATATTGAAACAGGCTCGCTTGCCGGGATTACTAAAAAAAGCAAAAAATCTGAAATACTGATTCCTTCTGAAGAATATTGTGTTGAAATGTATCCTCTTGATTTTGAAGAGTTCCTTTGGGCGAACGATGATTTCTTTACGATGGATATTATTCGAGAACATTATGAGAAAGTTGTACCATTTGGAACAAGACTGAACAGAGATATTCTTAGGAAGTTCCGTGAGTATATGTGCGTTGGTGGAATGCCCCAGGCAGTAGTGGTTTATGTGAAAACCAAAGATTTCGAAAGAGTTGATTTTGCAAAACGGGAGATACTTAATCTTTATCGGAACGATATCAAAGAGCAGGATGAAGAGAATAGTGAATATGTCGGAAACATATTAGATAATATTCCCTCCGAATTGGCGAGACATGATTCCGCTTCGAAGACAAACGAATTTCATTTTTCACATCTTGACAAGAATGCAAGGCTAAGAGAATATCAGGGACCTCTACGTTGGCTGGATGAGGCGATGATTGTAAATATTGCCCGTAATACGACAGAACCAAGCCCTGCGTTGACTTTGAATCTAGATGATAGAAGACTGAAATGTTATTTGATGGATACAGGTTTATTGATCAATCTGAGTTTCGGTGACGGAAATTATATCGACAATGATTTGTATAATGCGATTCTGACAGATAGACTTCATGTCAATGAGGGCATGTTTGTCGAAAATGTCATTGCACAGTGCCTTAGAATCAACGGACATAAAATAGTGTTTTATGTCGAATATGACAAAAACGGAAATATGCTTTTGGAAATCGACTTTTTGATCAGAAAAGACAAGAAGGTGATTCCGATAGAAGCAAAATCCGGTGAGAAATATACGATTAAATCTTTAGAGAAGTTCAAAAAGAAATTCTCGAATAAAATCGGACTGCAGTATGTCTTGCATGAAGGGGATATCAAACGTGAAAATGAAATTCTTTATTTCCCGTATTATATCGCTTCGATATTATAGTCTCTGTGTATTTTTTCTCTTTTATCAATTCTTAAAAAATCCCGTACTTCACCAGGAAATCCTTTTAATGTTCTTTCAATTGAAAAGTCGTCCATAGAAGCCATTGTCACTGACTGGAATTCGCACCTAAAAAAGTAATGGTAGTATAAGCCATGAAAAGTTTAGGATTTATCAATAATCAACTAAAGTCAAAGAATTACCAATTAAGGTCAATTTATGCTTTTTTGTTTTTAAAAACTGATAAATTAATACAATAGAAGGGCTTACAGACAATATGCTTCTTGATAGAGGACTGAAAAATGGAAAAGATTGATTTCAACAAAAAATGGGTAGTAACTAGATTAGACAATCCTGAAGATACAAAGGTTGTCGATGTTCCTTATGATGCTATGTTTTATGAAGAAAGAAAACCAGATGCACCTAGTGGTAAAAATTGTTGTTGGGTGGATTGCCATGACTATTCATTCATTAAAGAATTTGAATTGACTGAAGATCAAATTAATGATCATGATTTGATTTTAGAGTTCGAATCCGTATATCATAATGCTGAAGTGTACTTGAATGATGAGAAGATTGCTTCAAGGCCCTATGGATATACTAATTTTTATGTCGATTTAACTGATAAAGTTAAGGTAGGAAATAATGTTTTGAAAGTTATTGCATATAACAGTGATCAACCTAATCAACGTTGGTACTCTGGCTGTGGATTGATAAGACCTGTTTGGTTATATGTTTTACCTAAGAAACATATTCTTATTAACGGAATTAGAATCACGACTTTAGATTATGAATCTAGAAAGATTAAAGTAGAAATTAAAACTAATGGTTGCGAAAAAGCAAAGGTTCAAATATTGGATGGATCTAATATAAAAGCTGAATCTAACATAGATTTAAACAATGGCAACGGCGAATTGGAATTTGAAGTAACCAATTCAAAGTTATGGGATTTAGATAATCCATATTTGTATACTGCCCATATAGAGACTGAAACAGATTCACAAGATATTAAGTTTGGAATTCGTCAAATCAAATTGGATGGAAATGGATTCTTCTTGAATGGAATTAGAACAATAATGAGCGGTTGCTGTGTACATAGCGATAATCAATTAATGGGTTGTATTACAAATCCATTTGTTGAAGAAAGAAGAGTTCGTATTTTAAAAGATGTTGGATACAATGCTATTAGATGTGCTCATAATCCTTGCTCTAAAGATTTCCTCAATGCCTGTGATAAGCTTGGAATGATCGTTATGGATGAATATGTCGATTGTTGGTACATCCATAAAACAAGACATGACTATGTATCTTATCTAAAAGATTGGTGGAAGGAAGATCTTAAGGATATGGTTGAGAAGGACTATAACCACCCTTCAGTAATGATTTATTCTATCGGAAATGAAGTTAGTGAAACAGCAAAGAAGAAGGGCGTTGAATATGCCAAGATGTTGACTGACGAGTTACATAGTTTAGACTCGACTCGTTATGTCACAGCCGGTGTTAATATTTTATTCAACTACATGGCTAGACTCGGATTTGGATTCTATAACGATAAGAAAGCTGAGCAAGAAGAAAAGAAAAACAAGAAGAAAAAGAAAGCAGTCGGAAGTGAATTCTTCAACAATGTTGTTAATTTCTTCGGTGGGAGATTTTTAAGAGCAGGAGCTAGACTCCATGGTTGTGATAAAGCTACCAAGGATGCTTTTGCAGTAATGGATATGGCTGGATATAACTACGGAATTGCTCGTTATAAGCATGACTTGAAGAAATATCCAAATAGAATCATTGTTGGATCAGAAACATTCTGTGCCGATGAACGTGAATTCTATAAGATGGCAAAAGAGAATCCTAGAATTGTCGGTGATTTCGTTTGGGCTGGAATGGATTATTTAGGCGAGGTCGGTGTTGGAAGCTGGGTACCTAAAGATCACTGTGATGGAATTATGGATGGAAGCTGTGGTTGGATGACAGCCGGATCTGGAAGAGTCGACTTTATTGGAGATGAGACTTGTGAAGCCCTATATACAAAAGTAGCATTAGAAAAAACTCCTATTGAAATCGGTGTAGTTCCTCACAAATATTTAAAGATGAAACATAGTGTTTCTAGTTGGAAGATGTCTATGGCTCTTCATTCTTGGTCATTTGAAGGCGAGGAAGAAAAGACTTGTAGAGTAGAAGTATATTCTATTGGTGAAACTGCTCAACTCTTCTTAAATCAAAAGAAGATTAAGCAAGCAAAAACTAAGAAAAATGGTAGAAACATCTTTAAAGTCAAATATCAACCTGGAGAGTTGAAAGCAGTCAGCTTAGATTCTGATGGGAATAAATTAGGTGAAGTCATATTGAAGTCCGCCTCCAAAGAAAATGCTTTGACTATTAAACCTGAATCAAATGAAATCTCAAAGGATGAATTGGCATTTGTTCGTCTTTCATTCACTGATACAAATGAAGAAATCAAACCTTTAAATGAAGGTGAGATTAAAGTTGAAGTTGAAGGTGGAAAATTGATTTCCTTTGGTAGTGCAAATCCTTATTGCAAGGAAGGATACCATAATGATACTAGCAAGACTAATTATGGTGTAACTATGGCTGTAATTAAGCCTAATGGTGACTCTAACATTGTGATTAAGGCATCTGGACTAGGCTTAGAATCAACAAAGACTATTGAAGTTAAGTAAGACTGTTTAGCTAAGCTGAGAAGCTTAGCTTTTTAAGTCTAACAAGTTCCAAAATATGAAAATAAGGAGGTTATTTATGAACAACTCATTTTCAACTACTTTTGGACTTGAGCCTAATAATTTTATAAAATGAGTGGATGAAAACAATAAAATCATTTCTGAATTTTCTTCAGATAATCCACCAAACTATGTTTATTTTTTAACTGGAATTAGAGGATATAGTAAAACAGTTTTACTATCCTTTATTTATAATGAACTTAAAGAAAAAAGAAGTGGTCTTAATATGAATTCGAATAATCATGTAGAAGTTTTTAAGGTAAGAGAAAGATGTAATTTTGATACTAATAATTTCAGTGTATATAGAGATAGGCTCATTAAAGAAGGAATTATTAAATCTAGCTCTTATGGATTTATAAAATTTACATTGCCAAGATTAAATGAATTCTTAAGACTTAAATAATTACTTCTTATTTTCAGTCATTAAATCTGTAGCTAGTTTTCTATCCATCGAGGCATCGATTTGAGGGTACCTCAAATCGTTTCTTTCTATACATTCAAGAAATTCTTTGGAATGAAACTTATCATTGATATCTGGGAATGCGATATGAACAGCTTCAAATTCCTCTAAAGAACATTGATCTAAGAATTTTATTGTTTCTTTTAAATCTTTAGACAAGATTTCTATTATTTCATCTAAGTTTTTATTCCAAGCTTCATTATCGCCTTCAAGATAGAAACCTTTTGATTTTCTGATCAATTCATCTAATTTTCCCTTTTCAAAGGAACTAGATTTATGTTCTTTATATGCAACTTTAGCTAATGTAACATATTGATTTGCGTTGAAGTTTGAAAATCTGGTATCGCATCTTTCGATAGCATCGATAAATTCTTTTGATTGGAAATGTCTAGATAGGTCCTCGAACAAATCCATAACACCTCTGAATTCGGATCTATTACATGTATCTAGAAATTCAATTGTATCTTGAAGATTCTCTGATAATATCGCTAGTCTTTCAGCATGGTTCTTATTCCAAGAATCATCGTTCCGA
>ERZ780014.829-NODE-829-length-11631-cov-11.2135_pt1 | contig 11631 bp, 10 predicted proteins | sample MGYA00511929_ERZ780014 | MGnify/ENA primary metagenome ERZ780014 (study PRJEB29588, sample SAMEA2155132) | human gut metagenome | biome: human gut; feature: human-associated habitat; material: faeces | place: Denmark | collected 2008/2010 ...
CAACCCCCCGCCCGCATCGCGCGCCGCGGCCGAAGCCTCCGAGACGCCGTACAGGTCGAGGTTGGCCTGCGTCGCCGAATAGCAGACACCGCCCAGACGGGCCGTAAACAGCACGCCGAGGTTAATACCCTTATAGCTGAAGTCATTGCGCCATGCGAGGTTGTGGTTAGGGAAAACCGATCCGAGATAGATGTCCTCGCCTTCGTCGGTCATCAGCAGGTTGCCGTTCTTGTCCACCTCGACATAACCGTTGTCGTTGAAGCGAAGGTTGGACGTCGTGTAAAGGTCGCCCAGCGTACCGCCTTCCTTGAGGATGTACTTCGCCTTACCCAGCCCCTTGATGTCCAACTTGGTAAGATTCAACGCTTCGCCCGTAACCGGGTTCACGGCATTGGCTGCCAGTTCGATGATCTCGTTCTTGTTCCATGAGTAGGTGAAGTTCGTCGTCCAGCGGAAATTCCGCCACTGATTGTCATACCCGAGCGACAGCTCGACACCTGTATTGCGAACGTGTCCGGTTTGCAGGTAGATGGTCGTATAGGACGACGAGGGCGGAAGTGACGGGTCGAAGGTCTGGTTTTTCGTGTCGGCCTGATACCACGAAGCCGAAAGGTTGATATGCTGCCACAGACGGGCATCCAGACCGACCTCATAGGTAATGGTACGCTCCGGCTTCAGGTCGCCGATCGGATAGTGCGTCTTGTCCTTCCACACTTTATTCGTAGCGTCGTATTCGTAGGTCGGAACCGTCAGGTGACGCGGGAAAGGCATACCTACCGAGGCGATCGAACCGCGGATCTTCAGATAGCTGAACGTCTTGCCCAGATCCCATGTCGAAGAAGGCACCCAAGACAGGCCTACTGACGGATAGAAGAACGACGACTCGGGCGAATTGGCCAGTTGCGAAGCCCAGTCGTTACGCCCCGTCACCGTGAGGTAAAGCATCTGTTTCCAACCTACTTCGACCGAGGCGAAAATCGACTGCGTCTGGTCGTGCCAGCCGACCTTTTCGGCACGTTTTTTCGTGTCATCCAGATCGAAAACATTGAATATGTTGGGAAGTCCGTTCTCCTGAATCGGCCCACGGTATGACAACTCATCGGTCTTGATATTGTTGATCGAGGCGCCGATATTCGCGTTCAGAGACCAATCCTCGCCGAAAGTCTTGTTAATGTTTACCATCAGATCGGCGTAGGTCTGCGTGTCGTAAGCACGGGCTTCGGTATAGTGGCCGTTTTTGCCGCCTTCCGTAATCGTGGTGTTCGACGAGGCATAGAGTTTTTGCGTGTAGAGCGAATTCGAATTATCAATGCGGACACGTCCGGCAACATTAAGCCACGGAAGAATGTCGTAGCTGGCCGAGAACGACAGCATATAACGCTTCTTGTCCGTATTGCGCAGGTTGCGGTAGTTGATCCAGTAGGGATTCTGCATGCGCAAATCACCGCCTTCCATATCCGCACTCCAGAATTGCTCCATGAGTTTCGTCCCTTCGTTGTAACGCTCGAAGCGACGGTAAAGGTCGAAATTCTCACCCCGCGGGAACAGGTAGGCCGGAACCAGCGGGTTCGAATAGACTCCCTGATTGGTCATGTTCTGGTCTTTCTGATAGATGTAGCTGGCGCTCGCATCGAGCTTGAGCCGGTCTTTCAGAAAGTACGAAGTATTGCGGAACGTGAAGTTGTAACGGTCGTATTCGTTATTGGGGATAATGCCGTCCGAATTGACCGAAGCAGCCGAAAAATAGGTCTGGTTCTTGTCCGTACCGCCAGAAACCGTAACAGCATTCGTATAAACGTGTCCCGTCTCGAAATAATCGTCCGGAGTATAACCGTAACGGGCTTCAGGGCGTAATTTCTCGCCCCAACTGTAAATGCTCGAGCCGCTGCGCTGGCCGTTCAAACCCGTACCGTAGCGATTCTGAAATTCCGGCTGGATGAAAGGTGCGAGAAATTCGATATTACTCGAAAACGTAGCTTTCAGAGTCCCGGCTTGGCCTTTTTTCGTCGTAATCATCACAGCGCCGTTCGCGGCTTCCGAACCGTAGAGCGCGGCCGCGGCAGCACCCGTCAGCACCGACATCGACTCAATATCCTCGGGGTTGAGGTCTGCGATGGATTCCGTAGCACCGCGCGAATCGAACTCCGTACCGCCACCACCACCGAAGTTGTACATCGGAATGCCGTCGATAACGTAAAGGGCGTTCGAAGACTGCGAAATGGACTTGTTGCCGCGCAGTACGACCTTCGAGGCACCGCCGACACCTGACGATGAGGCGTTGATCGTGACACCGGCCACTTTACCCGTCAACGAGTTGATGAAGTTGGCATCCTTGACGGTTGTGATGTCTTCGGCCTTGATCTGCTGAACATTGTAGGCTACGGCCTTTTCCGAACGCTTAATACCAAGAGCAGTGACCACGACCTGCTCGATCTCGGACGCAGCCTCTTCGAGCGTGATTTCGAAAGAAGTCCGGCTGCCCACGACAATAGACACAGGAGTATAACCAATAAAACTGATTTCCAGCTGTCTGTCTGCTGCGGGGGGGGGTACCTGAAGCGCAAACGCACCATCGGCGTCGGAGCTGACGCCTATTGTAGTTCCTTGAACAAGGATACTGGCTCCGACGATCGGATTACCTTTTGCATCCCTGATTTTTCCGGTCACGGAAACCGGATTCCCCGCATCGTTCTTTTTGGTCAGGATAATGTAGGATTCATCGATCCGGTAAGCGATTTCCGTGCCGGCGAACAGTTGTGCCAACACATCCTGGATCGTTTTTTGGACAGCGTTGATACTGACCTTGTTTTTGGTATCGACGCCTTTGTTGATAAACAAGTAACGGGTTTGATTTTCAATCTCTTTTATAACCTGCGAAATAGGGACGTTTTCCATCTTAATGGAAATTCGGGCATTCTGTGCAGATGCAGCGAATACGTTCCCAAGCAAAGAGATTGTGAGTACGAACCCAAACAGTCTTCGAAACTTGTTGAAGAATACTGTTTTATTCATATCTTTGCGAAGTTTTAGATAATAGGTTAATTAGTGTCTCAAAAAAGCTCGATTCAATCTATTATCCGGCCTGCGGATCTCTACCTCCGCAGGCTTTTTCATTGAACAAGCTATGAACGATGTTGGTTACGTTTTCATAGGCAATCATTTTAGGCGTTAAACAATCAGGCTTTCACATCAATAGATCGTCACTACGTTTGTTTCCGAATTTTTCTTGTAAGAAAAGTCCGCGGTATACTGCAAAATGTGAAGGGCTTTGTCAATGCCGTCGTTCACACGAATTTTACCACTGACGTTTCTGATGTTCGGAAGTTTCTCAAGGGAGATGTCGATCTTCACGTCGAATGCCCGCTCGAATTTCTCCATCAGTTCATCGAAAGGCAGACCCGAAATGTTGATAAGACCTTCCGTCCAGCACAATATTTCCGGATCGGTTATCGGTTCGATGAAAAGATGACCGTTCGAGAGATTAGCAATATCGTTAGGTTTCAGTATAATGTCTTTTTGCGTGGGATCGAGCCGGTTTGTAATTTGCACCCGACCTTGGAGCAATGCAGTCGAAAAGCGTTGGTGGCGCTCATCGGCCACAACGTTGAATTTCGTACCCAACACCCGAATATCGGATGCGAAAGTTTCTACAACGAACGGACACCTCTCGTCATGTTCGACATCGAATACCGCCTCGCCGGAAAGCTTTACTCTGCGGAGATTCTTTTTGAATACGGATGGATATTCGATCTTTGCTCCGGAATTGAGCTGAACGCTCGAACCGTCCGGAAGCGTGAACTTCAAGCGTTGGCCGTAAGGAACCTGCAACGTGTTGATTTGCTCGGCAAGCATATCGTAGGTGCGTTCCTTGCTGATATATCCCCCGACGAACAGCCCGATGGCGAGCATGGCGGCAGCTTGTACGGTAATACGGACTACCTTTCTCCAGTGCACGGCGATCCAACTTGCTGGACGGATCTCTTCGCCGTACAACTCCATCATGTCGATCTGCATGTGCACCTCATCCGCGCAGCGCTGGAAGTCCTCCGGATTTTCGGAATGCCACCGTGCCACCTGTTCCAGCTCATCTGGGGTTGCTTCGCCGCGCAGAGCTTTGTATATTACCTCTTGATCCATTATCTTGTAATTAAATTATATGCCGGCTTCATTGCTTTCTCTTTTTAAACGCATGAGCGAACCGAGTTTACAGCCTTTTTTATAAATAAATATATTTAATAATAATGTAAAATTATTTATTTAGCCAATGTATTGACAATGAGTGTGTTGATCGCCTGCGTTTGCTTCCCGGAACCTTATTTTGTTTCAAAAATATTTTCATTTCTTTTTTGCAGGCGCTTTCAAAACATCGGAAACGAAAAACCGGGGATGAATTCTCGACTTGCATTTTCGGGAATAATTGCTATCTTTGGAAACAGTATCGAAAGATTGGGATGGGGAAGCCGACGAAAATATTGACAGCCGAAGAGTTCGACAAGCTGTTCAACGACAAGGAGCGTTTTATCCGAATCGCATACTCCTATATAAATGACATGGAGATGGCAACGGATATTACGACCGACGGCTTCATGTATTTGTGGGAACACCGGGAACACCTTGACTTCGACGTGAATATCAAAGGCTATATTTACAATTACGTCAAGACTCGCTGTATTTCGCACCTGCGCAAGCGCAAATCCATGCTCAAAGCCCAAAGTGAACTTTATAAAAAGGAACAATGGCGGATCGAATCGAGCATCAATACATTATCCAACGAAGAACAGATCGGCAAACTGTTCCAATCCGAAATAATCGAGATTTACCGGCGCGAACTGGCCAAAATGCCGTCTCTTACTCGTAATGTATTTTTGGCAAGCCGTCTGGAAGATATGACTTACCATCAAATTGCGGAAAAATTCAACCTGACCGTCCGGCAGGTTACTTCGGAGATTCAGCGGGCAAATTTCTTGCTTCGGACACCGCTAAAAGATTATCTGGTGAATGTTATAATTATGCTGCTATATCTACAATAAATGAAAAGGAATGGAAGCCATCGGCTTGTAATGAATGTCAAGAGATTTTAAGACGATCATCTCAGCCGATGTGTATTCTCCCTTGTAAATACGCGCTTCCATTAGTCCGAATACGGGTAGAGCCGGTTCGGACTTATTGTCGGAGACAATTTCCGGATATGAAAACGGATGCAGAGACATACGATGGATAGTGACGCAACTTCACACAGATTCCATGAAGAATTCAGTCGTATATCGGCCGCATCCGTGTTATTAATTCGAGTCGGGATTCAGCCACGGAACGGTTCGTCGGCTGATTTTCGGTATGTTTTTATGTGTTCGGTGGTGCGATAGTTGAAACCAGGGCAGGGTGCAACGGGCGCGGCCGCCCCGTAAAAAACTATCTTTCTCTGCCAGCAGACAGAAAAACCGATGGTAAATCAGCGAATCGGTATCATATTTATAATTTCGATAGTATTAGGGTCCAAAACAAACGCTGCTGCAAAGATATACCGATTCCGCCTGCCGGCGGTCGCTCGGCGGGTGCAATCCGTATGATGTAATGTATTCGGCGAATGGCGGCGCATGACGGTTTCGGGTTAGTGGATGATGTACCCACAGAAAACAAAAAGGGGGCGCGGTGTCAGCCCCTACTTGTCGGTCTTGGAGTTACCTTCAGATGGAAGCTGTCCTGCGCCCCAGTCAAGCCCTGCTTGCAAATAACAAACAGGACATAACCGGAGCTGACAACCATTATACCATCTGATTAAACATCCTCCGAAGAGGTCTCCAAGTTTACAAGTAGGTATAAAGAGTTGTTTACCCTTTATGATTATGTCCGTCGGCTACGCCGAACTATTCAATCGCAAATGTAGCATAATTTCTGTATTTAGAAATCCACGTATGCAAATATAATCAAATTTTTCGAATACACGTGAAATCACGTGTATAAAATTTTAGACATCACCTTTCCTTTGCAAAAAATGCGAACAAAGGTTCCCAAATATAGAGATACTACTTTTCAACGGCTCTTGATAGAACGTATGCAACAATTACGTTCGGATCATGGGTATTCTCAAGAAGAAGTTATTGAGTTTACACATTTAGATATTTCTCGGTATGAATCAGGAACCTCCATTCCAAACACACAATCTATACTGAAACTCTGTAAATTATATAACATCACAATCGCTGAATTCTTCGCACCGATAAATTATCCTGCGAAAAAAGAATAGAAAAGACGAAACGGAGCGGTTTCGTCTTTCTTTTTGCAAAAAAGCGACTATATTTGTGTTGAAGGAAAGAACTTGCCCAAACTTATTGATGGAAGAACTCACTACGATCCAGAGCAAAATCTACGAAATCCGCGGCCAGCGCGTGATGCTCGACTTCGACCTTGCGGCGCTCTACCAAGTTACGACCAGTGCATTGAATCAGGCCGTAAAACGTAACATCGAACGATTTCCGGAAGAGTTCATGTTCCGCATTTCCGAAATTGAATGGAAAAATATGTCATCACAATTTGTGACGACATCCAGAGTGAAGCGGCCGAAGACATCCCTACCTTATGCTTTTACCGAACAGGGAGTTGCGATGCTTTCTGCGGTATTGCGCAGTGGAATGGCAATACAAGTAAGTATCTCTATTATGAAAGCATTTGTCGCCATGCGCAATTATATTACGACAGCTACAACCGTTACTTCGGAATTGGCTGAAATCCGGGCAAAGCTGGCTCTGCTGGAGCGGGCGGACGAGGACAATGCCGAGGCGGTGAACGACCTTTCGGAAGACATGCGCAAGGAGCTGGACAACATCTACGAGGCCATCGCGGCCCTGTCGGTCAAAGTGCCCGAGGCCCGCAAACAGCCCCGGCCCATCGGGTTCAAACTCCCGAAGGAAGAGAAATAACCGTTCATTTTGACCCGAACCGATGGAAGAACTCGCTACGATCCAAAGCAAAATCTACGAAATACGCGGCCAGCGCGTGATGCTCGACCGGGATTTGGCCGAGCTTTACGGCGTTACGACCGGCAACCTGAATAAAGCTGTAAAGCGAAATATCGAACGTTTTCCGGAACGGTTCATGTTTCAACTGACAGAACAGAAATTTTTGATATTCCAAAATGGAACATCAAGTTGGGGCGGCACACGAAAACGTCCTTATGCTTTTACCGAACAAGGGGTCTCCATGCTTTCTGCCGTGCTACGCAGCCCGACAGCCATACAAGTCAGTATTCGGATTATGGATGCTTTCGTCGCCATGCGCAACTACATTATGACAACCTCGACTATGACGGCCGAGCTGTCCGAAATCCGTGCGAAACTGACCCTGTTGGAACGGGCGGACGAGGACAACGCCGAAGCGGTGAACGACCTTTCGGAAGACATGCGCAAGGAGCTTGACAACATCTACGAGGCCATCGCAGCCCTGTCGGTCAAAGTTCCAAAGGCCCGCAAACAGCCCCGGCCCATCGGTTTTAAGCAATCAAAGTAAAAAGAGCCATGACCCAAAAGCAAGCGATACAACTTTTTGAAGAGCGTAAGGTACGCACCGTCTGGGACGACGAAGCGGGCAAGTGGTACGTTTCGATTGTCGATGTTATCGCAGTTTTGACCGAAAGTAAAGATGCCGCAGCCTACTGGCGCAAACTCAAACAACGGCTGAAAGCTGAAGGGAATGAAACCGTGACAAATTGTCACGGTTTGAAAATGACCGCTCCGGATGGCAAGATGCGCCTAACCGATGTGGCTGACGTAGAGCAGCTTTTCCGACTGGTGCAGTCGATTCCCTCGCCGAAGGCCCAGCCCCCGCAGAGGAGGGAGCCGTTCAAGTTGTGGCTCTCTTCGCTTGCCCGCGAACGGCTGGAGGAGATCGACGACCCGGAACAAGGCATCGACCGGATGCTGGAATACTACCATCGCAAAGGCTATTCCGAGAACTGGATCAACCAGCGGCTGAAATCCATCGAGGTACGCAAGGAACTGACCGACGAATGGGAACGCCGCGGTATCAAAAAGGGACAGGAATACGCCACGCTGACCGATATTATTACGCTGGGCTGGTCGGGTATGACCACGCGCCAGTACAAGCAGTACAAGGGACTGAAAACCGAAAGCCTGCGCGACAACATGACCAATCTGGAGCTGGTGCTCAACATGCTTGCCGAAGCGACGACCACCGAAATTTCGAAAGAGCGAAAACCGCGGACGACCGCAGCGAACCGTGCCGTGGCGGCACAGGGCGGACGTATCGCCGGGAATACCCGCCGCGAGATCGAAGCCCAGACCGGAAAAAGAATCGTATCGCCGCTCACGGCAAAACAGGCATTGGCCGAAAAAACAGCCGAAGGGATCGAACACCCGGAGGCGGATACGACAGAATGATCCGACGGTTCGCAATCGGTTTGAGGCCGCAATTTGTGACCTCGAATTCGAAATCACAAAATGGGATATCCAATTAGAATAAATATATGCCATTGGGAACGGTCGAACGCTGAAAATCCCGATACAGAATCGGTTGTTTCCAAAATGGAAATAACCGCCGCCTACGGCAAAGGATTTACGGCTCGCAGTATTTTGAAATTATTGGCTACCGATAGCAAGATACAATCCGGCCAAAGACAGATAAGCAGATATGTTAAAAGACATATCTGTTTTTTATATCCGGGTTGAAAATTCCTCGTATGTCTTTGTGCTGTTTCCGAGACTACCTACTCCCCGTTTAGCACGTTATGCACCGCATTTGCCTTGCTTCCGTTTCCGTGGGCGAAGCTATGGCAGGGGGTCGGAAAACAACCAAGATCGGGGCCCTTCGGGTTCAGACAAAAAAATCAGCCGCAATGTACAAGTTGCGGCTGATTTTTTTGTCCTGAAATCTTGTTTGTATTCCGCCCCTCTGAAATATAGCCCACAGAAACGGAAGCAAGGCAAACGCGGCCCATACGGCATAAAAAAAAGGTCGTAGTTATGAAACAGCACAAAGACATACGGGAAATTTTGAAACGGAGCGGCACCGCTCCCACCGGCATCTGCGGGTTTTGGAGGTCTGCGGCAAGTTTCGCGGCTGTGCTTTTCGGCGCGTTTGCGGCGTTCAAATTTCTCGCGGGTATCTATCTCGGCGCGGGCGGTTTTTGGGGCTTCTGCCTCTCGTTATGGCTCTTGCGGCGGTGTCGGGACATCGTGCGTCTCGTCCTTTCCCCTGGGGTCGTCCTCGTGCGGTTTCTTCTGCGGCTGTTTTATTAACATTCAATACCTTACAACTATGGGAAAAGTCACATTGTTATTCGCAGGAAAGAGTTACGACACCGACGTACAGAACGTGCGGGAGAATCAGATCGTCATTTTCGACGGCCCTTACAACATGCGTCAGCGCATGGTCGTGGCCGGAATCGCACACACACAATCCGGTTACAATTACCGATTGATCGACCCCGAAACCGCCGAGGAGCACTCCGCGGATCTGATCCGCCCCTTGCGGGACAAATTCGGTATCGGGCACTATTACGACGACGAGCACCCCGAATTTATGGATGCCGCCGAGGTCGCGGCGCTTCGTACCCGTGCCGACGCCCTCAAAGCCGAGCAGGAAGCCGCCCGACGTGCGGCGGCGGAAGACGCGGAACGGTTACGCACCATCGGCGCGGAGCGTCTGCGGCAGATCGTTCCCGACGATGCCGTGGCCGTCATCATCGGCGAACAGCACGAAAGCGAGTGCGACCCTTATACGGACTATTTCGGCTCGCGTATCGTGCGCACGGTTATTCTCGGATTCTCGACCCACACGCGCGATCTGTTCCCCGAAATGCGCAAGGCCGCGGCACGGTTCGAGGGCACGGCACACCTGGCCGAGCGTAATGCCGAGTACGAACACCGTGAAAAGTACAGCATGGGGCACGGCTATTACCTTGGCACGCACCGCTATTCGGGCTGGCAGGTCAGCAAGGAATCGTGCCGCGACAAAGAGGGCATTATCAAGCGTTTCGCCGTCGTGGCCGGAAAATCCGACAATGTATGCATCGAGAACCCTGCACCCGTGCAGACCGCCGCCCCCGAAACCGTGGCCGACGCACGTGTCGAGATCGTGGAATACTCCGCGAAGTCGATCGCCGTATTCGGCGATACGAAACCCCTGCGTGACACGCTCCGCGATCTGAACGGGCTGTTTCGCGCCTGCCTTACGCACGACGGCACCCGGTGCGCCGGGTGGATTTTCTCCAAACGCCGAGAACAAGAGGTGCGCAGCGCATTGGCCGCCTATCTCAAATAACATTCAATCCGGGGCGTGCATCCGCCCGCCCCACAACACCCGAGAGCATGAACGAACAGATAACAGCTATCGCCGCGCTCCTGTTGGAGATCAACGGCAAAGAAAAATACACCGCCTTTTTCGATTTCAGCGGCCATGTACGCACTTTCAGCATCCGTATTTATTCCGGCAAATGGTCGCAGGGGAAAGACCCTCTTTTCAATCTCTCGCTACAAAACAAGGACGGACAGCAATGGCGGAATTGGGACAACGCGCATGCCATGTCCGGCGATTCGATCCTCTCATTCTTAACGACTTTATTATGAAATCATACGAAGAAATCATACAGCGCACGGCGGATTTCGACTACATGATGCGCACCCGGTTGCCGGAAAAATACATGCCGGAGGTGTTCGGCGTCACGGCCGGGGAAGATCCCGATCTGCGGCAACTCCTTCACAACGCATCGCGCAACGGCATAGGCATTACCTACCTGCTGTTCAAAATACCGTACGACCGCCACAAGCAACTGATCAAATACCTTTCAAGATCATGAGAACGGAAACCGTAACCTACCAAATTTTCTCGCTGGGCGAACTTTCGCCCGAAGCACGGGCACGGGCATATCGCAAGTGGCTCAACGATGAACCGGAATACGGATGGAATGCGGAGAACAAACAAACGCTGAATGCCTTCTGTGATCTACTCGGCATACGGTGCAATAAATGGGAATACGACGGTTATTCCTACTCTTTCAGCTGGTATTCGCCTTACGAAGATACTATTGAAAATCTGCATGGAGCACGGCTCGCCGCCTATCTACACAACAATTTCGGATCGCATCTGTTCGTCCCGAAAATCTACTACAAAGGGAGAAGACGCCGCCGAAGCCGCCTATTCTGTACGACGGAATGTCCGCTGACAGGGTATTATATGGACAATATGATCCTCGATCCGATATACTGCTTCTTCACGCATCCGGACGATACGACTTTCTACGATCTGATCGAATGTTGTCTGGACACCTTTTTCCGGGCATGCCGCGACGATGCCCGGTATTGCCGCAGCGAGGAGTATTTCGCAGAACTGGCTGAAAGTAACGCATGGGAATACCTTGCCAGCGGTACAGCATATCATCTGATCAATTAATTCCACAATAACATATCAATTCTAATGAACCATCACACCATGAAAACGAACGAAACCGACACCACGACCGCAACCGCCACCCAGAGCACGAAATCGACCGTTTTGCTCTCCATTGACAAAATCCGCCCCAACCCCAACAATCCGCGGCGGAGTTACGACGAGAATGCCCTCGCGGAACTGGCCGCCTCCATTGCCACGCACGGCCTTATTAAGCCCATCCGGGTGCGA
>ERZ780014.838-NODE-838-length-11542-cov-5.55915_pt1 | contig 11542 bp, 10 predicted proteins | sample MGYA00511929_ERZ780014 | MGnify/ENA primary metagenome ERZ780014 (study PRJEB29588, sample SAMEA2155132) | human gut metagenome | biome: human gut; feature: human-associated habitat; material: faeces | place: Denmark | collected 2008/2010 ...
GAAAACAAGCCGCATCCGATTGACGGTAACGGCGGTGCATACAAAAGAAGAAATGAAAAAAGCAGCAGCTATTTTAATCAGACATTGGAGGTCAAAATGAACGGAGAATTGGAAACAGGAGTGTACAAGCCAGAAGCGGCAGGCAGCAGGGAAGTCATTGTCGATGTTTGCGAAACAGCGCTTTTGGCGGCGCTTATCGGAGTGAGCGGTTCTTTTAAGATCCCCGGATTAGTACCGGGGACGGAGTTTCAATTATCGGCGCCTATCGCCGTTGCCATTTGCGGCGTCTTTGGTTTTAAGAAATACATTATTGCAGGGGTGTTGGCGTCTCTGTTGAGTCTGGCGCTGGGAACGCACACGATTTTGAATGTGACGATCTCCATGTCATTCCGGCTGGCTGTAGGCGCGGTATGGCTTCTGCTCGGTTCGTCCCGATTGTTTTATATCATTTCCGGACCGATAGGGACAACCGCGGCAAGGGGAGCAATGACACTTCTTCTGGGAAAAGGATTTTATGCCATGGTGGCGGCGGCTCTGCCGGGCATGGCGTTCACGGCGGCTACGGCCTGGTTCGTTGCGGGGGTGTTGAAGCGTGTCCGGTCGATAAGGAAAAGATAGGCAGGAGGACAGAAGCCATTACCTATCAGCTGGCAGCCGCTCGCCGTAAGCAATTGGGGGTGAGACAGAATCCGGGAAGCAGGGACCGGAAGATGAGCTGCCGGCCGCTGAACATCATCAGAGGAATAGATTCATCGTCCCTTGTCACATAGTCGTTTCCTGTCATTCCGGCAAAGCATTCTACCACCACTCTGAAGGATAGGGACGGTAAGGAGGCATTCAGATTCGTGCGAAGGATCTATTATCGTGGTGAGGAAAGCGGTAAGATGTCATCAGCGTCATAGATTCTTCCCTCTGTTTCATCGTTCTGTTTCCTGGTTTTCCCACAAGGCATTCTTGCCTCCGGTCAGAATGACAGCAGACGACAAGGCGTCATCCGGGATGTGAGTAAAGGATCTGCTATAGTAATGACGTGAAAGATTAGAGTAAAAGTTTTTTCTGTCAGCAGGATTCTGTCGTCCGTAAGCTGACAGTTTTTGTTTGCTGATAAAAGTGGAATTGCCTGTTCTTTGTCATATGGCTGTTTTCTGTTTTTCCCGCAAAGTATTCTTGCACTTGCCCTGAATGGTGGGGGACGGCAAAGCATTTTCCTGTGTCCTTATCATTTGCCGTTCTATGTTGTAAAATATAAATGTGTCATTATCTTTTCAATGGAATGGTTGTGAAGAAGGATCTTAGATGGAAGATATAAAGGATTTAATGGATCGTTTGAAGAACCGCATTATCAGCGGCGGCGCAGCGGATAAACCGGAACTGAAAAGGCGTCTGGATGTGATTTATGAAATCTATGCCGGCGCTGTCGGCCCGGAGGAACTGATTGTCCGCGCAAGCCGTTACGGCGCATTGAAATATATTCATCATGAAAATCTGAAGAAACGCCTTTTGGGGATTGAGCGGCTGGTTTTTGAGAGCAGGGAATATACCGAAGATCCGCAGGAGGGAGAAATTCCTGCTATTCTTGACCGGCTGGAAGATCGTTTGGCGGAACTCCTGGCACGCCGGGCAGTGGAGGAGCGTCTGGAGAGGAAGATTTCCGAACGCCTGGAAGAAAAGCATAAAGAATATGTGGATGAAGTGAAGCGTGAACTTTTGGAAGAAGACGAGGACGATGTGGAAACGGCACAGAGCCGGCATAAAATGGAAAAGCTGGAAGCTTTGGATAAAATCAGTTTGACGAAAACGGTCATGAATGTGGTAAAGCCGGGCACCCTGTCGGAAATTGTCGGACAAAATGACGCAGTGAAAGCATTGGCATCCAAAATCGCTTCTCCCTATCCCCAGCATTTAATTCTTTACGGACCGCCCGGTGTGGGGAAAACGACGGCCGCCCGTCTTGTCCTTGAGGAAGCAAAGAAAACGGCCTGGTCAGCATTCGGAGAGAATGCGCCTTTTGTGGAATGCGACGGTACGACGCTCCGCTGGGACAGCCGTGATATTACGAATCCTCTTATCGGTTCCGTCCATGATCCTATTTACCAAGGCGCGCAGAGGGAATTGGCAGATGACGGTATTCCCGAACCGAAGCCGGGGCTTGTGACGGATGCCCACGGGGGCATTCTGTTTATTGATGAAATAGGGGAATTGGATCCTATCCTTCTGAATAAGCTTCTTAAGGTGCTGGAAGATAAAAGGGTGCCTTTCGAATCGGCGTATTATGATGAAGAAAATCCCTATGTGCCGGCGTATATCAAAAAATTATTCCGCGACGGTGCACCTGCTGATTTCATTCTCATTGGTGCGACTACACGGGAGCCGCAGGAAATCAATCCCGCTATCCGTTCGCGGTGCGCGGAAGTATTCTTTGAACCGCTTCGGCCGGAAGATGTAGAAACCATCGTAAAAAATGCGGCGGAGAAATTGAAAGTGTTTTTGGAAGACGGTGTGGCGGAAATGATCAGTGAATACACCATGGAAGGCAGAAAAGCGGTAAATCTTCTTGCCGATGCGTACAGTTTGGCAGTATATGAAGCGGGCGGGGCGGGGAAAAATTTTATTTCCCGAGAAATCATGCGCCGCACGGCAAGGGGAAGCCGCCTTACCGTATCGCATCATAAGATGGCATCGGACGTGCCGGAAGTGGGGCATGTTTTCGGATTGGGCGTTTCGGGATTTTCAGGAAGCACTATTGAGATCGAAGCGGCGGCATATCCTGCCAAAGAAGCGGGGAAGGGGACGCTCCATTTTAATAATACAGCAGGATCTATGGCGAAAGATTCTGTGGCAACGGCGGCATCGGTGGTACGCAGGCTTACCGATAAAAATCTGGGCGATTACGATCTCCATGTGAATGTGATCGGCGGAGGGAATGTTGACGGTCCTTCGGCAGGGTGCGCTGTCACGGCAGCCATTATTTCCGCGGTGGAACAAAAACCGCTTCGCCAGGATTGGGCTGTAACGGGGGAAATTTCGTTGTCCGGAGAAATCAAACCGGTAGGCGGCGTTTATGAAAAGGCGTTTGGCGCTCATCAGGCGGGGATGAAAGGACTTATTATTCCGGCGGAAAATAAGGAAGATATCGGGGAAACTCATTTCGGCATGGAAGTGGCGGCAGTACGGACGATTGAAGATGTATTGGATAAAATACTTGTGAAATAACAGGAGAAGATTATGGCTGCAACAGAACGCGGAGGCAAAAACCGGGGCAAACAGAAAAATGATACCGAAACGCTCATATTGGGACGGATGCCTCCACAGAATATAGAAGCGGAAATGGCAGTTCTCGGCGCGATGCTTCTGGACAAAGATGCCATTGAAGTGGCGGAAAACATGCTGCATCCCGAGGATTTCTACCGTGAGCAGGATGCGATCATTTATCAGGCGGTTCTGAATTTGTCCCGCGCAGGGAAAAGCGCAGATATCCTGACGGTCACGGAAGAGCTGCGACGTATGGGGCGCCTTGATGATGTGGGCGGCATTATGTATGTCAATGAGCTGCCGGAACACGTAATCACCACGAAGGGGATTGAACGCCATGTGGATATCGTGTCGGGAAAAGCGAAACTCCGCCGTCTGATCGATACGGCGGGGGATATTGCGGAAGCTGCGTATACCGAAGAAAATACGGTGGAAGAAATTGTAGATGATGCGGAACGCGCTATTCTCCAGGTTGCCAGGGAGCAAAATGTGAAGGGCTTTACTCCTGTGGGAGAAGCAGTCCAGCATACATTGGAAGATATTACAAGAAAGTACCAGAACCATGAGCTGATCACGGGACTGGCGACGGGATTTGCCAAATTAGACGCGTTTACAAACGGGTTCCAAAAAGGAAATCTGATTATCGTGGCAGCGCGCCCGTCCATGGGGAAGACGGCGATTGTTCTTAATATGGCAAAGAATATGAGCCTTTCTTCCGCGCGGAAAACAGTAGCATTCTTCTCTCTTGAAATGGGGCGTGATGAACTGGTCCAGCGTCTTTTGAGCTCCACCGCGCTGATTGAGGGCCAGCGGCTCAAGACGGGCCGCATCAATACGGAACAGGAATGGAAGAACCTTTCTTCCGCGGTGAGCGTATTTATGGAAGCGCCGCTGTACATAGATGATACTCCTGCCGTGACGGTAGCGCAGATCCGCGCCAGATGCCGGCGCCTGAAAGCCGAACATGGCTTGGATGCGGTCATGATTGACTATCTCCAGCTCATGACGAGCCGGAATGTAAGGAATAATGACAGCCGCCAGCAGGAAATTTCAGAGATCTCCCGCTCCTTAAAGAGCCTGGCAAGAGAACTGGAAGTGCCTGTTATCGCCTTGTCCCAGCTTTCCCGCGGACCTGACGCAAGACCAAACCACCGTCCCTTGCTCTCCGATCTGCGCGAATCCGGCTCTATCGAACAGGATGCAGATCTGGTCTGCTTTCTCTATCGCGAGGCTTACTATAACAAGGAAATTGAGGAAGGAGATCCCCGGCAGAATGAAACGGAACTCATTTTGGCCAAAAACAGAAACGGTCCTGTGGGAATTATTAAGATGTTTTTTGCCGGGCAGTATACACTTTTCTATGAGGCGACGAATCAGGAAGCGCCGCCGGATGTGGAATAAAGCGCCGGCATAACCGGGAAAGGAGGGGGCAATGGATCTTTGGGGGAATGAAGACGAAGACGAATACAGAGCGCGGAAACGGGCGGAAATATTCAGTTCGTCTTATCATTTCGAGAATTACGGAATGTTGGAAAACGCCATCCACCGGTGCCGGCTCTGCCCTCTTTGCGATGAGGGCGGCCGCGGTCCCGTGCTGTCTACCGGTCCGATTGACGCGCCTTTGATGATTGTTGGCGAAGGCCCCGGCGGTGTGGAAGATGAGTACGGCGGGCCGTTGGTCGGGCCGTCAGGACAGCTGCTGGATAAAGCTCTTTTGTCGGTAGGGATTACGCGTGACCATGTATATGTCACAAATATCGTAAAATGCCGCCCCAGGGGAAACCGCACGCCTACTATTGCAGAGGGAAATGAATGCGGCAGACGGTGGCTGGCGGAAGAAATACGCCTCCTGCAGCCGAAAGTTATCATCGCTCTCGGGAAAGTAGCGCTCCGTTTCTTTCTCGGGCATGATGCGGGTATTATCCGTTCCCGCGGCCACTGGATTGATTACAAGGGCATCCCCGTTATGCCGACTTTCCATCCGGCATACCTGCTCCGCCAGACGGGAGAGGGATTAAAAGAAGCGAAATGGCAGGTCTACTATGACCTGAAAGCGGCAAAAGACAGGGCTGCGGAAGCCGTGCCCGGCTGGGTGTGGAAAAGCGATACGCCTCCTGATCTGCTGGAAGAATTAAAAGAGGTCCGGGAGAAAAGGATGGGCATATCTTCTGCTTTTTGAAAAAAGAATTTGTAAAGGTGATGGATCATGCGTATTTCAAAGCTGGACCATCTGGTGCTGGTGACAAGCGATTTATCCCGGTGTGTTTCCTTTTATCGGGATCTGCTTCATATGGAAGTGGAAGAAAAAGACGGCCGGTTTGCTCTTCGGTTCGGCACATCAAAAATCAATATCCATACCTGTCCCGGAGAATTCCAGCCGGCGGCGGAAAGGCCTGTGCCGGGGAGTCTGGATATCTGTTTCGTGACGGAGGAACCATTGGAGAGGCTTCTGGATGAGCTGAAAGAAGAACAGGCGCCGCTGGTGACGGATATCGTGGAAAGGCATGGCGCCCTGGGGAAAATGAGGAGCCTGTATCTGCGTGATCCGGATGGAAATCTGGTGGAAATTGCGGAATACAGAAAAGGAGGTCAGCATGCTTACCATCAATCAGGCTGATCTGTTTTATGCCGCGGAATATGCATTGGCGGCGCTCCTTTTGCTTCTCTGCACGTGGCAGCGGGGGACGCTTGATATCCGGCGGCAGATAGGACGAAAGGTTTTCTTCCGCCGTCTGCTGCTGGTGCTGTTTGTGTCCGTTCCGGGCATCGCGCTTATGACGGGAATATATTTTATCCGGCTTGAACCGGAGGTCCGTTTCGCTGCTGTTGGTGCGGTTCAATTCTTTATGACAGTATGCAACAGCGTCATTCTCGGGTCTTCCTTTTTCCAGCGGTACCGCGTCTATCCCCGCGGGTCAGCGCTGGCGGCGGTACTTATCCTCATGTATGGGGTATCGGATTTCTTTATGCCCCGCGAAGTGAAGTACGCTGTCCTTGCGGCGTCGGTGATCGGCGGATTCCTGCTTCCTGAAACTTGGGGAAATAAACAGGTATGAGCAAAATAAAAGGCAGGATTTCCTGCCGGGATTTTTACAACAAAACCTCCTGAACCGGAATGGAACAGGAGGTCTTTTGCTGTCGTTTTATTTCTTGCGTGATCCGTAGAGGTCATTATAAATGATCCGTTCATTATAACGGTTCATGCGGACAGGTTTCCGCTCCGCGTAGCCGACGGCGATGATACAGAACGGTTCCATTTCCGCGGGGATATCAAGAATATTTAAAAGATGCGCTTTGCGGTCAGCATAGGGATATACCTGGAGCCAGATTGATCCGAGACCCAGATGTTCCGCTTCGATGAGAATGTTTTCCGCAGCGGCGGCGCAGTCAAAGGACCATTCTTCAGGGAAAGAGATATCTTCTTTTTTGCCTACGATGACGATGGCCGCACCTGCTTTACGGGCAGGCCCCGCTACAAGGCTGTTGTGGGAAATCGCTTTTACCAGGTCGTCCCTGGTAACGATGATAAATTCGCGGGCTTCCTGATTGCCGCAGGCCCGTGCCTGCATGCCCGCCTTCACGAGTGTCAGCAGGTCTTCTTCCGCGACGGGAGTCAGTTCCTTGAAGTGGCGGCAGGTGCCTCTTTTGAAAATTTCATCCATATTCACTCCTCCTTCTGCAAACGGGTGCGCCAAAAGAGGGGAATATCCCCTTGACGCGGTGCGGATCATTTCTTTTCCGCCTGTTATTATTTGTATCCATTATAGCATAGACGGCGGGCAGTACGGGAAATAAAAAAGACCCCGCCGTGAAGCGGAGCCTTTGCCGGTTACGGAGTGCCGAATAGGAAGTACCTGACATAAAGATAAATGGTGGATGTGAGAAGAGTTACGAGCATCATGGGGAAACATTTCAACATGAAGTGGCCGAAAGTAATATTGTACCCTTCTTTTGCCGCAAGAGCCGCGACGATGACGTTTGGGGAAGCGCCGATGATGGTGCCGTTGCCGCCGTAGCACGCGCCGATAGAAAGCGCCCACCACATATAGTCCGCGTGGGCCAGTCCTAAAAGCTCCTGCATATTGTGGATCAGGGGGATCATAGTGGCCGTGAAAGGGATATTATCGATGAATGCGGAAGCGATGCCGGAAAGCCAGAGAATAGTAAAGGTAAGGGCTTCCGGGTCACCGCCGACCGCACTGATGCCTGCCTGGGCGAGGGCGCTGATGACGCCTGTTGTTTCGAGGCCGCCTACGACGATGAAGAGACCGATAAAGAAGAAGAGAGAATCCCAGTCCACATCACGGAATATTTCATGGGGATCTACGCTGCAGGCAAGGATGGCAAGCACACCGCCTGTGAGGGCGATCGTTGCCGATTCGATACCGATAATATTGTGGACGATGAAGCCTAAAATGGTCAAAGCCAGAATGGTGACGGATTTCTTGAGAATGGAATAGTCCGTAATGACAGAAGAAATACTGATTTTTCCCAGTTCCTCCTCGGTCATTTCTGTTTTCGGGAGCTCCTTGCCGTAAATGATTTCCAGATAAATAATGCATGCTGCTACGTTAAGCAGGGCGATAGGGCCGGTATTCATGGCAAAATCATTAAATACGAGATGTGTCGCGGAACCGATCATGACATTTGGCGGATCGCCGACCATCGTGCCGGAACCGCCAATATTGGAAAGAAGGATTTCTGCGATCAAAGTGGGGATCGGGGTGACATGGATACGGCGGCAGAGGGAAATCGTCATGGGAGTGATGAGGAGTACAGCAGTGACGGCATCCATGAAAGAGGCGCAGAAGCCGGTAATCAAGCCGAGGATAATCAGGAGTTCCTTCGGGCGGCCTTTCGAAATCTTTACGGACCAAAGCGCCATCGCCTCAAAGAAGCCTGATTTCTTTACGACGCCGATTAAGATCATCATGCCTGCCAGGAGACCGATGGTGTTGAAATCGATGAAATGCCGGAGCGCCATCTCCTGTGTGACCAGTCCGCTGTATACGACCAGCCCCGCACCGAGAAGAGCGCAGAGAGAACGGGGAATCCTTTCGGACATGATCCCCGCATAGGTCAACAGAAAAATAAAAATGGAAAAATAAAAACTGCTGTTAAACTCCATCATCCCATCTCCCCATTATAGACAACCAAAGAACGATGTATTTATTTTAAAATCCATAGATTACAATTTATGAATGAAACAATTATTATCTACAAGTATATACGATGAAAATGAAACGTTCAATAACTTTAAGGAATTTAATTTATATACCATGGCATAATTTTTTTTTATAGGGGAGATCATTTAAACGGCAATGGAAAATATATTTCATGGAGACAGAAAAAATTTTTATAAGTTTTCTGTTTCCATAATAAAAGAAATGAAATACATAGCCGGAAAGAAGGGGCAGGGGCAATTTATTGATTGCTATTGGATAGGTTTCAGTATAAAATAGCAGTGATGTACTTTTATTTCACAGGATAAAGGAGGCACAGCAATGTCCCGTGCACAAAGCCTTTTATTTGGTGTTGCCGTCGTTTTTGCCGGCTGGAATATTTTGAACAATGGACTCAGCGTGCGGTCGGGAGCGATTGCACTGCTGATCATAATCTGCCTGGTCATCAATATTTACAATAATAATCAGAAAAAGGCGCAGCAGGAAGAAGCTATGGCGAAAATCAGGGAAAAAGAAGAGATTCGCCGTATCCGTGCGGAAGCCCGGCGGAAGCAGGGGAAAAAACATAAAAAATAACGGGTAAGGCGGACAGGATGATTTCCTTTTGAAAGTCCCTGCCGCTTTGGGAGATTTTGATGGAAATAGCGCTGATTTACCGGTGGGCCGTTTTTATCCTGCTGGTATTAGGACTTATATTGCTCATGAAGCACGGGGTGCTTACGCCTTTCGTGTTTTGGTCGCGGATACAGTATTATACGTTTTCCACGTTCACGCTTTTCTTTATTTGGCTGGGCGCCACGCTTTTCAAAGCTGACATCCCGTTTCTTTACACGGCGGACTGCCGCTATATCGTGACTGCCGGACTGGTGACGCTGTCGGGCATGTTTCACATCATCGTCCGCCCCGGTGCGATACGTACCCATAGGCTGAATGACATAAGCTATGAACATTTTTCTTTCTATAACTATATATTCCATTATTTCATTCCCGTGCTGATGACGGCGGACTACTTATTCTTTGTGGATAAGACGGAACTTCACTGGCATATTATGATTTCCTGGATGATATATCCCGCGCTTTATGTGGTATTCGTTTACTGGCGGGCATGGGTGACCATCGTGACACACGGGACGTCCCATTTATATCCTTATACATTTATGGATCCCCGTATGAATGATGTTTTTTCCATTACGAAGGGATGCCTGAAAGTGGGATTCCAGTTTTTCCTTATCGGCATCTGTGTTTATGCAGCGGGGAAAGGCCTTTATCTCCTGGATATACCGCCGGCTGCATGGACTTATAACGGATAAATATTTATTTAGCAAGGAGTTTTTTCTTTTATGGCACAGACAAAAAAAACGAAGGCCGGTGAAAAGGATTTTTCAGCATCTTCCACGCCGAGTAGGAAATATCTGATCGCGGCATACATAGGCGGATTGGCACTTGCAGGGTATGCCGCCCGCCTGGCATGGGTCTACATGACGTACCATGTACTTCCTCTTCAGGGGATTATTCTTTTTATCATTGCGGCCTGTTTCCTTTTAAATGTAGTCACGGCGAAATGCACCTATACTTTGGGAGAGGAAGGCCTTACACTCCAAAAAAAGAGTCTATTCCAAAACAGAACGATCTATGTGGCATATAAAGATATCTTCGGTGTCCACCATTTTAAGAACCAGCTCATGAAACCGGCGACTTACCGTTATACCCGCCATATGTACAGCCAGCTGGATAACAGGGAAATATGGTCGCTTCTTTATGATATCGGTGAAGTGGAGAAAATCGGCCGCATTATGATGACTGGGTCTGCCGCTTTCTGGCATGAATTTTCGCTCCGCCTTCCTGATCGGGTGGCAATTCCGCAGGAAGAGGTAATTGCTTATGTATACCAGGGAATGAGAGAAAAACTGATCGCTTCAGGGAAAGTGCCTCCGGAGCTGTTGAAGAAGCTGAAAGAAGCGGAGGCGGCTGATGCAGAAGATGACATGACTTTTGAAGAAGGGATCGAACAGCTCCGTCAGGAAGGGACCGATATGGGCGGCAGCGATTACGAAGTGACATTGGAAGACATCAAAGAAAAAGAAGGCTTCAACGAAGAAGAGTATAACACGGCAAAGCATGACAGCGCGGAAACGGAAGCAGCAGAGAAAAAGACTGAAGCTGAAACGAATACGAAAAAATAATAAAAGACAGGATCTCCGCTTATGGATGAATATTCATGGGCGGAGATTTTATATTGTCTGTTTTTGAATTTTTCAGTTTTTTGTAGAAGAAGATCTCATTTTTACAAGCAGAAAAAATTCTAATGAACTTTTTAACAACTAAATAATTCCATTATGGAATACTTGATGGTTGATAAAAAGCAAGCTGCAAATTCTTACGGCTTATTGAAAATGGAAATCAATGAATGGATTTCTACTTGAGGAAAAGAGAGAAAATTATAAGTCGGAAAAGGAGAATGGCAGAGGAGGTAAAGCCTATATATAAGCGTTTTACAGATAGATATATAAAATACTATGTATTCAAGCAATATACATTGATTGCAATTTATGCATATCCGCGGGTTTTTATGATGAGGAGGATAATATCGTTGATTTCAGAATCATAAATTATATCTTGAAGATAAAAATAATAAACAAAGAAGTTTATATATATTAAGAAGGAAGATAAAATACATAGTATTCTGTTTGTATATTTACAGCACGGTAAGTACAATATGTAAGGGTGTTAATGCAAATAGTATGCAATTGCGTATATATTGCATGCGATGTATTTCTTGAAAGTCCGCTCCCGGGGCTGTTTTGGAAGGAGGTCGTGGAAGTAAGAGGGAGTTGTTATTTGTTCCCGTTTAGATAATTTCATAAAGCAGACTGCAATATTCTTTTTTTATTAAATGCAAATTGTCTTCCGGGGAAGTTCTGCGATCCGATTTGAATAGGCACCTGACTCAAATCAGACCGTGGGAGATTTATAAGGAAGGTGAAACTTATGGATCCAGCCATTATTACGCTGTGCGTCCTTGCTGTTGCGGCATTTCTGTTTATTACAGAATTGATCCCGCTGGCAGTCACAGCTATGGCAGCTTGTACTGCATTAGGTATTTTGGG
>ERZ780014.843-NODE-843-length-11482-cov-4.74508_pt1 | contig 11482 bp, 9 predicted proteins | sample MGYA00511929_ERZ780014 | MGnify/ENA primary metagenome ERZ780014 (study PRJEB29588, sample SAMEA2155132) | human gut metagenome | biome: human gut; feature: human-associated habitat; material: faeces | place: Denmark | collected 2008/2010 ...
GTGGTGGCGCACAGCGCCCAGGGCGGCTTCGTTGATGATATTGGCCAGCTCGGCACCGGAAGCACCAGGAGTCATGCGGGCAACCACGGCAAAGTCACAGTCGGGGCCGATTTTGACCTTTTGAGCGTGCAGGCGCAGGATGCTTTCGCGGCCTTTCAGGTCGGGCAGCTCCACGGGCACACGACGGTCAAAACGGCCGGGGCGGGTCAAAGCGGGGTCAAGGGATTCAGGACGGTTGGTGGCGGCCAGAATGATAACACCCTTGGCGGCGTCAAATCCGTCCATTTCGGTCAGCAGCTGGTTCAGGGTCTGCTCGCGTTCATCGTTGCCGCCCATACCGGAAGCACCGTCACGCTTTTTGCCAATGGTATCGATCTCATCAATAAAGATAATGCAGGGGGCTTTTTCGTTGGCCTGTTTGAAGAGGTCACGCACCTTGGAAGCGCCCATGCCGACGAACATCTCGACAAATTCAGAACCCGCAATGGAGAAGAAGGGAACACCGGCTTCGCCGGCAACAGCGCGGGCCAGCAGGGTTTTACCGGTGCCCGGGGGGCCGACAAGCAGAACGCCCTTGGGCATTTTGGCACCGATATCTTCGTAACGCTTGGGGTTATGCAGGAAGTCAACGATTTCCTGCAGGCTCTCTTTGGCTTCGTCCTCACCGGCAACATCGGCAAATTTGATGGACTTGCCATCCTCAACGACATACTGTTTGGCACCGGATTTGCCGCCGCCAAAAATCATGCTGTTGGCGCCGCCGGTCATTTCACCGACCCGCTTGCGCATCATGCGGTTGAACCAGACGATCAGGATGATCATGGGCAGCAGCGAGATGACCCAACCCAGCAGGGTATCCACCCAGGTGGTCTGGTTGTACACCTTGCCAAAGGAAACGCCGGCGCTTTCCAACCGGTTGACCAGCTGCAGGTCCTGCGCAATGGAGTTGGTGCAGTAGGTGGTATCGTTTTTGTCCACAAAATAGATCTGCTGATCCTGAATTTCAACGGTGCTCAGCTCGCCGCCTTCGAGCATGTTCAGGAAGGTGCCGTAATCGACCTGTTTGACCTGGCCTTTCATCATGGCGGGGAAGGCCCAGAAATTGAGCAGCAGCAACACCACAAGGATCACGGCATATACAATGCCGGTCGTCTTTTTGGGGTCGCGCGGCTGTTGGGTTTCGTACATAACAATTCCTCCAGTTGGGGGCGGTAATAGGGGCCCCCGATAGATTCTATCATGAAGAATAAAAATGAACTGCGGATGAACAAGGCATGAAATAGCTGGAAATTCCGGTAAACTTTGCGTGAACAAGGGCAGTTTGTGGGCAAAAACAGGAATGCAGACCGCGTAACGACAGGGAAAAGTGAAAAGAATCTGAACGGTTTTCCACAAACAGAGGGGCTTCTTGTGGAAAACAAAAACGCGCGGCGGGGAGATAGGATGTTGATGACAGTATACCATGGTTGCAGCTCAGTATGCGGGACGATGCAGGCATCGCGCCCTACAAATCTTTATAACAAAAGCGGGGCGCTGCCAATCAGCAGTGCTCCGCTTAATTTTGTGTTATGCAGTTTTATCGCCCCAGGCGCACCGGCTCCGGAGGCTCCTGGCCGGGGCGCAGGTCCATCCACCAATAGTCAAGGTCCAGCCATTGGCCGAACTTGTACCCAGTGCGGGGTTCCACGCCGATTTTTTTGAAGCCGAGCGCCTTATGGAACGCGCAGCTCTCTTTGTTCTGGCCAGTCACAAGGGCAACGGCGTTGCAGTAGCCGCGCTGGCGCACGCCGTCCAGCAGGGCTTTGTACAGCCGCCCGCCAACCCCCTGGCCCACACAGTCGTGGGCGCAGTAAACGGTTAGCTCCACATCCCACGCATAAGCTGTGCGGCTGTGCCAGGGGTGGGCGCGGGCAAAGCCGCACAGCTTGCCCGCTGCATTGACGGCAACCAGGAACGGTGCGCGCTGCTGCACATAGGCGATATTTTCGCGCTGGAATTCCTCGGTACACAGGTCATACTGGAAAGTGGCCGTGGAGTGGGTGACATACCAGTTGTACAGCTCCGCCACGGCGGCGGCGTCCTCCGGCGCGGCATCCCGCAGGGTGATGGTGTTTTCAGCGGTCCACTGGGCGGCAAGGGCTTCCTTTTCGGGTTTTGGCAGCTTTTTCAGGGCGGCTTCCCGCTTCAGGGCGGCGCTTTTATCGGTGCAGCGCTCGGCATAGGTCAGCTTAACGGCACCTTTGGCGTGGGTATACTTGGCACCGGCCTTGCCGCCCTTGTGGGCGCGCAGGCGGCGGGCAAGGTCATTGGTCCAGCCGGAATACAGGCTGCCATCCGCGCAGCGCACCATGTAGACCCAGGCGGAAGCCGGGTCTGGCTGGCAGTCCGCCGCGGTGCTGGGGCGGGGACCAAACTGCTCTAGAGTTTCGGCGCTCACTGTGCGCTCACCGGCCTTCCGGCGGCGCGCAGGGCACGGCGGCATGCCTCAATGGCATCCTCTTTGGTTTCCGCGGTGACAAGGAAACGGCTGGGGTGGCAGAACTTGAGAGCCAGGCCGCTCTTTTCGCGCAGGATCTCCTCCGGCTGGCCGCCCCATGCGGGCGGGAACGGCACCTTGCTGCGGCGGGTCTTGTAATCGGTCACGCACTGGGCGCTGTAGCCGCCGCGCTGGCTGGGGTAGACAACAAACAGGGCATCGGTTTTGTACAGGCCGTTTTTCCAGGGCATGTAGTCCGGCAGGACCACAATGCCGTCCTTGGAGTTCTTGTAGGCGTTCTGGACGGTCTCGTCCGCGCGGTTCACGGCGTTGGCTGCGGCAATCTCGTTTTCCAGCACCTGCTTGGCAAAGGGCACGGCGCGCCAGAAGCAGGCATCGGAATCTTCGCCGGAATCCCACACGGGGTTAAAGCTGCCGATGGCATCGGCCAGGGAGTTCTGTTCGCCGGTGTTATCGTTCAAGTCCAGGGGCTGAACAAAATTTTCATCCAGCAGGCGGGCCTGGTGGGCACCCACCAGCTGGGCACCCAACACGCGCCACAGCAGGCCAAAGGCCGCATAGGGCACGCCGTTGGGGCGGCTTTCGCGCGGTTCCTGGTGGTGGTCAAACATACCGCAGCCCACATCGTACACAATGCCGTCAAAACCATCCGGCACAACAAAACCGCGGGTTACTTTGATATCCGGCCGCACAATCATCAGCAGCGCTGTGGCAAACACATCGTCTGCATGGAACTTGCCGCCGTGAGTAAAACCTTTTGCAGGAATTTTCATAGAATAGCCTCCGTCTATGGGGTAAAATGATGATTAACTAATATTATAACATGAAAGCGTAGGTTGGTAAATGCAAAATCTGCGCGGGCGGGCCGGATTTGGAACAAGTGGCAGCATTTGGCCGAAAAACGGTGATTCACAACCGGCATAAAATATGATATACTAACCTAATATGCCCTTTTGCGGGCATACCGGACATTCGGTGTGTTGACGCGGAATGTTGACCGCAACTTAATGAACAAACAAAGCGAAGGAACTGGATACCCATGCAAAACATCAAAAAAACATTAAAAAGCAAGCGCTTCTGGCTTGGCACGGTGCTGCCATTTGCGCTGGCTGTGGCAGCGGCCTTTGTGGCGCGCTACCAGTTAGAAATTTCTGACGGCGTAACTGCCAACTACATGGCGGGGCAGTGGCCGGTATACGCACCGCTCAATGCGCTGACGGCGTTCTGCCTGACGCTGGTGGTGTTTGCCCTGTGCGGCAGCTGGGGCATTGCAACCGGCGTTTCCGGCCTGATTTTTACCGTGCTGGCGCTGGTCAACTATTACACGCGGGACCTGCACGGTTCCGCCCTGATGCCGCAGGACATCCTGAACCTGGGCACCGCGGCAGAGGTGATGGGCAGTTATACCCTGCACATTACCCAGACAGTTATTACCATTGCGCTGCTGTACATCCCGGTGCTGGTGGCTGCCGTTGTGCAGGTCAAACTGGCCGGCAAGCATAAGCGCAGCTGGAAACAGCGCGGCGCCCATGCGCTGGCCTGCGCCTGCGGCATTTTTGCGGTGCTGTATCTGGGGTATTTCAGCCCCAACCCCATCAAGCCCGCCACCACTTACGGCTGGGCCTGGCAGGAAACCTATTATAAGTACGGCTACCTGGCGGGTAGCATTGAAGCCGCCAGCCTGATGATGGACCCCATCCTGCAGCCGGACGGCTACAGCGAGGACGCCGCCACTGAGGCCGCTGCAATGGCGCAGGACTATCAGGCCAGTCCCGAAACGGCAAACGAGCAGGACTACCCCGATGTGTTCCTGATCCTGTCCGAAAGCTTTTATGACTTTGACCTGGTAACGGACCTGCAGGCCGACCAGGAGATCATGCAGGTGACCAAAAACCTGCCCAACTCCATTTACGGCCACACCATCAGCCCGCATGTGGGCGGCGGCACCAATTCCAGCGAGTACGAGATGCTTTCCTCCAACTCGCTGATGCTGATGCCCTCCATCACACCGTTCAACTGGTTGAACCTGCACAAGGCAAACAGCCTGGTCAGCAACCTGAAAGATCTGGGGTATGCCACGCTGGCAGCCCACCCCTATACCAACTCCAACTACCGCCGCGATTCTGCCTGGCTGACGCTGGGCTTTGACGAGACCCACTTCCAGGATGATTTTCCGACCAAGGAAACCTATGGCAGCCGCCCCTACCAGACCGACAGCGCCACCTACCGCGACCTGGAAGGTTTGTATGAAGCAATGCCGGAAGACCAGCCGCGGTTTGTGTTCCTGGTTTCCATCCAGAGCCACGGCGATTACGATATGAACCCCCCGGAGGAGGATATCGTGCATGCCGCAACCGATTACGGCGAGTATGATTCCATCATGGATGAATACCTGAGCAACATCTATATGACCGACCGTGCCTTTGGCGAACTGACCGAATACCTGACCGAGCAGTACGAAAAGACCGGCCGCAAGGTGATTGTTGCCATGGCAGGCGACCACGCCCCCAGCTTTGTGGATCATGTGGCCGACCATACCTTTACCGATGAGAACAATTTGCAGATTTTGGAGCGCAGCACGCCCTACCTGATCTGGGCAAACTACCCGCTGGAAAACGCAGGCCAGACCAGCGCCACCGACGAGTACAACCGCATGGATATGTGCATGCTGGCTCCCACCCTGGTGGAAAATGCCGGGCTGCCGCTGACCCCGTATTACCAGTACCTGCTGGCACTCAAGCAGGTGACCCCGGTGGTGACGGCCGCCAATGACTATATGGACGCGGACGGCGTGACCCACACCTACGGCGAGAATGCAGAGCTGGATGCCTGGGTACATGGGTACTTCTATTTGGAGTATAACAACATCGGTGCCAAAGCAACCAGCCAGCAGAATTTGTTCCAGGTGGAAAAGTAAGAAGCTGATAAGCAGACGTCAGCCAGGATTCCTCTGATTTAAAAACAAAAATGGCAAGAAAAAATCTCCCCGCTGCAATGTGCTGATGCACAAAATGCAGCGGGGAGATTTTCGATTTCAGATACACTCCGGGCCGTTACACGGCGGCGGGCGCTTTCAGCACAAAGGTCTGTACGCCCCAGATCACCAGAACAACAATGCCGAGCGCGATGCGGTAAACGCCGAACGCGGTGAAGGTGTGGCGCTTGACGTAATCCATCAGGAAGCGGATGGCGATGATGGAAACGATAAAGGCAACCGCACAGCCAACGATCAGCACAACGGTCTGATCCAGCGTGAAGCTGTTGCCCTTGCCAAAGAACTTGACCAGCTTGAGCAAACTGGCACCGGCCATGACCGGGATGGCAAGGAAGAAGGTGAACTGGCTGGCAGCCGGGCGGGACATGCCGCACAGCATGCCGCCCAGAATGGTGGAGCCGCTGCGGGAGGTGCCGGGAATCAGGGAGAGCACCTGCCAGCAGCCAACCTTGAACGCCTGCGGGTAAGTAATGCGGGAAAGCTTGGTGGTGGTGGGCACCCGCGGGCGGCGCTCGATCAGGATAAAGGCAACGCCGTACACAATCAGCATCAGGGCAACCACCACGCTGTTATACAGGTGGGCGTCCATCCAGTCGTCCAGCAGAATGCCCAGCACGGCGGCGGGCACGCAGGCTGCAATAATTTTGAACCACAGCCGGACCACGGGCCAGCGCAGGTGGGCGGCAAAGCCGGTATCGCGGCCATTATCCTTGCAGAACGGCCACAGCTTGTGGAAATACAGCACCACAACAGCCAGGATAGCACCCAGCTGGATGACAACGCGGAACATTTCCATAAAATCTTCCGTATAGCCAAACTTCAGCACCTGCTCGGCAAGGATCATATGCCCGGTGCTGGAAATCGGCAGCCATTCGGTGATGCCTTCAATCACACCGTAAATGACGGATTTCAGAATTGAAAGAAACAGGTCCATCTTTTTTCCTCCCCTTGGCGGGATCACTCCCGGCCAGCAATACAAATATATAGTAGCACACTTTACGTGATATTGCACCCTGCCGCTGTATAATTTACACTTTTGCTCCAAAACAACAGGCAAAAGCGGTTGCCGTTTTGGCAAAATGCTCCTATAATAGAAGTGTGGCTTTTGCCGTATCAGTGGGAAAAGTTAGAATGTGTATAGAGAATAGAGGATATTACAAAATGTATAAAACTGTAGTGTTTGACCTGGATGGTACGCTGCTGAACACCCTGACTGACCTGGCGGATGCCGGCAACCGGCTGTGCCGGAAATATGGCTGGCCCACCCATGAGCGCCAGGCGTACCGCTATTTTGTGGGCAACGGTATCCCGAAACTGGTGGAGCGCCTGGCCCCGGCAGACCAGCGCACCCCGGCGGTGCTGGAAGCGGCCCTGGCGGATTTTAAGCGGGATTATGGCCAGCACCTGCGGGACACCACCGCACCGTACCCCGGCATCCCCGAAATGCTGGCAAAGCTGAAAGCGAACGGCGTGCAGCTGGTGGTGTTTTCCAACAAGGCGGATGCGCTGGCAAAAGAGGTCGTCAAGGATTATTTCGGCACGCAGTATTTTACGATCGTGCGCGGCCAGATGACCGGCGTGGCCCCCAAGCCCGCCGCCGAGGGCACGAACGCCCTGCTGCAGGCCCTGCATGCCGACCCGGCCAGCACCCTGTATGTGGGGGACAGCAACGTGGATGTGGAAACCGCCCACAATGCGAACCTGCCCTGCTGCGGGGCGGTGTGGGGATTCCGCACGCGGGAGGAACTGAATGCGGCCGGGGCGGAATACCTGGCAGAAAACAGCGATGAACTGTATGACGTTATCATGAAATAACTGCAAAATTGCGGTGGGAGGAACTGTAAAATGATTGCGCAGCGCTATAAAGATATGCTTAGCGGCAAGTCCGTTATTCGCCAAATCTCCGAGTGGAGCACGGCTCGCGGGACTGAGATCGGCTATGAAAATGTGTTTGATTATTCGCTGGGCAACCCTTCGGTGCCCTGCCCGGAGCACTTTACCAAAACCTGCATCGATCTGCTGCAGACCAAGGAGCCGGTGACGCTGCATGGTTACAGCCCCACGCTGACCATCCCCGCCGTGCGCAAGGCGGTGGCCGAAAGCCTGAACCGCCGCTTTGGCATGGACTACGGTATGGAGCATATCTTTATGGCAACGGGTGCTGCCGGTGCGCTGGCCCACGCCATGCGTTGCGTGGCGGCGCCGGGGCAGGATATTATCACCTTTGCGCCGTTCTTCCCGGAATACAAGCCGTATGTGGAGGGCGCGGGCCTGAATCTGAAGGTCGTTCCGCCCCGCACGAAGGATTTCCAGATTGACTTTGACGCATTTGACGCGATGCTGGATGAGAACACCGCCGCCGTGCTGATCAACACCCCCAACAATCCCTCCGGCGCAGCCTACAGCGCCGAGACGCTGACCGGCCTGGCCGACCGCCTGCGCGCCGCCAGTGCCAAGTATGGGCACCGAATCTTTTTGATCTCGGATGAGCCGTACCGCGAAATCATGTTCGGCGGGCAGCCCATCCAGTACGCCGCCAAGTTCTATGACGATACGTTGACCTGCTATTCGTTCAGCAAGAGCCTGAGCCTGCCGGGCGAGCGCATCGGCTATGTGGCTGCGAACCCGCGCTGCGAGGACGCCGAGTATATTGTGCCCATGTGCGGCCAGATCAGCCGCGGAACCGGCCACAACTGCCCGGCATCACTGATCCAGCTGGCCGTGGCCGAATGCCTGGACGAAACCAGCGACTTGGGCGTGTACGAAACCAACATGGAGCTGATTTACGCCGAACTGAAAAAGCTGGGCTTTACCGTGGTCAAACCCTCCGGCACTTTCTATATCTTCCCCAAAGCGCTGGAGGAGGACGCCAATGCGTTCTGCAAAAAGGCCATGAAGTATGACCTGGCGTTGGTTCCCGGCGACAGCTTTGGCTGCCCCGGCTACTTCCGCATGGCGTACTGCATTGATACCGAGAAGGTCCGCCGCAGCTTTGCCGCACTGGAAAAATTTGTGGCGGAAGAATACGGGAAATGAATTCCGTTTGGGCCGCGCCCGCCCGCAGTGGGAAGCAAAGCCCGAAACATACGATTTTGACACCATAAACGGGAGGTCTGCACAATGCCGCAACAAAAACGTCCGGCGCAGGGACCCAAGCGCCGCCCTGCACCCGCTGCCAGGAGCAGCAATATGCAGCGCCGCCGCGCTGTTTCACGCAAACAGAACCGCCGCGTGCATGCCCTGATCACCTTGGTTTTCTGCATTGCCGTGTTTATTTTGGTGTGTGCAGGCTGCTTTTTGCTGGTAAAAACCGATGGCACCATTACCAACAAGCCCAACCAGAGCCAGGGAGATTCCAGCTCCGCCGCGCCCGACGGTGCAGACAGCACCACGGATGGCGACAGCCAGCAGGAACAGCCCACCATGACCGAGGAAGAACAGCGCATTGCCGATGCCACCGCAACGGCGTCCGCAAACTGCACCAAGGATGCCCCGCAGGTGGTGGACCCAGCGCTTTGGGATGAGCGCGGCAAAGCCCTGATGGAACAGCTGGCTGCCGATGAATTTTACCAGAGCGAGGGGCTGAAATACAGTGCCAAAGATGGCTGCCCCTATATGATCGCGGTCAACCGCGCGGCTTCTACCGTGACGGTACTGGCGCTGGACGATGAGGGGAACTACACCAAGCCGTATATGGCCATGGTGTGCTCCGGCGGCGCGGATACCCCGCTGGGATTCTTTGCAACGCCGGTCAATTATGACTGGCGGCTGCTGGCCGGGCCGAGCTATGGCCAGTACGCTACCCGCATCTGGGATTCCTATCTGTTCCACACTGTGCCGTATTACAGCCAGCACAAGGACGATATCGAGTACGACCAGTTCAACCAGCTGGGCACCCAGGCCAGCCTGGGCTGTATCCGGCTGCTGGTCTGTGATGTAAAGTGGATCTATGATAACTGCCCCATCGGCACCCGCGTGGTGATCTATGATAACGCCGATGACCCCGGCCCCATGGGAAAGCCCGGCACCATTTACACCGACCCGACGGACGAGAGCAAGCGCGGCTGGGACCCCACCGACCCGGATTCCGCCAACCCGTGGGATGCAGCATTCCGCAGCGGTACAGCTATCCGCAGCGAGGCAGCCTGGAACGAATGGAACGACGCCCAGAACGATGGCCGCTGGAACGGCTCCACCAACCCCACTGACCTGCAGGGCTGGAGCACCGATTCCAGCGTTGAGGGCACCCGCGGATAACACACCATAGGGGTTAGGTTTTACCAGGTTTTCACCAAGAAGCACTTGTTCTGCCCGGCGAATTGGGATATAATAAAAGGGTTACAAACAGCTTTACCTGCCATGGAGGGCAATGAATGATGAAACTGGCAAAACGTGCAACTGCACTTGTGCTGGCAGCGGTTCTGGCGCTCAGCCTGACCGCCTGCAGCCCCCAGGGAGTAGGAAGCAATCTGATTTTGAAAACGGCAGACCTGCTGGGCCTGCGTGAAGAAGGTTCCGATGACGATGAGGCGGACGAAATTGTGGCGCAGCCCGGCGGTGAGGTGAACTTCCCGGATGGGCTGCAGGATACCTCGGTCCACTGGAACCAACAGGTGCAGGATGGGACGCTGTATGTTGCGTTTAACAGCATCCAGAACCGCAACACCGAGTATTTTGTGGCGGGTTCCGATACCGTGCAGGTAACGGGCTATGGCACCACCGAATCCACCGGTATTCTGGAGTTCAAGGTGGCGCTGTGGGAACTTTCGGAGGATAAGGCAACCACTTCCTATGTGGCGGGCACCACGGTGTATTTCCCGACCGGCGGGGAGTGCAGCACCTATACCATCTCCGGCTTGACCCCCGGCAGGCTGTACAAGGCCAATGTCAGCTATGACTCTGGTATGTTCTACATTACCGGCGGCGTGAAAATTGAGGGCATTGGCAGCGACGACCTGGTTGCCCCGGATGCAGAATAACCAAAAATGAAGCGTGCCCCGGCGCAGCGGTCAACGCAGACCGACGCCGGGGCATTTTGCGGATATGACTGAAACAAAAAAAGGAATCAAAAGATGAACTTTGATAAAAAACAGCTGCGCAACACCCTGCTGCTTCTGCTGGGGGCGCTGATCTGGGGCACAGCCTTTGTGGCGCAAAGTGTGGGCAGCGGCTATGTGGGGCCGTATACCTTTTTGGCGGCCCGCAGCTGGCTGGCCTGCGCCGCGGCAAGGCCCGCAAAGCGGATCCCGGTGTTCCGTTCTGGATCAACGGCCGGATGCTGCTGCGGGGCGGTGTGTTCTGCGGCATTGCGCTGTTTGCGGCTTCGGCGGCACAGCAGATCGGCATTGGCACCACCAGCACGGCCAAGGCGGGCTTTTTGACGGCGCTGTATGTGGTGCTGGTACCGCTGCTGGGGGTGTTCTTTGGGCGGCGGCCGGGGGTCAAACTGGGAATCTGCGCCTGCATCAGCCTGGCGGGAGTATATCTGGGGCACGATACCCTGACCCTGACCGGCGGCGAATGGATGCTGCTGCTCTGCTCGCTGCTGTTTGCGTTCCAGATTATGCTGGTGGATCATTACAGCCCCAGGCTGGACGGTGTGCAGCTGAGCTTTGCGGAATTTTTTGCAACGGCGGTCCTTTCCACTATTTTTATGTTTGTGTTTGAAACGCCGACCTTTGCCCAGATCCAGGGGGCGGCGGTATCTATTGCTTACTGCGGCATTTTGTCCAGCGGTGTGGCCTACACGCTGCAAATTGTGGGCCAGAAAGAACTTGACCCCACCATTGCCAGCATGGCCATGTGCATGGAAAGCGTGTTCAGCGCCCTGGCCGGCTGGCTGATTTTGGGCCAGACCCTTTCCAGCGTAGAACTGGCAGGGTGCGCTTTGATGTTTGCGGCAATTATTGGGGCGCAGATACCGGAGAAAGTTAGGAGTTAGGAGTTAGGAGTTAGGAGTTAGGAGTTAGGAGTTAGGAGTTAGGAGTTAG
>ERZ780014.853-NODE-853-length-11428-cov-2.2003_pt1 | contig 11428 bp, 8 predicted proteins | sample MGYA00511929_ERZ780014 | MGnify/ENA primary metagenome ERZ780014 (study PRJEB29588, sample SAMEA2155132) | human gut metagenome | biome: human gut; feature: human-associated habitat; material: faeces | place: Denmark | collected 2008/2010 ...
GGTAGAGGAAATATAGATAACATTTCTATTAATCTTCCTAGATTGGCATTTGAAATCAATAAGGAACACCCTACTTATGGTCTTAAGGATAAAATAGAAGCTCTTAAGCTAAAATGGCTTCATATAGCTTCTATAACCAAGGATATTCTTTTGGATAGGTTCCATAAAACATGTCGACTTGGATCTGATAAGTTTCCTCAAAATTCTAAATATAATATGTGGTGTGAAAATTTTAATAATAATTCTTTATATGATGTATTCAAACATGGAACTCTATCTATCGGATTCATAGGACTTAGTGAGATGATAGAAATATTATCTGGTAAGAAGTATTGGGAAGATGAGTCTATAAAGAAAATGACTTTAGAGTTTGTTAAATTTATGAGAAATTATTGTGATTCTTTAACTAAAGAATACAAATTGAATTTTTCCTTGTTAGCGACTAGTGAGGAACTCATAAGTGGAAGATTTACTAAATTAGATTCCAAAGTATTTACTTCTTCAAACGATATTATTAAGAAAGGCTTTTATACTAATTCCTTTCATGTTGAGGTGGATTCCCGTATGCCGGCTTATAGAAAACTAATGATCGAGGGACCATTTCATAAATACTGTAATGGAGGATCGATATCTTATGTTGAATTAAAAGAAGCCCCATTAGGAAATATTGAAGGTCTAAAGGATTTGATGGAAATTGCCATCCAGTCTGGTGTTCATTATCTTGGATTTAATTTTCCTATGGATGTATGTAATAATTGTAAGAATAAAGGTGTCTATCGATATCACTAGAATTAGACGTGTTTCTGGTTATTTAGAAATTCTTGATGGGTTTACTGATGGCAAGAAAGCTGAAGTAAAGAATAGGAGGCCTAATTGAAATGATTTATCAAACATCTGATTTACACTTGGGAGACAGGTTTGTCTTCAAAGTGTGTCATAGACCATTTAAAGATTTAGCCGATGTGGAATGGATGTTACTGATTTTACGCCTATGTCTTTGGATGAACTTATTCATTTAAAGGAGGAGAACAAGGATGAAGCATATATCAATTGAAGGATTTGATGGAGTTGGAAAAACTACTATCTCAAATATAGTAGCCAAACAATTGGGATTTAAGTTTATTGAAAAACCACTTCATGAATTGTTTGATGAAGGTGATTCTTTTGACGAGTATTTAAGGATAAGAGACAAAGTCAATTCTAATCCTGATAGAAATTTCACTTCTCTATTCTATGGGTTAGGATCAGTTTATATGTATGGAAAGTACAAAGATAATAACATTGTCACTGATAGACATCTATGCTCTAACTACGCTTGGTCTGGTGCTGAATATAATCAAGATGTCTATGACTTCTTATTATCCAAATTAGGTAAACCTGCTTTGACTGTAATCTTGTATGCAACTCCTTCCACCATACTTCAAAGATTAAAACAAAGAAACCCTAATGATAGTGATATCAAGAAGATATCTCTATCTTCTATGATTTATGAAAAAATGGAATTCTTTTGTAAGAAGTATAAATTGGAAACTTTATGGATTGAAACTGATTTTAGAACACCTAATGAAAATAGTGAGCTTATCTTGAAAAGATTTAAAGAAATAGAAGACAATTCAAATAAAGAGCCTGAGTTTATTAAGATAGGAGGATAAAATGAATGAATACTCCAATTGATAATAGAATTACAAAGGATATGAAATATATCGCTTTGTATTGGGCCTTAGGATTTGAAGAAATAGAACCTGATATCTTTGTTAAAAAATATGGTTCTACCAGTTGCACTATTTCAGCAAAGTTAGGAATAGCTACCTTTGATAAAGGAATAACTATAGTCAATAGTTATGGATTAAAACTGAACACGCATAAGTCATTTGTTGTTCTAGAATGTATTGATAGACTTTTGAGTTTGGGATATCCAGCTTCCACAATAATAGTTGATTTGGATAACGAATTTGACGTGTATTGTGGTAATTCGTATATTCGTTGCGTCGAGTGGGGATTAGATATGAATCCAAATTCCATTCCAAATCCAAAGAAAGAGGGAAGCTATTTTTCTATTCTTTATTCTTCTAGACTATATAGTGGACTGATAGATAGAAAAGAAATCATAAAAAATGGTGATGAAACTATATATGATTTTGGATTCTTTGAAAGTAGATTTGGTGATTTGAAACTCAGTGTTTTATCTAAGCCTTATAAGTTGAACGGGTTTGAAATCGTGGGTGATGAGGCCGTCAGCTATGATGGAAATGAAAAGGTAGTTATAGTTCCAGATGGGGTTAGAAAATTGGCATCTGGTTTGTTCTGGGACAATCAAATAATAGAAGAGGTTATTTGTCCGGATAGTGTAGAAGAACTTGGCGGTGATCTATTCTACAATTGTCGAAATTTAAAGAGATTTACTATCGGTAAGAATGTTGTTTCTATGGGTGATAATCCTTTTGCAGGATGTCCTAATCTTGAATTGGATAATCAATCCACTGAATTTGAATATAAAGAATATGTACTTATCGGAAAGAAAGATGGTGTTATTTATTGTAGTATAAAGAAGCAAGGTGAATATATTATTCCCAATGGAATTAAGCTCATAGGAAAACATGCTTTCTATATGTGCGATAAGCTAACAAAAGTAGTTATTCCTTCTTCTTTGATTCATATGAAGAATTTTCCTTTTTCCGGATGTAAAAGTTTAACCTTAGAAAATCATAGTAGATTTTATGAAATAGATGGTTCTGTTGTTTATTCGACGAATAAAGAAGTTATAGGATGTTTGTGCTCATGTAAAACTTCAGAGCTTGTAATTAAAAATGGAACAGAAAGAATATGTAGGAATTCATTCTATTCTTGTAATGGTATAAAAAAATTGATTCTACCAAAATCATTGAAGGTTATTGGATATAATCCATTTGTTCAATGCGGTGATCTAGAATTTGTTTCTAATAGTCCTGAATTTGTAGTAGATAATGGTATCTTGTTCAACAAAGACAAGACTAAAATAATTTGTTGCCCTAGAAACAAGGCTGTTGGTGATTTTGTTATGCCTGAGTCTGTAAATGTGTTGGAAAGAAGTGCATTTTCTGGATGTGATCTTATGACTTCAATTGATTTAAAGAATGTCTCAACCATAGGGAAAAGTTGTTTTACTAATTGCAATAGTTTAAGGGATGTCTTTGTTCCTGATTGGGTTACTTACATAGGAGAATGGGCTTTTGCTCATTGTTCTTCTTTAGAAAAGGTCTCTATTTATAAAGATACTTTTTTAGATAAAAATCTTTTGGAAAATACTAAAGCTTTCCTTGAAGTTAGAAAGAGTAGAGGCAATTATATAATAGAATCCGATAATCTATATTCGTTGAAAGGAATTCAAGATTCTTTGAATGGAAAAGTTGACTCTATTTTGATAGATCCACCATATAATTCCAATATATCTTATATTGGATACAAAGATTCAGGTTTTAAAGACGGATGGATCAACTTTATTAAAGATAGGATCATTCTAGCTCGAGAGTTACTTACTAAGAATGGATTCCTTGTAATTAATATTGATGAAGGTGAAAGAGACGAATTGTTTGATTTGTGCAAAACTATATTTTTAGAAGGCTGTGTTTCGCTTCATAAGTGGAAGAAGATAAATCCATTTTTTGATAAGAATAGAATTGTTTTAAATCCTAATAAAAAACAAACCCCTTATGAGTACATTATTATATGTAAGAACACATTAGAATCTAAGTTGAATTCAATAAAACAGCCTTATATTGATGGGGATAAATTAAAGGAAAAGGATAGTAAAGTTCCAGCGATATTTGACTGTTTTGGAACCACATCAAGTGCCAAAGATGAAATGCAAGAAATATTTGGTGATAGAACTTATTTTTCAACTCCAAAGCCTTTGAAATTGATGAAAGAATTAGTAAGAGCAACGACAAATAAAAATTCCATCGTAATCGATTTCTTTGCTGGTAGTGGAACTACAGGAGATGCTGTAGATTCTTTAAACAAGGAAGATAAAGGTAATAGAAGCTTTATTTTGATTTCAAATTCTGAGAATAATATTTGCAAGAATGTAACAGTAGAAAGATTGAATAAAAGGCATATTGATTTTCACTTTCAATAATTTTTTTCTTTCACTTATTTTTTATTAACTGCAAAATATTTATTTTGATAGCATTTATTATTTTATTTGTACATATAGAATGAACATATTTTTTCTCTTTTCAATATAACTGATAACAATTTTGTAATACTAATTTAAGTATAAAACTATAATTTTGATAAGCTCTTTAAAGGAGGAGAGTGAATAATATGATGTCAGATGAAGAAATATTAATTGCTTATTTTGGTGGTAGACCACAATGGAGTGGTAATAAGCTCTACAAAATAGGTGATCTCAGAGTCGAATACTCTGGAGCTAGGCTTTATAAAGTCGGAGGAGCTAGAATTGAATATTCTGGAAATAAACTTTATAAAATAAATGGTGAAAGAGTAGAATGGTCAGGTGATAAGGTTTATAGAATTGGAAATCGTAGATTATAAGCAATTCTAATCTAGCTGTTGAAAATCTTTGTTTTTATTCAGAGGTTTAAATTACTTTTTAATCATTAACTGCAGATATTTCTAGACCGCTAGTGTCTATATCATTTAAATCATAAATATCATATCCTTGAGAACTAGCACTTTCTAGTGCAGCATTTATTCCATTACTTATACTGCTAGAAAGTCTATTTAAATCGGAGCTATGCCATAAGCATATACATCCGCTTATACTAATTGTGTTTCCATAAATTCTGCACCTGATATTTGTGCTAGGAGTGTTGGCAGGAAGATAATGATCTATACTCCTCGCTATATTGATTTCTAAAGATTCATCGGGTCTCTTTAGATTGCTTGATGTTGAATCATTATAACTTTGACTTGAACTATAAGAAGAACTATGTTTATTTGAATAGCTGTTATGGTAAGAGGAACTATGACTAGAATTTCCTCCAACCTTATCCTTTAATGTAGTGAAAATCCAATAAATAAAACATAATCCTGCAAATATTAAACATCCCCAACCTGCTAACAAAGCGATGATTTGCATAATAGTGTCTGCTTCACATACCAAATAGCTAAATGCTAGTATTATTCCACCTACTATAGCGATAATAATAGACATGATCATAATGAGTTAGATTCTCCTTCTTTCCAAACTAATTTTTAACACCTAATACGCTAAAAAAGTGCTAAAACATAGGTAAAGGATTGCTTATAGTCTTTGATTTTAAATATTAAATTGTGTAATTTTTTTTATTAAAATAAGATTGAATTGTATTTTGGCCTAAAACACAATATGAAAATATAGAATCAAGTGAAATCCTTTCATTATTTCATTTCTTGATTATCTTAGCAAAGCGGTATACCTAGTTAGTCTTTTGAATTAAATGAATTCTTTGATTGATTTTAAAATAGGAATGCAAGATTTTATATTTTGATAATTTTAAACAATATCAAACTTAAATTAAATAATAAAGTTGTTATTCAGTCTTTGCAATGATCAAAGCACTTTTTCTTCTTTATAACAAAAACATATAACAAGATTCCAACAATGATGACTGCTGAAACACTTCCTACAGCAATGCCTATAACTGCACCTGTTGGGAAGTTATTGTTATTATTATTGTCGTTGTTCTTATTTATATCCCTATAAACAGCTGTAAGTGTTTGGCTATTTGTTATTTTATAGGAATAAGATAATTCTGATGTTTCTATTACCATCTCACCATTTTCATTAATCCAACCGATGAATTCTTTTCCTTCTTCTGCTGGTTTAGCTATAAGAGTAATAGTTTGATTTGGATTTACAACAATCCTATCTTCTTTTTGTCCTTCTATACTTCCACTTATGATGGTTAGGACTATTTTCTTTGGAATAACCAATGAAGATTGGTTCACCTCATTTTTGTTTTCATCGAAGTATTTCCCACAAACGCTATCGTAGTAATGTGCCTTCATACCTTCTTTGTCGGTAGTAGAATCTACTTTAGGAATTAATGATCCGTAGTTATGTTCACCTAACTCACCATATTCTTTTCCACATATTGAACACACAGCTTTGCTTATACAGGTTGCCGTTCCACCTGTATGTTCGCCATAATCAAGCTTTTCATCACAACCTGAACATTCACGCCAGTGATGTATTCCATCAGTCATCCAATCACCCCAGGTATGGGTGTGGTCTTCACTATTCTTTTCATAATAACAAGTTATTGTAAGACCATCAGATCCAACAGTTTGATTCAATCCATCTATTTTGACCAACTTATATCCATAAAGAGAATCAGGTTTGTTTTTCCAATTGATGGTAGTACCGACAGCAACTGGAATAGTTGCTGTCTCAGTATTTGGAATTTCACTTCCGTTTTCTGACATGTATTTAATGGAGACATTTGCATAAGATTGTGTTTCTGTATTGTCATTAGCAAGGACATTATCGTTTTCATCGGTGACTTCAAATGCTACTGTATCCCCATTTTTAAAAATAGCGTTTGATGGAATTTGATATGTTATTTGACAATTTTGAAGACCAGAGTTCATATCACTTCCTTCGTACTTCATGGCACCTTTTGGCCAGAACTTGCTCTTATCACCCCAAGTAGGAATTGTGTATGTTTGAGTTGTTTCAAGTGTTGTGCCATCACTTGAGGTAGCAACTGTGCCATCGGAATGCCTAATCCATACTTTCATCTTTATCGTACGTTCTACTGTATCAGAAAGGTTTTGAACTATTGTTCTAAGCTCTATCTTTTTGCCTCGCATATAGTTTCCAAATCTATTCTTTCCAGTTCCACTTAGCAATACACTATTTCTATAGTTTGAGAATGAATAGTAACCACTGATTGAAGTGTTTGAGAAATCTGAAAGACTTGTGTATTTATCGTTGAATTCTCTTACTTCAGGATCTGCTACATAAAGGGTATCACCATCTTCCACCAACTGGGACATTCTTTTAAATCCTTGTAGACGGCATACTTCGCAAAACGAATAATTTGTATCACTCATCAGACATTCATAACTGGAATTATAAAGCTCAGATCCATCTTGATGTGGGCAAGTATAAGTTTTTCTAAAACCCAACATCTGTTTCCATTTTACCTTTTCTGGATTGGCAGTATAGGCAACATTTAGTGAAAATAAATCAGTTTGTTCAGATCCTTTTCCTACCATGTATTCATCGCCTAAACCTAAAAGTCCATGTCCTAGTTCGTGGGCAAAGGTTTTTGTCGAGCGATAACAATCAGATGGTGATATGAAATACTTAAAACCAAAGTCGAGATTGGTAAAAGCATCTCCAAAGTCTCTGTCTGTATTCACCAATAGGCAAAACTGATTTATATAGTTGTAGACATAACGATAAGGAGCATAATCATCCTCATGAATAATATTTGGCTCCGTCTTGTTTGGAATATGTGCATCATGAATCTTTTCTATGAACTCAGGTCCTATACATCTTTCAAAAATATGATTCTTCCAATAATTGCTGTGCATATTTGTTGAAATCTTTGAAGAGTTATCGTTTCCGACTATCACATCAAAGAATGTGCTTCCTTCATTTTCAAAGCTAGACTCTGATGCTGTACAAAGAGCGTAGACATTAAATCTATCTGCAAAACTTCTATATGGCTCATATTGGAGAGTGCCGGACCATATTCTTTTTACATCACTTATAAATTTCTTTTGTTGATTCTTTGTGTATCCTTCCCCACAAATTACAATAACCATATTTTCATTATCGCTACGAGTTTTTTGTATGGTATACACAGGAATTGTCGGATTAGAATACTTTCCATCCGATGAATAATACTGACCGAGAGTGAGTTTGATGCTTTCTTCAGTACTCACATTCCATTCTTGATTGATGTCGTCTTTAGGCTCTTCTATTGTATAGTCAGCTTCGACTTTATTAGGAGCTGATCCAACATATGGATTTGTAGATGTTCCATCACCTGAGGAGGTTAGAAAATAATCTGTATCAAGATAGAAAGCAGGTCTTACTCCTATGTAGTATTGACTAGGTGTTTCTCTTCCTATAGAACCATTGTTATGTACATAACGCATATCGTGGTTACAATTAGTAACTGGAGTTCTTAACCAATATGGCCATTTAGACCCATCGCTGTTTCTTCCTATATAGTAGTCACTAAGATTAGCCCAAACCTTGTTGACCTGTTTAACATCGAGTAAAAATACTTTTTCTGTTGAATTTACATAATAGGCATCATCAAAGTTATTAGCTACACTTTGGATATCTGAGTGGTAATCTAAATCCGAATGAGATTCTCCTTCATGAATTCTACATTTGTATTCAGGATGAGAAACTATAGATTTTTGTGTTGCAGTCTTCATAGCAGCTATCTCATTCTTTTCAAAAGAATTTAAGAATCCTGCTTTTCCATCATATTCATTTCCTGCTACGTATCCGCTCTTTGGTGGATTTCCACATAACCATTTCACTTCTGAGGCTTTTGATGTAGAGTTAAGCCATGATCTCATGTTGCTATCTACCCAATAATTAGATCCATAGGTATCACGTTTGTAGTTTCGACTATGCGATTTAGTCTTTGAATTGTCGCTAGTCATAGCATCATAAGGAAGAGTATCGACGATCTTGTCTGCAAGGAACAATGGCCCGTTATCATCTATGTCGACACATCTCCAAACAATGTTCTTATCTTTGTATTTGCCTAAGCTAATATAAGACCCGATAGTAATGGATGGTTTTGTTAAGTTATTTTGATTTAAAGCATCTTTAGGTCCTAATTCATTAGATTTTGAATCTTTAAGACTACTCTTATACTCACCAACACTATTTGTTTCATTGATACTATTCTTATTATTTATTGTCTCGCCTCCCATAAAGGCAAAGACAAGTTGAAATAAAAGCATAAATGCTATACTTTTTCTAATTAAGGTACATTTTTTTGTTTTCTTCATAAAAAGTCTATTTTTCCTTTTCAACATAAAAGCACATGTTTTCCAAGTGCTTAATTCATAATAAATATTATTAGCTTTAACTAGTCTTACTTGTTAGCTTTAAATGTGATATTAGCCTTAGATCCATCCATAGAATTCAATTTGAATGTATAGTTAATCTTAGACCCATTGTCGTCATATATACTAGATTTACTAGTTTGACCTACACCTAAAGTATAACTAGATGAAGTTAATTTCTCTAATTCTATTAGATTTACTCCTGTGTAATACCATGATCGTTTGTCGTGAATAAATCTAAACCTGTTTGCCCATTGTATTTATAACTAATAAGCTGAGCATCGACATGATATAAGACAAGGCCTTCACTAAATGAATAGTTTGATTTGGCATTAATTCCAGATTTGGTGTAATACATCATTACCCAATACTCTTGGTAACATCCCAAGGTCGCATCCTAGTTGTTGGCGATTATATATGTATCTCCACCATTTTCGAAAGCATTCAAATCTAAGGTTACAGTATCAGTAGCAGTTATCAAGTTAGAACTTGTCAACCATCCGTAATTGAATTTGGTGTATGGATTTTGATCACCGAAACATGAATCCATTATATCCTCTCCATTTAGAAGGACGTCTTTATCAGTATAAGATGCATCGTAATAATCTTCAGCACCTAGGACATGCCCAAACTCATGTGTGAAAGTATAGGTATTAGTAGGAGTTGTTCCGTTATCGTATCCTGAATCTGTTTCATATAAGAAATCATAAGGACACCATAAGTAATCGTTGATACAGTAATTGTCACCATATGTGTTATCAGTTATATCCCAGTATCTATAAGCCCATTGGAGAATTGATTCATCCGGGTTGCCTATCTTTATAGTCGGTACGATGACTACAGCATCTATCATTCCGTTATTGTCCGAATCGAAGTGTGAAAAATCAATATCGCTGCTATTTGCCTTTAAGATGCTGTTGACAATAGCCATATCGGTATTGGAATTGCTGTTTTTTTTATCTTGATTTATGTAATATGTACTAGATTTACTTGGCTTATACCACTTTGTTCCACCACCCATTATTTCAAAATTTAGGTTTAGTTTTCCGTTGCTTGATAAGTTGTAATACTTGGAGACAGACATTCCAAATTTTAAGGATTCCTCTCCATCTCCACCATTTAAGGCTAAATCCAAAGAACTTAGACTTTGCTTGGAAGTATGAACTTTATCTGAAAATTCAACTGGAATCACTAATACATTTACATTGCCTGTGGTTGGACATCCGCCTTCATATGTTGAAAGATTGGATATGTTTTTAGCTTTAGTAGCTTTGGTGAAATCTACGTTGTAATAGCCATTACTATTTCTATAGTTCTCTATTCCTTTTCCCTTGTTTGTATAGATGACTTTGTTCGAAACATCATCCCAATTAGAAGGAATGGTCTGGCTAGGAACATCACCAGGTTTATCATCTGCTTTATTAGCTTTATGAATCTCAAAGGAAATTTTGTTCCCACCATCTTCATAGTCGACGGTCAATGAGATTGTATCATCAGCTAAGGTTATTTTATGGGAGCCGGAATCTTCCGTTGAATTACTGACTTCATATGTAGTTTTTAAAAGACTCAAGTAACTATTAATATCGTCAGCTGTCAAACCATTGAATTCACCTTTGAGGTAGTTTTCTTTAGTACCTTCAACTAGTTCTATTTTATAGTTATAACAAGGAGCAAAAGGAATGGTGGTTCCTATTGTATTTTTTTGTAATTCTTTATCTTCTTCACTGAAATCAGTGTATTTATGTTCTGCATTTGTTGATGAAGTAGTTGTATCTTTATCTGTTGGAGTTGTTGGTGTAGCAGTATTGGTAGAACCTGGAGTTGATGATGGTATAGTAGTTTCACCTTTTCCGCATCCACTCAAAGTTAAGATGCATAATAAAAGACTTAGTGAAGCCTTGATTGTTTTTTTCATGTAAAATTCTCCTAAGGATCAAATTATATAATTAATCCCTTAATTTTCATTTATGAAAAAGATTAGTATTTCGGTAATTCATTTATTTATATTTTAGATATTCATAGTAGTGATAAAACAAAAAAGTCGGAGCAAAAGGAGGATTGTTTATGAGGAAAGATCACAACATTTTCTATTTAGCCTTATATGTAGGGAGTGCAGTAGGAATGGTATGAAGTGGCATTGCTGTTTTCCTATATCAAATGCTTGGAAGTCATACTGATCTCTTAAATTTTTTATTTGGTTTATTCGTTCTCTTTTTCTTTGTGTTTCTCATCGTTAACATCGCTTCATTCATCAAAATCTTAATGATTCTATACAAGGACAAAAAAACTGATAAAAGCGTCGATGATAACGAAAAATAGACGAATAAAAAAAGCAGCCTTAATGGCCAATGTCACTAACTTAAGGCGACATTGATATTATCTGGCTGAATGGCTACTGAAA
>ERZ780014.854-NODE-854-length-11427-cov-6.57659_pt1 | contig 11427 bp, 8 predicted proteins | sample MGYA00511929_ERZ780014 | MGnify/ENA primary metagenome ERZ780014 (study PRJEB29588, sample SAMEA2155132) | human gut metagenome | biome: human gut; feature: human-associated habitat; material: faeces | place: Denmark | collected 2008/2010 ...
GGTGGTAGTGGCCACTGCTGCCAATCAGAACGTGACTGGCAGTCTGCAAGCGTTGCTCCACACCATGGTGAACATGGGCGTGGATTGCCCAGTGGTGGTGCGTGTGAACTATCCCGACACCGACACCGAATGGCTGCAAGTGAAGGCTGGTGCCGACTTGGGCACAATCCTGCTCAACGGATTTGCCGATGGCGTATGGCTCGAAGCCCCCAACTATGAAAGTCAGCAGAAAGTAGTGGAATATGCGTTTGCCATACTGCAAGCCGCGCGTTTGCGTATGTCGAAAACCGAGTTCATCTCATGCCCAAGTTGCGGTCGCACCATGTTCGACTTGCAAACCACCGTGCAGCAGGTGAAGGCAGCCACAAGCCACCTCACACACCTGAAAATTGGTGTGATGGGCTGTGTGGTGAACGGACCGGGTGAAATGGCAGATGCCGACTACGGCTATGTGGGTGCAGCGCGCCACAGCATCAGCCTCTACAAAGGCAAAGAGTGCATAGAGCGCAACGTGCCCGAAACCGAGGCGATTCCTCACCTCGTCGCCCTCATCAAAGCCAACGGCGACTGGGTTGACCCCTAATCCCCACCCATAGCCGCAAGATAAACACCCTGATTAATAGTGGGAAAAAACCTATTAATTGGGGAAAGGAACACCGATTTAATCCTATTAAAATCCATTATCACCAGTTTTTAAACTTAGGTGTAAATAGAATTTAATGGATTAAATCGGTGTTTTCGTTTCTGTAATCGGCATACCATTCATTATATCCCATTCACGGCTCTACGAAGAAAAAGTGGCAATATTGCCAAAAATTCTTCGCAACGAAGCCCCCAAAACCACCCAAAAAACGTCATCTTAGGAAGAAAAAGTGGCAATATTGCCAAAAATTCTTTCTGAAATAAGGGGAAACCGATAAAAATGGGTATATTTGCGAAGAAAAAGTGGCAATATTGCCAAAAATTCTTCGTAGGATATAGTTATGCAGATACAACGACGGTTTTATTTACAGCAGCTCATTGATGGGAAACAAAACGGATTGATTAAAATTGTCACAGGAATTAGGCGTTGTGGCAAGTCGTATCTTCTGTTTAAATTGTTCCGACAGCACCTGTTAGAAAGCGGTGTTGCCGAAAGTCACATCATTCAAATTGCCCTTGATGATATTGAAAGTCAAGATTTGCGTGAGCCACTCTCTCTTTACAGGCATGTGAAAGGCAAAATGACCGACAGCAACCAGTATTACATACTGCTTGATGAGGTGCAACTCGTTCCCCGCTTTGAAGAGGTTCTTAACAGCCTTCTGCGCATTGATAATGCAGATGTATATGTCACAGGCAGTAATTCAAAATTCCTGTCAAGCGATATTGTTACCGAATTTCGAGGTCGTGGCGATGAAATCCGCCTTTATCCTCTTTCCTTGTCGGAATACTGTGAGGGCGCAGGGCAATCACCCACTGAGGCATGGAATGACTATTATACTTACGGTGGTCTGCCACACGTGTTATCGCTCGAAACGGAAAAGAAGAAACTCGACTATCTAAGTAATCTTTTTGATAGTGTGTATCTGATTGACATTATTGAGCGAAACCATATCAAAAACGAAGCAGAATTTGCTGAACTGGTTCACATTATCGCTTCTGGAATAGGAGCACCAACTAATCCAACGAAATTGTCGAACACATTTAAGAGCGTGAAAAAGGTGGCAATCAATTCCACCACCATCGACCGCTACCTCGGCTATATGGAAGATGCTTTCTTGATAGAAAAGGCTGATAGGTTTGATGTGAAAGGAAAGAGGTATATAGGTTCGCTTTCCAAGTATTATTTTTGCGACCTTGGTCTCCGTAATGCCATTTTAGGACTACGTCAACAGGAAGAAACCCATATTATGGAAAATATCATCTACAATGAGTTGCGTCGCCGAGGCTGTAAAGTGGATGTGGGAATGGTAGAGCAACGTTTTGTGGATGGTGAAGGCAAATGGCAACGCAAACAACTTGAGGTGGACTTTGTGGTGAATGAAGGCAACCAAAAATACTATATCCAATCGGCATTGGCGTTGCCCGATAAGGAAAAGCGCGCACAAGAAATGGCATCATTACTTAAAATCAACGATTCGTTTAAAAAAATAATCGTTGTGAAGGACAATATCAATCCATGGCGTGACGAGAACGGCATATTAACGATGGGATTAGTTGATTTTTTGATGGATATCAACAGCCTTAATAAATAAATCCACATTAGTGGGCGTTTACGTAGACTAAAAAACACAGATTTAATCCTTTTAGTCTATTTTTTAGGTGTAAATAGGATTTAATGGATTAAATCGGTGTTTTCGTTTCTTGTTATCGGAGCACTCTGAGCACTCTGAGCGCTCTGAACTATCTGAACTATCGTCTTAACTTCTTCAACTTCTTAACTCCTTAACTTCTAAAATCTAACTTCTAACTTCTAATTTCTAATTTCTAATTTCTAATTTCTTCCATCTTATTTGTTGTTTTGGTGAAAATGAGTAACTTTGCTTAAAATAATTGACTATGAGCGAGAATCTTCAGTATTGGATCAATCAGAATGGCACCCAAAGCGGACCACACACCATCGAACAACTGGAATCTATGGCGCTTGACAAGGCGCACACCTACGTTTGGCACAAAGGTATGGACGGATGGAAGCGAATCGACAAAATCCCCGAATTGGCACACCTGACCGCTGCGCCAGAGTCTGCCGCGCCACAAGAAAGCGCAGTAGAGCCGATTGAAGCCGATGCCATTACTAAAGAGCCGCACGAAGCCCCAGCCGAAGAACAAGCGACTGCTCCTGTGCCACCCGAATACGTGGAACCAGAGGTGCAAGTGCCGCCATTTGTGCCACAAATGCCCCCTCAAATGCAGCAAATGCAAGCCCCTGCGCCCGAATGTCCGCCCACCAACCTCGTGGCAGCCATCGTGTGCGCCGTGTTGTGCTGCAGGGCATTGGCAGTGGTGGCGATAGTGCTGGCAGTGATGACCAAAAACAAATATAGTGCTGGCGAGTACGCAAAAGCCCAAAAATACAGCGAATGGGGAGCGTGGCTCTGCATACTGTCGGTGGTGCTCTCCATTCTGTTTATGCCATTCTCCATGCTTATGCTGTAGGCCATGCGAATGCCCATCAACAAGAAAATCACATTCATTGTCATCGCAGTGGCGCTGGCAGTAATGGCGGTGGTGTATTTCGTGTTCGACCCCACCACCACACGCCTCTTTCCCAAGTGCGCATTCTATGCCCTCACAGGTTTTAAATGCCCCGGCTGTGGCTCGCAACGCGCCATTCACGCCCTGCTCCACGCCGACGTGTTGGCAGCCATTCGCTACAATGCCCTGCTCGTGTTCAGTCTTCCGTTCATCGCCCTGCTCCTGACCAACCGCTATTGGCGTGGCCACTTCCCACGCTTCTACTCGCGCCTCAACTCCACCATCGTCACCGTCATCGCCGCCATCATCGTCATCCTCTGGTGGATTCTCCGCAACCTCCTCAACTTCTAACCCCCCCCACTTCCCCTACAGCTCCCACTTATTCTGTTTAGGCTCACACAGAATCAACAGATTCAACAAAATTAATTTGTGAAAATTTATGGCAGATTTATCCTCCTCCATCCCACTACCAATCCACCTTTATTTAATAGAGGAATTAGAATTTATACATTCAATGTTGTGAATAGCTTTCAGATTTTGTAATTTTGTAATTAGACACAACTCTATTGGCTCAATGTAAAATTCGCCACTTGTTGTGAATAGCTTTCAGATTTTGTAATTTTGTAATTAGACACAACTAAAACGTATATTACTTACGCTGCTTTCTTGTTGTGAATAGCTTTCAGATTTTGTAATTTTGTAATTAGACACAACGTTGACGGAGTGGCAGAACCATTTACAATGTTGTGAATAGCTTTCAGATTTTGTAATTTTGTAATTAGATACAACAGCCGATAGTCAGTATGTACTTCGTTAGCAGTTGTGAATAGCTTTCAGATTTTGTAATTTTGTAATTAGATACAACGTCTGACGATATAAAATTCTGCTCGCTAACGTTGTGAATAGCTTTCAGATTTTGTAATTTTGTAATTAGATACAACGGCACATGGGAAGACCCGGCAAAGGGCTACGTTGTGAATAGCTTTCAGATTTTGTAATTTTGTAATTAGATACAACTCATTATCGACAGTTACCAGTTCAAGAAACGTTGTGAATAGCTTTCAGATTTTGTAATTTTGTAATTAGATACAACGGCAGTTCAGGGTTGTACTTGAACCTTCCGGTTGTGAATAGCTTTCAGATTTTGTAATTTTGTAATTAGATACAACGCGCCTTAGATAGGTCAACGAGATAGCGACGTTGTGAATAGCTTTCAGATTTTGTAATTTTGTAATTAGATACAACGATGGCGGCTATTTGGGCGAATGCCTTGCTGTTGTGAATAGCTTTCAGATTTTGTAATTTTGTAATTAGATACAACGAAACAATCGCCAATCGCTTTTCGGGGTCTGTTGTGAATAGCTTTCAGATTTTGTAATTTTGTAATTAGATACAACTCTTAAACTGTACATCTTTGCAGAGTTTGTGTTGTGAATAGCTTTCAGATTTTGTAATTTTGTAATTAGATACAACGAACATATCCTTCACCTCCACCTCAACGGTGTTGTGAATAGCTTTCAGATTTTGTAATTTTGTAATTAGATACAACCCTCATTAATTAATTCCCAATCTCCACGCAGTTGTGAATAGCTTTCAGATTTTGTAATTTTGTAATTAGATACAACTCCTCGTCTATCGGCATCTGCGTTGTCTTAGTTGTGAATAGCTTTCAGATTTTGTAATTTTGTAATTAGATACAACTGTATTCCGCACAGCAACAATAGGCAATGCGTTGTGAATAGCTTTCAGATTTTGTAATTTTGTAATTAGATACAACTCATATTCACTGACCTCGCTAATTAATTCCGTTGTGAATAGCTTTCAGATTTTGTAATTTTGTAATTAGATACAACTCGCTATTGTTACGCCTTTGTTGGTTGCGCGTTGTGAATAGCTTTCAGATTTTGTAATTTTGTAATTAGATACAACATTATCGAGCGTTACAGTCTCCACCTCGCTGTTGTGAATAGCTTTCAGATTTTGTAATTTTGTAATTAGATACAACCCACCTTCGGCAACAGTAAAGGCGAAACTAGTTGTGAATAGCTTTCAGATTTTGTAATTTTGTAATTAGATACAACGTACATCATCAAGAGGAATTACGGTCAACTGTTGTGAATAGCTTTCAGATTTTGTAATTTTGTAATTAGATACAACCGAATCAGACGCAATAAGTTTTGTGGTAGTGTTGTGAATAGCTTTCAGATTTTGTAATTTTGTAATTAGATACAACTTCGGGTGTAATATAAGCCATTACAAAAATGTTGTGAATAGCTTTCAGATTTTGTAATTTTGTAATTAGATACAACAATCTCAATTCTTGAATAGTAGTACCAAGTGTTGTGAATAGCTTTCAGATTTTGTAATTTTGTAATTAGATACAACGTAGAGGAATAGGAGTACTCAAAGGGGCTCGTTGTGAATAGCTTTCAGATTTTGTAATTTTGTAATTAGATACAACTAAACCATAATTAACATAAGCAAGTTGGGTGTTGTGAATAGCTTTCAGATTTTGTAATTTTGTAATTAGATACAACTGAAAAGGAAATAACCTATCTTTCTACTTGTTGTGAATAGCTTTCAGATTTTGTAATTTTGTAATTAGATACAACTAATAATAATCAACTTAATCAGCTTTATACGTTGTGAATAGCTTTCAGATTTTGTAATTTTGTAATTAGATACAACCTAACACCAAGCAATTCCATTGCGCCAGTCGTTGTGAATAGCTTTCAGATTTTGTAATTTTGTAATTAGATACAACGGGGTTGGAAAGCGGAAAGTTATTGCAATCGTTGTGAATAGCTTTCAGATTTTGTAATTTTGTAATTAGATACAACAGATTGTGCTTATTTCTCTGATATATAGAGTTTTAAAAATAGATTTGTAAATAAAAAAAGTATCTAAAAATAAAGAAATCCGGCAGAAATATGTCGGATTTCTTTATTAAAAAGACTTCGTGTTTAAAATAGAGTTAGTTGGAGTGGAGTTTTTAATGTTTCTTGCATTTTGGCAGCAGAAAAGATTTCTATATTGCTAAATTGCTTGTCTGTAATGCATAAGATGCCAACATCCCCTAATTCTGGGAGAGCAGATTTTACGCGTTTGATGTGAACTTGGGCATTTTCATGACTTGGACAATGCCGTACATAAATGGAAAATTGAAACATAGTAAACCCATCTTGCATCAACTTTTTACGAAATTGTGCATAGGCTTTTCGCTCTTTTTTTGTGTCGGTAGGAAGATCGAAGAAAACAAGTACCCACATCATTCTGTATTCGCTAAAACGGTCCATAGTTCACATGGTAGGGTATGCAATTTTCCTTGTTTCGCCAGCAATACACTTTTGTAGCGATACGGCAGTAGTGTGAGCGGCGATTATAAGTGGGCTTCGCTTTCCATTTATGACCACTTCTTTTACAGGAAGTTGCAGAAACTCTTGTTTATGTTTTGTGGAAAGGGTGTCGTAGTTGTTATTGTCCACCATATTAATAACTATTTCATCTATATAGGGTCGATAAGGTTCCATGATGTCGTCGGCAAGGCAATAAGCATTGTATCGGTTATGGTGATGAATGCCCAAAGTGGGTAATAGCCCAGCCCCAACCAGTGCCCGTGCAATGACTGCCCTTAAAATGGCATAACCATAGTTGAGAAGTTGATTTGGAGGGGCTTCGTCTCTACCACGCACAAATCCGGGTATTGATGGGAAAACGTTTTTCCAATAGTATGCCGCAGCTCTCGCTTCCAAATTCATTGCATCGCCACTTCTTACTTCACATTCCCATTTGCGCATATTCCCGATTTTTACATCTTTTCTATATCGCTGCAAAACAGTTCGTTGATTGGAAATTTTCGCTTGAATGGTTTGTTGCCATAGCTGTTTTTTTAGGGGTAGCGACATGTTGATTTGTTGATAAAAGCGTTCGCCTTGAATGGAGTTACCATCCAATGGAAGGATTAAACCTGTGGGCATGTGATTATTGTCGCAGGAGATAAGCGCACAGTTGTTGGCAAGCAAATGATTAATTAGCCCATGAGATATGGTGATTTGCTTGTGGTCAAGCACAACTACGCCAATATCCTCGATGGGAATAGTGGCAGTCGCTTTCCTTTTTGACACCTCTGATAAGCTATCGCATTTCTCCACTTCGGGTAATCGCACAACAAGTTGTTTGTTGTGGGTACTCAAATATGCAGGGTTGCCAAAATAGATGGTTCGCTTAATCATTTTTTTATAATATCACCAATTACATTAATTGAAACTTTTGCAGTGAAATCTCGCAACAAAGAGGACGCTGATTTGTATCGCAAAAACCGCTCATCGGGTTTATTGGCGTGATTTTTGTCGTATTTTGTTTCGGTGTGCCGTGTGAAGCAATAATCATTGTGAGATATACTTTGCACTTTATATAAATGCTGTGCAAGAGTTTTTTTATCACCATTTTGTAGGGCATATTCGAAATCATTTTTAGTTAAGCCGATAATCGCCATCTCGTTTTTTTGTAGGGAGAAAGCAAATGTCCATTTTGGATTCGGCAATTGTGACAAGAATTCTTCTGAAAACTCTTTGCCGCTTGTTTCAATTAAATCCCATACTTCTGATGGTTTCTCAATTATAGTAGGAATATTAAAAAGGCGACGTTGAATGGCATGATAAAATGAGCATACCAGTTCAACTGGTTTGCCATTTTCGTTGAGATAAAAAGCTGCATGGTGATTGTTTCCTGTAGGTGAAAAGCCTATTGGTTTGCCATTTTCATCACACTTGACTATGGCAAGAGATGCTCTTTTGTGACCGCTAAAACATCTAACGCCTTTGATTTCTTTGGTTTGCGCCACATCGCTATAAAGTGGTGTGGAAAAAGCTATTTTGGCGTTGTCGTTGTGTTCTTTCAGTCGCTTTTTTACAATTTGTTTTATGCCTTCATCAACAATTGAGTTAGCATCTGCTTGTGATGTGATTTTAGATAGTGGATAGCGCACAACACTACAGGCATTAAAACCACCTTTGCCATCATATCGTTGTATCAAGCCATAAACAGTTTCTTCGGTCAATTCTCCACGAGGCACAAGAATTCCTGTTTGCTTGATTATTGGCTTTCCGTTTTTGAAAACTTTTCGTTTACCAGGTGTCGTGGATTTTGTGATGGGTTTGAATGACACAATAATATTGTCAGCGGCTTCAAGAACTTCGGCAGTGGTGAAAGGAGCTTCCTGTGCAACACGCTTGATAAAGGCACGATAGCCTTCGTTGGTGGTGGCATCGAGTTTGGTGAATGCTTCTTTATTTGCGTTTAAAGTGTTGAGGCGCTGAATATGGCTTTGTTGGGTACATGCCACAGTAAGAGAGTCGATAGCGTGGTGTCGGTTATCAATTCGCTTATTCCAACCAATGATTCGCTTTTCAAAGTGTTTTTCACCTTTGGTGATAACAGGCACATTTTCTATCAATCCGGCTTTTTCAAATCGCTTGAAATTGCTTTGGTGGAGCACGGTGTCCCACCCCCACTGGTGGCGCAAGAAGTCGGTGATGATGCCACCAGAAGTCTTCACATATAATTTGCCAGATGGCTTGTCGGCATACAGTGATTGGAGCATTTCTACAGCTTTTCGTGAAATGTATTGCGTTTCGCGGAGCTGTCGTTCAATAAAATCTTGGGGAATGTCTTCACGTTTGGTGGTGAGGTTCTTGAACTTAGAACGTGAGATTTCTTTTTTGTCAGCCAGTTTGTTAATGCGGTTGATGTAATCATCAAAGAAGGCTTTTCCTCTTGATTCGGCATAGTCAAAGCCGGTCATTTGTCCTTTATCATGATTGCAACTTCTGCAAGCACAAGTGGTGTTGGAGAAACTGTCGTTGAATAAAAGTGAACGAGGAATAATATGCTCCTTCTCTGCATCTATTCCTGAAAGAAATTCCTTGATGCTAACAGGTGCGCCACAATAAATGCAGCGATGTTCTGTTTCTTCCCACATGCGGTATTTTCTGATTCTTGCTTTAGTGGGATAGAGTTTATACTCTTGTTGAATGCGCTCTGCAATTTCCAAGTTTTTTTTGTTTTGAGTGGTCATGCGTTTATAATCTTCATTACGCTCTTCGCGGTTTTGCTTGAGGTCGCGAGCGAGTTCCACCCGTATATCTTCAAATTCTCCATATTTTTCAATAAGTGCATTCACCACATTCACCATTTGGTTGAGCACTTTCTCCACTACTGGTTGTCGGAGTTCGCCTTTAGCGATAGGCGATAGCAGAAGCGCTCCGTTGTTGGCTCTTTTCGTGGCTTTATAATCGCTACAGTTGCTGCTCCCAACAATTTCACATGCGTGGGCATACATCACACCTTTTTGAAGTTGAGGGAGAATTTTTCGCATATACTTATGACTTTTGTTGGCATAACCTTCTTTTACAAAATCAATTGAAGAAAGGTTGTCTAACACGTATTCGTCGGTGATGTTAAAATTCTTGCGTAATGCGGCCTTCAGTTCTTCAATATCGCTAATGGAGTAGAGGGTGTGCCATAACTTAAACAGGGGCTCGTTAAATGCGGTGTCTTTGACGCAAGGAAGTTCTTCTCCTGTATCTTTATTTACGCATTTTCCCGAGTTGTCAATGTTGAATTTAAGCAGATGTGGATATTTCCCATTAAGCGCTTTTTCGATTTTTATCCGTGTGGTGTCTCCCTGCAATCCTGTACCGATTGCTTTTCCTCCCCACCATCCGTCTTTTTTTGAGATACCAAGAATTTTGTAAAGATTGGTGACTTTCAGTTTTTCGTTTCTTTCCATAAATTGGAAAATAGCCATGCGCTGCTCATCTGAAATGCTGAAAGTGTCACCTTTTTTATTACAAAGCACAATATTGTTGATAGACTCCCACACTTTGCATACTTGTGCAAGAGGAGATGATTTTGGCGCTGTTTTTGGTCCTGAAATCACAATTCTTCCGTCCGCAACCTTAATTTCATGCAATTCCATATTGCAATAACTAACCAAATGCTTGCACGATTTGAGTTTGCGCTGATAAAAGATGATTTCATTACGTATTTTGGAAATCAATTCATCTGTCAGCACATCGGGGTAGAATTGCTGTTGGCACTTCATAATGGTGTCATATTCTTCAATGTATTTTTCTCGTGAGTAAACGAGCTGGCGGTATCTAAATTCAGGATTTTTGATGAGTTCGCCATAGATGTATTGTCCTATAGTGATGCCAGCAATGGCTGCGCAGCGTTGATTAATGCTTTGAATGTAAGTTTGTTCAGTTTTATCGGTGCTTGATGCCTCATTCTTGGCAAGCTTGAACCCTCGCTTTTGGTTGATGTGGTAGAGCACGCGACCTATTTCCTTTAAAGAAATTTGTTGAGTTGCAGCATCGGAGCGCATTTTCCAAAGTTCTTCTTTTGAAGCACACATAAGTTCATGAGTGGGATTCATGTCGTTGTCGGTCAGCGTTTCGCACAGAAGCGCACGCCGCATCTGGTATCGGTCAAGAGTTTTTCGTGCTGTGCGTTTTTGCGTGCGTTGCTGGTTGATGGATACTGCTTTTCCTTGAGAGAAGTTGTCTGATTCATTAGGGGTGAGAGGTACAATTCTACTTCCCAAAGCAATGATTCTAACTGGTATTCCGTTTTGTTTTTCAATTACAGCCCAGCCAATGCTACCAGAGCCCAAATCAAGTCCTAAAAAGTAATTCATAATTGTGGTTTTTTGATATTTTTCCCAAATTTACCGAAAAAAAACTAATAATAGCACATTTGTTCATGTTTTTTTTGTTTTTCATTAAAAAATACCATAAATTTGCCAATACAAAATCTGAAGCGATTCACAATAAGGATTATTCCGTTGTGAAAACATTTAAAGTGGGAGCGATTATTCGTTCTCGCTTTTTTTTATATATGTATAATAATATGCTTTGTGATAATTTGTTGGAAGAGGGGGAGCGAACACGGATTGCACGGATTTGCACGGATTTTTTGTTGAATCTGTTGAATCTGTGTGAGGGTGGGGGGACGGGGTGGGGGTGCAATCGTTTGCATTGATTTTTTTTGGGGTAGGGGGGAGGGAGTGTTGGAGGCGGTGGGGATTTGTTTGTATATTTGTGGTCAGTAAATTAGCTTCTGAAACTACATAAACGCATGAAGATTACTCAATGTGTGGCTGCCTCGGAAAGGGGCGAAATCGCCATCTATACACTTACCAACGCTGCTGGGGCTTCGGTGAAACTATCGCCTCTCCGCGCCGGCAGT
>ERZ780014.859-NODE-859-length-11368-cov-6.95722_pt1 | contig 11368 bp, 7 predicted proteins | sample MGYA00511929_ERZ780014 | MGnify/ENA primary metagenome ERZ780014 (study PRJEB29588, sample SAMEA2155132) | human gut metagenome | biome: human gut; feature: human-associated habitat; material: faeces | place: Denmark | collected 2008/2010 ...
CAACTCATTTTGTCCACCCTTTATCTTTTTAGGAAAAAGATAAAATACCGATGAAGCTAGATAATGTCTATCTTCATCGGTATTAAAATCAACACAAAATGTCCTATAACCCCTTTTCTATTTTTATGCTTTTGCGGTTTTCGCCTTTCGTGATCTTTTGGCCTTCCGATTTACCGTTTCTTCCGCTTCTTTCACACCGGCCGCTTCCGTTTTTCCTGTGCGCTTTCTTTTCGGCTTTTCTTCCACGGGCTTTTCCTCTGCCGGTTTTCCGGATCCTATTTTCCTTTTTTCAGATCCGGCCGTTTTAACTTTTGTCTTCTGTTTTGCCTTTTCTCTTTTCAGGCGCTTTTCATACAGGTGGTACAGTTTATCCGCCAGACCGGCAATGATTTCTTCCCCTTCCACCAGATCCTTCCAGTAATTCGGAAGAAAATCTGCGCCAAAGCGGACGCCTTCTATGGCTCCTGTCAGCGCTGCCGTAATCGGGATGTTTCCGTTATGGTTCGCCGCGGCGATGATCGCATCTACAGGATCATCCACGGCAAGGGCAGCATATACGGCTATCGCCAGAGCTTCATCTGCCTGATCGCCGCTTCCCAGAGAATGGATACTGTCAATGTATGCCCAGACATTCCCCTTTCCGGCAGGCTGGTCGTTAGCCTGCTGCTGCGCTGCAGAAAGAAGTGTGGTAATGCTGTCGGTCCGATGGGTTTTATTCAAAAGTCCATGAATCCGTTCAATAGCCTTGGGAAGCGTCATTCCGTCAGCAAGGCAGGCAATCAGTGCCGATACCGCCCCTGCCGCATAGTAGGCGACAGGAGTCGAATGGGAAAAAGCCGCCGCCCTCACGCCGGCATTAAAAGCTGTCTTACTGTCGCCGGCATAAAGGAGCCCGATAGGTACCACTCTTGTCAGCGCGCCGCCGCCTTTGCTTTCATTCACCTTATTTTTCGTTGTTCCCATCGTTTCCCCGGCAAACGCATTCAAAAGACCTTCTTCCGGTTTACGGCGGGCATGCATGAATTTTTCCCGCACAAGGCAGATCTCCCGTTCATGAGGCTGCCGTCTCATCCATGTGCGCTGCCCGCGCCGCGGTTCCTCCCCCGTCTGGCTATAAAACCAGCGCATATAGCCGCGGTACAGCCCTTCTGCTTCTTCCAATTTCTTTGCATCTGTCCACAGAAGTCCGTCTACCGTGGCCAGTTCCATCTGCGTATTTCCCGTCACCGGCGCCAGATTTCCGCACTGCCCGTTCCGCACAAGCGTACGCAGGCCAAAGGGCCCGTACTTGTGCTGAATACGACAGACAGAAAGCTCCTGCAAAGGGTACCCCAGTGCATCTCCGCAGGCGCCGCCAATCATCGCGCCGCGAAACATTTCTATCTCCGTCATCTATCCTCCCTCAATCCCGCAAAACCTGATTCCAAATAAAAACACGACCAAAGAAATACGAAAACAGTTCTCCGCATTTCCAATACATAAAGAGGGAACTGCAAAAATTTCCGTAAACCCCAAAAATTCACAGAAACACTGCTGAAAAATAAAAAATAACCGTTTTATATTTATGTATATTGTATCATAATTCACTGCTTTAATCATCTAAAGATACTTTTTGGGAAGGAAAAACGTCCTTTCTCCGTTTCATTTTTTCTGCCGTGGTTAACTTTCTTTTTTCCGCTCCATCCATTAAAATGTAAATGTACTTTATTTTAAAGAAAACGAGGTCACTATGAAAAAAATATTAATCTCATTATCCGCAGCACTCCTTCTTTCTTCCGGCATTTCCCAGGCAGCGGTTCCGCAGGGAGGATATTTCCTTGACAAGAACGGCGTTCCGCTCACAGAAGAAATGCAGACAAAGCCAAGTCTGAAAAGCAATCCCATGCTTCCTCAGAGCGGTGCCGTCCATGCCGCCATGGAATCCCTTCCTCATTCTTCCGCCACAGTCATCCGGATGACCGTCACGGAAGACGGGATCCCCGCTGATGCCGTTGTCACCCAAAGCGCAGGATCCGTCGTTCTTGACGAATATGCTATGAGATGCGTAGAAGGCTGGCGCTTCAACCCCGCCAAACTGGGAGACAAGCCGGTGAGCGCTGCCGTATCCATTCCTGTGCGCTTCCTTTCCATGATGGTTTCCACACCGGCCGCTCCGTCCGACCGCCCGATGAAGAAGGCGTCTGCCGAAGTGAAAGAAGCCATAGAAAGAAATAACCATCCTGTGATCCGTGTTTCCGTCTACATCACGGCGGATGGAAAAACTGACGGCAAACCGAAAGCAGATAACGATGGAAATCTGCCGGGCAGCGATTTCAAAATCCTTTCCGGGTATGCGGAAAATTCCGTAAAAGAATGGAGCTTCACACCGGCCGTGAATCCTGATGGAGAACCCATTCCCCAGGAATTGATTGTCCCGGTGCAGTTATAATATTTCTTTATATCCTATTTCAAAATCATATCCCGTTTTAAAATAAACCCCTTTTGCCGGCAAAGCATTGTCAAAAGGGGTTTTCACTGCAATAAAAAAATCCGCCGGTCTTTCGACTGATGGAAAATGGTGCGAGCGAAGGGACTCGAACCCTTATGCGCAAGGCGCAGGATCCTAAATCCTGTGCGTCTACCAATTCCGCCACGCTCGCATATTTTCTTATTATAGTTTGTAACGGAAACAGGGTCAAGAAAAGACCGGTAAAAAACCTTCTCCGCAAAAACAGAGAAGGCATCCTGCAGAAAAATTACTTTGTTTCATCAAGAACAGCTGTGCAGTGTGGACAGCGGGTCGCATCATCGGCAATGGGTTCTTTGCAGAACTGACAGGTGCGCGCCGGTGCGGCTTCTTCTTTCGGAAAAGCCCTGTTCATCTGGCGGATCACAAGGAAAATCACGAAAGCGATGATCAGAAAATCAATGATTGTATTGAAAAACTGTCCGTAAGCGATGACAGGCACGTTCATTTCTTTGGCTTCCGCTAGTGTAGCCACCGGTGTTTTTCCCAAATTGATAAATCGATTCGAGAAATCAACACCGCCCATAATCATTCCGATGGGCGGCATGATGACATTTTCCACCAGGGAAGATATGATCTTTCCGAAAGCGCCGCCGATAACGACGCCGACTGCCATATCGACCACATTGCCCCTGACAGCAAAATCCCTGAATTCTTTCATCATGCCCATCTTATTTCTCCTTTTCATTCGCAAATATATTAATTTTTTATACTATAGCACATCCTCATCTGCATTTCTACATATTTCTATATAGCTTTATAAAATTTCCGCGCTTCGATTGTTAATCTCCTGTCACTTTCTTGCTTGACAAATAATTGTCATCAAGATACAATAGAAGCGTAAACAGAAGAGACAGCCATTGGCCGTGGCGTTTCTGCTCATTGTTGCTTCTTACACAACCTCTATGAAAAGCTTCCTTTCACCGGGAAGTTTTTTTCGTACTGCAAAAGAGAGAAACCGCCCGGGTTCCCCTCTCCTTTCATCATAGATACGGATTCTTCACTGCTCAGAATAACGCTTAACAGTTCCGCCGTGCCTGCAGCATATCTGCCCTCAACCGTAAAAAGAATCTGTATTTTCCTATTTCTGTCTTTTCTGATCGGGGGAAACATCCCGATTGCTCATCTGCCGGCATCCATCCGCTAAAAAACAGCGGATAAGCACCCGCTGCCTTTCTGATAACCGTTTTATTCCTTAATGAATGTATTTCCTGTCACTACAGGAACAGAGCGATCCTGCCTGACCATTTCTCCTCCCAGCGGATCGATGGCAGACGATACGGTAAGCATCGTGCAGAATGCTCCCCACACGAGAAGAACCACCTTGTTCTCCTTCAATTCCGCCGTCATCCTTCCGAAGAATCTTTTCATCGGCAGCCTGCCCCCTGCTGCGCCTCTTCTTTCTGATTCTGCCGGTGTATAATGATTGGCTGCTGTCATGAACTTCATCTCCTTTATCATCCGCTCTTGTACCATTTCCTTTTCTTGGCCTCATTATACCCACATGGGTATTTACATTCAATAATCATTTGCAAAATAAAGTCCATTAATGGACAATTCACGCAGATTGTACATTGAATGGCAAAATCAGCCATATGCCTGCACAATAAAAAACTCACAGCAGATCCGTGTCAAATCTCCATATACGAAGAGGCTGCCATGAGCTGTAAAAATTTCCGGCCGGAAAAATAAGATGAAACTTCATACCGGCAAGAACATTTCCTTTCTGTTTTTCACTTATTTCCCTTGTCCGTACGTCGCATTCGGGCCGTGCTTTCTTTGGTAGTGCTCATCAAGGATGTATGCGGGAAGCGAGGCCGAAGGGTTCAATAATTTTGTTTTCAGCGCCATTTCCGCCGCCGTCTCCATGACGACCGCATGGTACACAGCATCCGCCGCGTTTTTCCCCCAGGCAAAAGGCCCGTGGTTCCGTACAAGAGCACCGGGCACGGCAAGCGGCTCGTATCCGCGGCATCGCACAGTTTCTATAATGACGGCACCCGTATTTTTCTCATAAGCGCTTTTCGTTTCTTCTTCCGTAAGCGCCCTTGTGCAGGGGATATCCCCATAAAAATAATCCGCATGGGTCGTACCGAGGGCAGGAATATCGAGTCCCGCCTGGGCAAAAGCTGTGGCATTGACGGAATGGGTATGTGTCACACCTCCGATTTCAGGAAACGCGCGGTACAGCGCCAAGTGGGTCTCCGTATCGGAAGACGGTTTCCATTTCCCTTCCACTGTTTCTCCCGTCTCCACATCGACTGCTACCATGTCGCCCGCTGTCATGCTCTCATAAGGCACACCTGACGGTTTGATGACCATAAGGCCTTTCTCCCGGTCGATACCGCTCACATTCCCCCATGTATAGATCACGACACCCCGTTTCACAAGTTCCAGATTGGCGGCGCACACCGCTTCTTTTAATGTCTCCAGCATAGAACCCTCCTGCTTTTTCCTTTTTAATAACAGTACAAGACCGCACCCTGTTATTTTATATTTTACGCTTTACGGTTTTTACCAATTCTTCCATAAATTTCTCTGCCGCGGGAGATCGTGTTTCTTTTTTGGCTGCTGCGGTATATTTCACCCAGCCTCACCATTTTGCGGATGACACTTACCATCTTCCTTATCACGGCAATAGATTCTTCGCTGTTGCTCTGAATGACGCCTTGCCGATGTCCTCACTACAGGTACAGATCCTTCACATTTGCTTCGGATGACGTTTAACGTTTTCCTCACTACAACAGCAAATCCTTTGCTGATATTTCGTATGACACCTAATGGAAAATATGCTTCGGCTTTTAACTCACAGCTAATGGCTAATGGCTAACAGCTTATAGCTGACAGCTCACAGCTGATAGCTTTTATCTTCTTCCTCCAATCGTCATTCTGAACGGTGGCAAGAATGCTTTGTGGGAAAAACGGGAAGCAGCAACATGACACCGAGTGAAGAATCTATGACTCTGATGACATCTTACCACTTTCCTCACCACGGGCATAGATCCTTCACATTCGCTTCGGATGACGATTAACGTTCCCCCCATTATGACGCCTTTTCTCCCAATCGTCATTCTGAATGGACGCAAGAATGCTGTTCGAGAAAAACGGGAAACAGCAACATGACACCGAGTGAAGAATCTATGACTCTGATGACATCTTACCACTTTTCCCCCCACGGTAACAGATCCTTCGCTATCGCTTCAGGATGACGTCTTATGGTCTTCGACATCGCTTCGGGGTGACGCTTATCGTCAGTCGTCATTCTGAACGGTGGCAAGAATGTTGTTCAAGAAAAACGGGAAACGGGACAGTGACACAGAGTGAAGAATCTATGATTCTGATGACATCTTACCGCTTTCCTCACCACAGGTACAGAGCCTTCACATTCGCTTCGGATGACGTTTAACGTTTTCCTCACTACAACAGCAAATCCTTTGCTGTTGTTTCGTATGACACCTAATGGAAATCATATGCTTCGGCTTTTAACTCACAGCTAATGGCTAACAACTTGTAGCTGACAGCTCACAGCTGATAGCTTTTATCTTCTTACCACTTTCCTCACCACGGTAACAGATTCTCCGGATGACGCCTGACCGTCCGCTTATCCTCAGTCATACAAAAATACGGTACCCATCACATCTGACGAGTACCGTATTTTATGTTTCTTAAGTTATTTCCTTACCCTTGCTTTCCATTACGCTTTCGGGGAAATATGAGAACCATACACATCGCGGTAATCATTTTTCGCCTTATCGTCTTCACTGTTGACACGGACACGTTCTACCTTGTTTCTGTCATTGTCCTTGCCGGAAATGCGGTCGACACGGATACGATCCAGACGGATCTGGCGGAGTTCCGGTTCGAACTCATTCATGGCTCTATCCATATTGTCATCTACCGGCGCTCCATTCTTCAATGCACGATAGAACATCGCCGCAAATTCATAGCGGGTCATGGAACGGTCACCCTTGAATTCACCGTCCGGATAGCCTTCGATGATACCGTTTCCTGCCAATGTAGCCACATATTCATAAGCCCAGTGGTTTTCCGGCACATCGGGGAAATCCTTCTTCTTACCCATATCCAGGATGCCAAGAATAGAATTCATCTTCTGCTCCATGGTATCCAGGCGTTTCTTCAAGTCCTTGTTCTCATCACGGAGATCGACGATTTCTTTTGCCATGGCTACTTTGGATGTGGATACATGGTTGCCCTGTCCCAGCTTCACGCTAACTCCGGCATTCACCATGTTTTCACCGGCACCGAAGGAACCGCCCACGCTGAACATGGTATCTTCATTAGGGCGGTAGAATGCGCCTACCGATACGGCATGAGCATCTTTGTAGTTGCCGTAACCGGCTGCGAAATCCCACTTATCATCCGGGTCGAAATCAAGGGGATGAAGGGCTGCCAATGCTGCAGCGCCCGCTCCTACACGGTTCACACGGGTTCCCAGTTCGCCTACTTTATTGGTTACATTTTTGATATCCTGCGAAGACGCGATGCCGGAAACGGAATAGGTGCTGCCGTCATTACGAGTGAAGTTCAACGTATCCCCGCTAAGTGAAGCAGATGATGTATAGCGGTCCTGCAATCCGGTGACGGTTGCTGTCGTTCCATCACTGTTTGTCAGCGTAGCAGTACCTGCACCGTTCGAGGCATAGGTCGCCGTGCCGCCGGTTACTACCGTATCCTTGGCATTGATCGTGTATATAGCATGTCCGTCCCCAGGATCTGCCGTCTTATTCACCGACGTAATATTCGTCCCGGCCCTTACTTCTGTGGAAGCAGCCGCTACGATGGATGTTTTTGCTTTCCTCAGCTGCGCTACATTGACAGCATCAGTATCATTTGTGCCGGCTGCAACTCCGGTAATCTGGCGGGTGATACCTTTGGACGTATCGCCTACGGAAACAGCTGCTTGCGTAGATTTCCATACCGAAGATGTATCCGTGGAATTCGTACCTGTTCCGGGATCATAGCCCGCAACGCCTTTATCCACGGACGCCACAGAACCTGCGCCAAGCGCTACACCGCCTTCTTTGGTCACGTTGGCTTCACTGCCGATGGCTACAGCATTCTTGACACTGGTACTGGTACCGGCTTGAGACGAACCGATGACAACGCTGCCGTCGGCACCTGTCAGTGTTCTCTTATCCCCAAAGACAACAGCGCCATTTGTATTGGTCACATTATTTTCAGAACCGATGACGGAGACGTGATTGATATTAGTCGCTGTATTATTATAACCGGTGATCGAGTTGTAGGTACTCGGACTGCCGCTGGTACCGGTCACGGTATTGTTAACGCCAATAATGGATGTTTTCTGGGTATAATCCGCTTTGTTGCCACCGCCAATAGCTAAAGTGGCACCGCCACTTTTAGAACCTGTAATCGCAGTTCTCAATTTATCAGCAAATTCTTTTGCAGAAGAACCACTATCAGATGGTGCAGAAATATTGGTGATGGAATTGGTAATTTCATTTCCGGCACCGTAAATGAGAGATCCATTGGAATTAAAGGTGCGGTTTGCCACACCAGTAACAGTATTAGCGATACCAGCATAACGATTATTTGATGTTTTCGATTCAATACTATTCAAAGAACCTGTAATGGTGGCTCCTAAATTCTTTACCGGATTTGCCAGTCGTCCACCATTATACTCGCTGGAAATAATATTATAGACACCGGTACTTGTCGTAAAAGCGCCATTGCTGAAACTGTTGGCACCGATGGTGGTGGCATAGACATTCAACGCGTCTGTCCGCGTAGAAGCGCTGTCTACCGTGGTATCCCCCAGTGCGCCTTTGTAATTATGTGAACCGATCATCGTACTACCGGTACGGGCAAATGTATTATCACCGATAGCAACACTGCCTACGACCTTCGTCGGATCAGCAGGAATTCTAGCAGAAGAGAACCAACTTCCGCTAAATGTTGTCTGTCCAAAGGCAAAGCTGGCTTCTCCGCCGCCAGCCATATTTTCTACTTTTGCATTTTTGCCAATGGCAATGCTGCCACCCTGGCTGGCATAGTTATTGATGTTAGCACCGTTGCCTACCACAATATCACCGGTAGCGTTACTTGCACCATTGGAATAGGAAATACCTGCCCCTTTGCCAATGGCCACATTTTCTGCTTTCGGCGCGTCACTGCCCGTACCATACGCCACGCCGCTGCCGGAACCTGTCGTTGTATCCGCCGCATTCGCCGTGTATCCACCCATGAGGACTCCCATCCCCACAGCTGCTGCCAGAGCGGCTTTCACTGCTTTTCCCGAAGCGCTTTTCGTTGGCTCTTTGCCACTTCAGAAGTGACGACATAGGCATGTTTTGCCTTACTCCATACGACCTTGTAAATTTTGTTCATACTTTCCTCCCAATTTAAAGAAAATAAAAAATATAAAAGAGCTATCATGTTTTACCCTTCGCGCTCCGTCTCACCTCTCCCTGTCACACAACCGGTTTCAGATTTTAACAGACAAATTCCGCAGGTTACACAAAACTGCTTTTCTAATAATTAAATATTATAGCAGAGAATTTATCTTATTTCCACTTTTTTAAAAACTATCATGAATAATTAAGAAACAAGGTTAGTTGTAAAATGAAATCAGACACTAAACCGCAACAGCAAATCGGGTAGTTACACAGGAAAACATTTCATTCTGTATTCTTCATCCCCCTCCCGCAAGTGAGTATCCCCAAGATCTACAGCATCGATGATGATCACAACTTCATGCGCCGCTTAGCGTCTTTGAAATCGGCGCCTTCCTAAACCCGCAAGGGCAAGACGTTTCATTTATTTTCAAAATCGTTCACCTGCTTTCTTTATAGACAATAGAAAATCATGCCTCCTGAATTCTATCGCATATTCATGGAGGCATGATTTCATACTACATGGAAATTATTTTACAGGATTATCTATTGTGAATAACACGTACACGTTCGATTGTCGGTTGTCCTGCTTTGTTCTGCGCAATCGTGTCCACGCGGAACCGTTCCAATTCAGGTTCAAATTCCTTGAGCATTCTAGCAGGTACTTCGAATCCTCTCTGCATCGCGCGGTATACAATAGCACCGAATTCATAACGTGTCATCATACGGTCGCCGCCAAAGTTTCCGTCAGGATACCCTTCAAGGATACCATTCCCCGCAAGGGTGGCGATATATTCGTAAGCCCAGTGGTTCTCCGGTACATCAGGGAAGAGCTTGATCTTCATCGGATCCAACGCCTGTCCCTGAACGACCTGGCCAAGCGCGCCGCGCAGCTGTTCCACTTCCTTACGGAGGTCTTTGATTTCTTTCGCCATTGCCACTTTTGATGTGGATACATTGTTGCCCTGTCCCAGTTTCAAGCTGACGCCGGCATTCACCATATTCTCTCCGCCGCCAAAGGAACCTCCCACACTAAACATGGTATCTTCATTCGGACGGTAGAATACGCCGATAGCCCCCGCATTGGCATTTCTGTAATGTCCATAACCGGCTGCCACATCCCATTTATCATCGGGATCGAAGTCCAGCGGATGGAGGGATGCCAAGGCGGCTGCCCCAGCGCCAACTTTGTTCACACGGTCCCCCAGCTTGCTGATGCTCTGGTTTGTCTGGAACAGCTGGGAACCGTTCACCGCATCTTTGCTGGTCGGGCTAATATCGCCGGGCGCCACATTGGTGATCTTCTTATCTCCCGCATCTACACCGTTTTTGGTGATGGAAGGCCCGTTATTGATAGTCAGTCCGTTATCATTAATCGTGGTATCTCCCGTCTTGACGGTCGTGGCATTGACAGTCTTGGCATTCACTGTATCGGAATTTACCGTAGTGATATTTCCTGTCTCGGCAGTAACTGTCTTTGTCATCACAGTTTCCAAACCTTTCAGGTCTTTGGCCATGCGGACTTTCAGGTTGTTATTGCCGTCGGATACGACGCCAAGGTTGTCTTCTGTGGTCAGTTTGTTTGTGTCTGTAATGCCTCCGACTACGTTCACCTGTTCGTTCAGTTTCTTCTTGATGACCGCTCCTGTATCACCGCCATACTTCATGCCATCATTTAAGGTAGCCACTTCTTCTTTGCTTCCGTCCGGTTTCTCGTATACGATACGGGTCGTGGTCGTACCCGGCGCGCCGTCTACTCCGGGCTTGCCATCACGGGTAACGGAAATATTTGTCGTTACGCCGTCTTTACCATTAATACCGATTTTACCATCTTTGCCGTCTTTACCTGTAGCAACAATAGTTTCGCTTTTCAGGTTCTTGTCCAAGCCAACAATCATTTCACCGTTGCTATTCACCATGGTCTTGATGTTGGAAGAATCATATTCCGTATCCGCCTTCGTACCGGTGCCCTTGATGGTCATGGTTTCATTCAGTTTTTTAGCTACGGTACCGGTATTTCCTGCAAACTTGAGCCCATCATCCAGGGTAGCGACGTCATGCTTATCACCATTCTTTTCTTCGATGATCAGACGTGTGATATTCGTTCCGTCAACGCCGGGTTTACCATCACCACCTTTAATGGTAAGTCCGTTAGCGCCGTCCTTGCCATTCAAACCGATGGAGCCATCTTTGCCGTTGATGACCACAGCAGAGCCATCTTTACCGTTGACTCCGATGGAGCCGTCTTTGCCGTTCGCGCCTTTTTCACCAAGATTGATGTTATCTTTTACATTGACTTTATACGGATTGGCTGCTGTTCCGTCGCCTTCAACGGTGGTATTCTTTCCGTCTACCAGCTTGGTCGCATTGGCTGCGATCTCGTCTTTCAGCTGATCTACATTGACCGCATCTGTACCGGCCGTACCTTTTGCCACATTATGGATCTGGTTGCCGCCATTATTCAGTCCGTCCGCGGTTAAAGAAACAT
>ERZ780014.866-NODE-866-length-11291-cov-6.17417_pt1 | contig 11291 bp, 10 predicted proteins | sample MGYA00511929_ERZ780014 | MGnify/ENA primary metagenome ERZ780014 (study PRJEB29588, sample SAMEA2155132) | human gut metagenome | biome: human gut; feature: human-associated habitat; material: faeces | place: Denmark | collected 2008/2010 ...
GCTTTCTCAAACCCAAAAGGAGTCGGTATTTGCCGGCCCCAGCCAGTTCCCTGACAATACCATTTCCTTAGCGGTAAGCGCATAGTTGGATTCTACCGGATCGGTGACTGGAAGAAGATGGGAACCCCAGGCAAAAAACATGAGGGCCAGTGCAAAGATACCGATTAATGTCTGTGCGGTAGTGTATTTAAATTCTCTTTTTGCAGTTTCTTTCTGTGCGTTTTGAAGCCTTTCCCGCTTTTGTTTCTTTGTGCTCATGGCAGTCCTCTTATGTTTTTTAAGATTCTTTTCGTAAAAACAGCGCCGTATCTTTTTTCCAAATCAGTTGCAGTCCTGCTTTCTGCGTTTTGGGCCATCGATTGTATACTTTTTCCTGTACAAGGATGTAAGCGCCTTTTTCTATATCTCTGTCTATACTGTCTGTCGGAAGAATAATTCCTTTTTCCCGGTTTTTTATTGCCTCTTCAAAGTTTTCTTCATCAAATTTAGGAAGGATCTTGCCGTAAATATCTCCGTAAAATGCCACAGAAGGACGATAGAATGCGTCAATATATACAGATTCATTTCCCGGACAGTTTTTTTTCAGTTCCAGGGCGATACTTTCTGACGTGAAGAGCCGTGTGACAGTCACGCCGAAGGTAAACCATACGGAGAAGACGAAGCATGAAACAATGAGCCCCTGGCAAATAAGAAAATCTTTAAATTGTCCCTTTTTGAAAAAGTAAGCAGCAATCAGTCCCGCCGCCAGCATAGCGGCAGAAACGCACCATTGGATCCATTTGCCTGCATCAGGAGCAATCGGAGCGCAGGCAATGGCCACTGCGGTGATAAGAGAAAAGAATAGATGGGTATAAAGGAATAGTTTCGAAATATGTCCGGTTTCCTCCAGATTCACCATGTATTTTCCTGCTAAAAGAGAGAGCGGTGGGAACATGGGAAGAATATAGGAAAAGAGTTGCGTAGAGGAAAAGGAAAAGAAAATAAATATGAAGACAGTCCATACATAAAAGAAAAGAAGGGTACGATCTTTCCTCCATTCCGGGAAATGGCGGAATATACCGGGGATAGAGCCGGTCCATGGATAAAATCCTGCTGCTAAAACGATAAAAAACAGCCACAGATGGTTTTTCCCCACATGCTCAGGACTGGAAAAGCGGGCCAGGTTATGATAGCCGAAGAAGGTATCCATGAAAACGGGACCGTGGTGCATGGTCATGTATATAAACCAGGGAAAACTGATGAGGCAGGCCAGGGGAATGCCCCAGTACCATTTCAGGGCCATAATGTTTTTTAATGTAAAGCTTTTGGTAATCATCATCCAAAGAGCAACGATGAGTGCGGGGAATCCAAATCCGATGGGACCCTTTGTCAGAAAAGCAAAGCCGCATGCCATGTACGCAGGAATGTATTCTTTGCGAAGAAAGGATATAAGAGCGACTGTCAGTGCGAAAACAAGAGTCGTATCAGTAACGGCACTTCTGGCAAGAACAATAATTTCCAGAGAAGTTGCACATATGAAAGCACCTGTAAGAGCCGGTTTTTCTCCAATCAGTTTTCTTGTAAAAAGATAAAGGTAAGAAGCGGTACAGGCACCGATTATGGCCGAGGGAAATCTGGCGGCAAAAGTAGAAACACCGAAAATAGAAAAGGAAACCGCGTCAAGCCAGTAAAAAAGCGGCGGCTTATCATACCAGTACTCCCCGTAAATACGGGGGGAAAGCCAGTCGCCTGTGAGAAGCATTTCTTTTGCCGTTTCACCGTAGACAGGTTCGTCAGGATCTACGAGCGGAATGATGTCCGAAAATAATCCATACAAAAGGAGAGCAAATACAAATATAAGAAGAGCATTTTTATTTTTCATGTTTTTTTGATTTCTGCCAAAAGTAAAAAGCAACGGCGATACTGCCGGCTGTAAGGAAAGAAATAAGGGCAATTTCTATTTTGTATTCAAGAAGGAGCATCCAGTTTTCTCCGAGTATTTCTCCTGTATATACAAGGAATATCGTCCACGGGATTGTGCCGACAATCGTGTAAGCAATAAACTGGGGGAGAGGATAATGTGCGATGCCTGCGGGAAGGGAGATAAAAGTGCGGATCCCCGGAAGAAGACGGCCTGTAAAAACGGCGATACCTCCATATGTTTCAAACCAGTTTTTTGCAGCAATCAGTTTCTTCGCACCAAGACCGCCTTTAGCTGTGTGACGGAGCATGAATTCCCGTCCGCCTTTGAGCCCCATGTAGTAAGATAAAAGAGAGCCTGCGATACCGGCGGCTGTACCGATGATAATGGTGGGCCAAAAAGAAAAGATCTGCTGTGAAACAAGAAATCCGGCAAACCCGAGGATAATTTCACTGGGAATGGGGATATTCATGTTTTCCAAAGCCATGCAGATAAAAAGTGCGATATAACCCCAATCGGAAAGAAAGGAGATGAGTAATTCCATAATAGTTCCTTTTAATGTGGTTTAACGTGTATTATGTTTGGAAAGCTTTTATTTTAAACTATAGCATGGCAGAAAAATGTGGTCAAATCGACAGAATGCATAATTATCTCATTTACAGAGGACGGAAATGGGAGAAGACGGAGAGGTCTTTATGAATATTTATTGACATATATGCAGAATATTGATAAAATATGCACATCGATTATTTTATTTGAGATATGGAGATGGGAGTATGTTCAATAAAAAGATGAAAGCATGGCTGGCGGTAGGAGCACTGGCAGCTGTATTGGCAGTATCGGGCTGCGGTGGAAATGGAGATAAGGCAAAAAGTGGTGATGCTGTGAAATCAGGCGTGCCGTCTATCGTTCGTGTAGGGGCTGAAACCACTTTTCCGCCTTTTGAATTTACAAAGGATGATAAGTACGTGGGATTTGACCTGGATCTGGCAGAAGCCGTCATTAAGCAGATGGGCAGCAAGATGGAGTTTAAGAGTATGGGGTTTGATGCTCTGATCCCCGCGGTCCAGAGCGGACAGATTGACATGATCGCATCCGGACTTTCAGCAAACCCGGAACGTGAAAAACAGGTCGCTTTTTCTGATGTATACTTTGATAAAAATGGTTTCGTTATCATTGTTAACAAAGATAATAACAGTCTGAAAGACTGGGCGGATCTGGAAGGCAAGAAGGTGGGGGCCCAGGTAGGGACGGAACCGGTCAAGATGATTCAGGAAGCGAAAGGCGAAGTAAAACAGCTTGACTCCAACGCCCAGGCATTTATGGAACTCCGTGCGAAGACATTAGATGCTTTTGTTGTTGATCAGCCGGTGGCTATGTTCTATATGAAGCAAGGCGGTTCTGAAGACTTGAAGATCGTCGGTACGCCAAAGACAGATGTAGGATTTGTTTTTGCTATGAAGAAAGAAAATAAAGAATTGCAGGCGGCGGTGAATAAAGCGCTGAAGGAATTAAAAGCAAACGGTGAATATGACAAGATTTTTGAAAAATGGTTCGGTAAAGCGGAAAAATAAGTTTTTTGAGTAAAAATGAAGAGCCTCTGTGTGGCAGGGGTTCTTTTCATTTGCAGAAAACCTATAAGATAAAAAAATCATGTTGTAACTATTGACATTACAATAGTGTAGTGGTATTGTTGATGTATCAAAAGGTATTACATTAAAAATCGAGGAGGAAAATTATGAAAATTGCAGTTATTGGAGCAAATGGTAAAGCCGGACGGCTGATCGTCAGTGAAGCGGTAAGACGCGGCGCAGAAGTAACAGCGGTGGTGAGAAGTGATAACAGATCCGAGACCCCGCATGTTATCCAAAAAGATATCATGGATTTGACGAAGGCAGATTTGAAGGATTTTGATGTAGTGGTGAATGCTTTTGGTGTATGGGATCCGGACAAGATGGGTCTCCACAGCACAGTATTAAATCATTTGAGCAATCTTTTGAGTGGAAGCAGTATACGTCTTCTCGTAGTCGGCGGAGCAGGCAGTTTGTATACTGATAAGACTCATACGATGATGATCAGTGATGTACCTGATTTTCCGAAAGATTATAAACCGGTGGCTGATGCCATGAAAAAATCTCTTAATGAATTGCGCAAAAGAAAAGATGTGGTATGGACTTATATCAGTCCGGCTGCAGAATTTGATGCAGCAGGTGCACGAACGGGAAGATACCTGTTAGCAGGAGAAGAATTTACAACGAATGCAGAAGGAAAAAGTTATATCAGTTATGCAGACTATGCTATTGCTATGGTGGATGAAGCAGAAAAAGGGAACCATAAAAATCAGCGGATCAGTGTCTTAGGAAAGTAATTTGGCCATTCATTTGACCGGTTTCTGTTCCTCATTGATGGCTTTGCAGCAGCAATGATACTGGAGAAGCCGGTAGAAGTACTGGAAGACATTTATTGGTTATTACTGATGCCGGAAGGTCGATGCGATCGAGAGGAATGGAAGCTGTCAGTTTTATGCAAATGATGCTGGCTGCAAAGGAAGAGGCCGGTTGAATCGGCAGATTTACCCTTGCAAAATGGCAAAAGGAATTATAATATGAAAGAAAAACAATGGCAGGGGGAAATAGGTTGCAGATTTCAAGTCGATTTACGATTGCTGTCCATATGCTTGCTTATATATCTATGTATGGGGAAAAAGAGAAGGTAACAAGTGAAATTCTTTCAGGAAGCATTCAGGTGAATCCTGTTATTATCCGACGTCTTCTGTCGCGGATGAAAACAGCCGGTCTTATTACCGTGGCACGGGGGAGCGGCGGAGCTTTGCTTGCGAAAAAGGAAGGCGAAATCACATTCCTTGATATTTGCCGTGCAGTGGATGCGGTTCATGCAGATGGACTTTTCCATTTTCATGAACACCCTAATCCCCGATGCCCTGTAGGTCTTTCAATTCATCAGGCGCTTGACGGAAAGCTGGCTCAGGTGCAGCAGGCGATGGAAAAGGAAATGGGAATGATTTCACTCGCGGATGTGGTTCATGGTATGCAAATAAAATAAGCCTGTAAAAAGTGGAGTGATAATCGTCATTCCACTTTTTAGACAGAAATATACATACGTGATTTTGGACATGGTGCATAATGTATCAGAATCAGGAGAATGCGAAGAATTCAAGGATTTAAATATAGAACATAAAATATGGCTATGCTATAATAGACATACTTTATAGGGTATAAATTTGTTTGGAAGATTTCAGTCATTGAAATTGATATTTCTTCCTACAAAAGGAAAGGGGTTCTCTGAATGAGTGAAAAGAAGCTGCCCTTCAGCGAAGAGCTGGTCAGGGAGATTGCTGCCGTTTACGGTACGCCGTTTCACCTCTACGATGAAAAAGGGATATCGGATAATGTAAAACGCCTGCAGAAAGCCTTTTCCTGGAGTTCGGATTTTCATGAATATTTCGCGGTGAAGGCGACACCCAATCCGTGGATTATGAAAAGCTTAAAAAAACTTGGCGTGGGTGCAGACTGCAGTTCCATGGCAGAATTGATTTTGGCGGAAACGGTGGGAATCACAGGAGAGGAAATTGTTTTTTCTTCCAATGACACACCGGATGAAGAGTTTCTGAAAGCGCATGAGCTTGGCGCTATTATCAATTTGGATGATATTTCCAATTTGGAGGATATGGAACGGCTTCACCTGGTACCGAAACGCATCTGCTTCCGATATAATCCCGGGCCTGATCTGGCGAGGGGGAATGCAATTATCGGTACACCCCAGGAAGCGAAGTACGGCATGACCCGCGAGCAGCTTCTCAAATGTGTGGCATGGGCGAAGAATAAGGGTATCGGATATATCGGTATTCACACCATGGTTATTTCCGCAGAGCTGGAACTTCCGGGACTTTTGGGAACCATCAGCATGATGTTTGATTTGGCTAATGAAATACGTAATACTCATGGTGTAACGGTGAGCTTTATCGATTTCGGCGGCGGGATCGGGATTCCCTATCGGCCTGAACAGGAACCTGTAGATCTGGAGGGACTTGGAGAAGGTGCGAAAAAACTTTTTGAAGAAAAAATGCGGGGATTTGAAAATACACGTATTTGTTTCGAGTGCGGCCGAATGATTACAGGACCTTACGGTTACCTTGTAACAAAAGCGATCCATTACAAAAATATTTACAGGGATTACATCGGCGTAGATGCATGTATGGCTGATCTGATGCGTCCCGGTATATATGGTGCTTATCATCATGTAAGTGTTCTTGGCAAGGAAAATTTGCCTAAGAACAAAATTTATGACGTGGTTGGCTCCCTTTGCGAAAATTCCGATAAGTTCGCTATTCAGAGAAAACTGCCGGAAATTGAAATGGGGGATCTTATCATCATTCATGATACCGGTGCCCATGGACACAGTATGGGGTACAATTATAATGGCCGTTTGCGCCATCAGGAAATCATGGTTCATGAAGATGGAACCGTGCAGCAGATTCGCAGAAATGAAACGCTCCATGATCTGTTTGCTACTCTTACGTATCCCGAACTTCATGAAAATGTAGATAAGCTGGAAAAGTAAAGCAATAAAAAATCGGTAATGATGCAGTTGCAGACTTGTGTCATTACCGATTTTTCAATGGGTTAATTAAACGATTTCTTCTCCGTGGTAAAGTTCGCCTCCAATATCGGGTTTTACACCGTAGCCGATAGCCCATTCACTTTTATATTTCAAAGCCTGGGCATGGATGTTTTTAAGTGCATTGATAGTGGATTTTACTTTGCCGGGGACGCCGACAACGAGGGAGTTTGGCGGGATAACCTGATTTTCCAGGACAAGGGCACCGGCAGCAATAATTGAACCTTTACCTACTTTTGCTCCCGTCAGAACAGTGGCGTTCATACCAATGAGGACATGGTCTTCAATCGTGCAGGCATGTACGCAGGCGCAGTGGCCGATGGTGACATAGTCGCCGATGATGCAGGGGAAATCATCGGCGACGTGAAGGCATACCAAATCCTGTACATTAGAACATTCACCTATGGAAATATAGTTAACATCACCTCTTGCGACAACACCGGGCCAAAGGCTGGCGTATCTGCTTATACGCACATCGCCGGCAAGGAATACCCGGGGTGCAACAAAAGCATCAGGATCAATTTTGGGACTCTTCCCCATAAAATTAAGATTGGAAAGTGTGTACATAAGGAACCTCCATGAAAGACAGAAAATAAAACTCATGAAAAATTACTGCAAATATTTTAAATACGGGATAACTTCTATCAATTAAGAAATCATATTTACTATTATACGGAAGGACTTCAGATGAGCCCGGGGGCCGCCGCAAGGCGCCGTTCCGTTTCAGAAACGAGTTCCTCTATGATTTCTTTCGCAGATTGAATTTTTGTCAAATGGGTAAGGGACATGCCGGCCAGAATAAAACCATTTTCCGTATCTCCAAGAAGAGCCCCCCTCTTTGTGGTACCTGCAGAGATAGATGACAGCTCATCTCGTGAAGCACCGCTGTACTCCGCTTTCAGATAACGATCGGAGAATCGGTTTTTGAGGCCTCTTACACTGTCGCCGGTGGTAAATCCTGTAACAACAGAATCCGTATCCGCTGCTGCCATGATAGCATCCTTCGCTTTCGGGTGGAGACTGCATTCTTCTGCCAGGAGGAAACGTGTACCCATCTGGACTCCGGATGCGCCCATAAGAAGCGATGCGGCGATACCCCGTCCGTCGGCAATACCGCCGGCGGCAATCACAGGAATTTCTATATCCGGCAGAACGTTCTCTAAAAGCGCCATGAGCGTCAGTTTTCCGTCGTGACCTCCGGCTTCCATACCTTCTACTACGAGAGCGTCGGCGCCATGGGCCTGTACCCTTTGTGCCAGTTTCACATTGGGAACGACAGGAATACATTTGATTCCTTTTTGGTGAAACGGTTCAAACCAGGGAATAGGGTTCCCTGCGCCAATGGTGACAAAAGGGACTTTCTCATCGCAGATGATTTGCGCTATGTCATCTTTATTATCATCTTGCAGCATCAGGTTGACACCGTAGACTTTTTGCGAACCGGCGATATCTTTAAAACGGCGGATATGGGACTGTACTTCATCAGGGGTAAATCCACCTGAACCAATGACGCCTGCACAGCCTGCATGGCTCATAGCGGCTGCCAGGACACCGTCAGAAATGTACGCCATGGCACCTTGGATGATAGGATAATCAATGTTGAGAAGCTTTGTGATTTTCGTATTCCAAGACATAATATTTCCTTTCTTTTCTGCGCATATACTAATGATTGAAAAAAATCATAAATAGAAAAAGATTAATGACTTGTATTCATTATATAACTACTGGAAGGAAAAAGAAATCGAAAAACATAAAAATTGATATTAAGAAGAAAATTAATTTTGTGCGAAATCAGCAGGAGGTATTCCATATGGAAATTAAGACAAATTCAAATCGGTTACGGGAAATAATGTTTCATTTATTTGTCTGGTTTAAGATAAGTATATACTACTTTTGAAAATGTTTATTGTTGTTGTAGCAGAAATGGCTGCGTGATATACTACATAAGTAAGGAATCCTCAAAGTATGGTTTTACCGCATACTTACAGAAGTCTTATGAGGTGGAAGTCATCATTTTATTGTTTTATTCCCACCGCAAAAAGATATTGCCGGTTAGGCTGCATGAGTGACTGCAGTATTTCTTTTAGGGCGCGGCTGTTTTGTTGCGGTAAAATTTATTTTCCGGTTGGGTCTATAGGAGGGTGCAAGAATGACAAAAGTAGCAATTAACGGTTTTGGAAGAATTGGACGTCTTGTTTTTCGGGGGCTTCTTGACAGAACGGATCTGGATATTGTCGCCATCAACAATCCGAGCGGCCCGGAAACAGCTGCTTATCTTTTGAAATATGATACGGTTCATGGACGTTTGAATAAAAAGGTAGAAATTGATAAAGATGATCTTATTGTCGACGGGAAACGCATCCATGTATTCCAGGATCGGAATCCGGAAAATCTGGACTGGAGCGCTTACGGCACGGAAATCGTTATCGAATCCACAGGTAAACTGAAAGACAGAGAAAGCGCGGGGAAACATATCCGCGGAACAGTTAAGAAGGTTATTATTACTGCTCCGGGTAAAGATGAAGACGCGACCATCGTCGTAGGTGTGAATGAAAATATTTATGACCCTGCTAAAGATGATATTATTTCCAACGCTTCCTGCACGACAAACTGTCTGGCACCCGTCTGCAAGGTGTTGAATGATACGTTTGGAATCAAGCGCGGTCTTATGACTACGGTACATTCTTATACCAATGACCAGGCTATTTTGGAAAAAGCACATAAAAAAGATCCGAGACGCGGAAGAGCTGCTGCCGAAAATATGGTGCCCACCAGCACCGGTGCGGCGAAAGCCATTGGTATCGTTATTCCTGAGCTGAAAGGAAAGCTGAACGGACTGGCTATCCGTGTTCCTACGCCTGATGTATCTTTAGTGGATCTTACGGTTGAACTGGATAAACCGGCGACAAAGGAATCGGTGAATGCTGCTTTGAAAGCGGCCGCTGAAGGAAAGATGAAAGGTATTCTGGCTTATACTGACGAACCTCTTGTTTCCAGTGATTTCAAAACCACCGATGTAAGTTCCACTGTTGACAGTCTTCTCACCATGGTGATGGATGACAACTTGGTAAAGGTAATCGCATGGTATGATAATGAATGGGGGTACTCCATGAGAATCATTGACCTTGTCGCTTTTGTAGCGGGAAAGTTTTGATCTGAAGAGGACTCCGCGATGAATAAACAGACAATCTACGATATTGATGTAGCGGGAAAAACGGTATATGTCCGTGTGGATTATAATGTTCCCTGTGACAAGGATGGGCATATCACCGATGACAGAAGAATCCGTTCTACACTCCCGACCATCCGATATTTACTGAAAGAGGGGGCAGCAGTCATTTTGGCAAGCCATATGGGGCGGCCTAAAGGGGAGCTGAACCCGGAACTTTCTCTTCGCCCTGCGGCGGAAAGACTGTCAGAACTTTTGGATCAGCCGGTACAATTTGCCGATGACTGTATCGGTAGTGAAAAGGCCGCCATGAAAAAAGCGCTTCAGCCGGGGCAGGTGCTGCTTCTTGAAAATCTTCGTTTCCATAAAGAAGAAGAAAAGAATGATCCCGATTTTGCAAAAGCGCTGGTGGAAGGCTGTACAGCAGCTGTAAATGACGCATTTGGCGTTTCTCACAGAGCCCATGCCTCTGTTGTGGGGGTTGGTAAATTATTGCCTATGGTATCCGGACTCTTACTGAAGAAGGAAATAGATTTCCTCGACGGTGTTATTGAAAATCCGAAGCGTCCTTTTGCGGCCATTATCGGCGGGGCTAAGATCAGCGACAAAATCCAGGTGATTGCCAACCTGATGGAAAAAGCGGATGTCATCATGATCGGCGGCGGTATGGCAAATACTTTTGTCGCGGCGGAAGGCTATGATATGGGCCGGTCTTTGCAGGATAAAGATCGCTTTGAACTGGCACGCAACCTGATGAAAAAAGCAAAGGAAATGGGATCGGACATAATACTTCCTGTGGATTTTATGGCGGGAGATGCTTTTTCAGAAAAGGCAAATACAAAAGTATTGGAAGCGAAAGATTTCAGTGATCCTTGGATGGCTCTTGATATCGGGCCCAAGACAATCCGTCTCTACGTGGAAACACTGGGGAAAATGAAATCTGTTGTCTGGAACGGACCGATGGGTGTATTTGAGATGAAGCCTTTTGCTACCGGGACTTTTGCTATTGCGGAAGCTATTGCAAACTTGGATGCGACAACCGTTATCGGCGGCGGAGAATCCGCTTCCGTTGTGGACCAGATGGGGATTGAAGATAAGTTCTCTCATGTGTCTACCGGCGGCGGTGCTTCTTTGGAAATGCTGGAGGGGATGGTTCTTCCCGGTGTGGCTGTCCTTGCAGATAAGGAGTGATGCCGGTGCGGACAAGACTGATTGCGGGAAATTGGAAAATGAATCGTACCGCCATGGAAACGGAACAGTTTCTCGGCCGATTCGATGCGGAAATGGGGAAAGCCGAACTTTTAATCTGTATGCCTTTCACCGATTTGTACTTGGCGGAAAAATATCTGGCAGGTACGGGCATAAAGTGGGGGGCGCAAAATGTGTATCCGGCGGAGAGAGGCGCATTTACCGGAGAAATATCTCCTGGTATGTTAAAAGAAACAGGCTGTTCTTATGTCATCTGCGGACATTCGGAACGCCGACAGATTTTATGTGAATCCGATGAGTTTGTAGGGAAAAAGGTGAAAATAGTCCTTGCGTATGGAATGACGCCTATCCTTTGTGTCGGTGTAACTCTTGAAG
>ERZ780014.868-NODE-868-length-11276-cov-6.1835_pt1 | contig 11276 bp, 9 predicted proteins | sample MGYA00511929_ERZ780014 | MGnify/ENA primary metagenome ERZ780014 (study PRJEB29588, sample SAMEA2155132) | human gut metagenome | biome: human gut; feature: human-associated habitat; material: faeces | place: Denmark | collected 2008/2010 ...
TGCTGATCCGCGACACGCCCCAGTCGACCGGGCTCCCGCCCATCGAGAAATACCGCAACGACTACCCGAAAAATTACAGCGAGAAGTCGGAGCAGGAGCTTACGACGAAGGAAATCTTCTTCAAATACGTACTCAACAACAAGATACTCTGGTATATCGCCTTCGCCAATGCGTTCGTGTACCTGGTGCGTTACGGCGTACTGGACTGGGCGCCGACCTACCTGAAGGACATCAAGGGTTATGACATCAAGGATGTGGGCTGGGCCTACTCGGCATACGAATGGGCAGCCATCCCCGGCACGATCATCTGCGGATGGTTGTCGGACAAGGTCTTCAAAGGACGCCGGGCCATCACGACCATGATCTACATGGCACTCGTCGCGGTCTTCATCGTGATCTACTGGAAAAACATGGACAACGTACTGCTGGATAACATATCGCTGATCGCCATCGGATTCCTGATCTACGGCCCCGTGATGCTGATCGGCGTACAGGCCCTCGACCTCGCACCCAAGAAGGCCGCCGGGACAGCCGCCGGACTGACCGGATTCTTCGGATACTTCTTCGGCACGGCCATCCTCGCCAACATCGCCATGGGTTCGATCGTACAGCACCTGGGCTGGGACTGGGGATTCATCATGCTGCTCGCGGCGTGCGCACTGGCCTTCCTCTTCATCAGTTTCACCTACCGGGAAGAACAATATCTGGTTAAACAACGGAAATAGCAAGGCTTCACGGCGGCTCGGACGGCCGCTGCGGAGCGAGGGGTTCCTTTTATAGGATTGTTATGTTTGGGTGGGGCGTCAGCCCCGAATCGAAAAAGCCTTTAACTCCCGGTTAAGGGCTTTTTCATTGCCCCCGACCAGCCGGTCGACCAACGCATGGAACTTCGGGGAATGGTCGTGGTGAACGGTATGGCACAACTCGTGGACAATGACGAAATCGCGCAAATGCTCCGGAAGCGTCATCAGGAAAAGGCTCAGCGAAATGTTGTTCGTCCCGGTACAGCTCCCCCACTTCGTACGCGAGGCACGGATCGTCAGCTTGTTGTACTTCAGCCCCGTGATGCGGGAGAGCCGACCGATACGGTCGGGCAGGTCGGCTTTGGCGGCGCGCCGCAGCTCTTCGACGCGGGCTTTTTCCGCGGCAGGCGGCAACTGCGGCGGGAGTGCCGCACGCCGCTGCGCAAGCCGTGCCCGGGCCGCCTCGACCCATCCGGCTTTGCACTCGAGAAACTCCATCGCTCGCCGTGCGGAAACCCCGCAAGGAAACGACAGGCGGACACACCCCGTCCCGCGCACGCTGATCGAAATACGGCGTGCGCGGCGCGACTGGGAGAGGACGACCTCACCCAGCCGGGGATGTTCGACGGTCGTAATCATGCCTAACGGGCCATAATGGCCGAGATATCCACATCGTCGAGGCGAAGCGCAGAATCCCGCCGTTCGATGCTCATACTGAAAAAAAGGATCAACAACTCTTCATCCGAATAGGTCAGGAGTTCATTGGCAGCGTTCTCCAGCTCAGAGGGCAGGGGATAATCCCCCTTGCCCGCACGCCGCAGTTGCCGCTGCAACAGGGCGGGTGCGGAAATTACGAATTCGGGGCGATCCGTGCCGAAGTCGATCCGCAGCGTATCATCCTCGAATCGGTAATACGGGATACGGCCCTGGTCATAACGATTGTACGAAAGGTTGGCATACAGCACCCGATACCCTGGGGCAAGGTCGATGCGTCGCACACCGTCCGGGTACACCGACACCCAGTTGTCATCGGTACGGTAATCGTAGCCGTAGACCACATAATCGCGGAACACATCCGGCACTGCCTCGCGGACTTTGCCGAGCTCCACCCCGAACCGGGCGAAGGCCAGCGTATCATGGTCGGCAACGTAGTCGAGCGCCTCGTAAAGGCGGCGGTAATCCCGGCGCAGCAGGGGGTCGGGGACAAAGGCGTCCAGTTGCAGCCGGCCCTCGCCGTCGAGCATGTTAAGCTGTTTTGCCACACGGACGGCACGGCGCACCTGCGAGCCGGTCGCTATGCGTTGCGGTTCGAGCACAGGCAGGTAGGCCAGAGCCGCAAAGCAGACGAACCCCGCCAGGCCGACGTACAGGTAGCGCCCGGTACGGCGCGAGAGGAACAACAGCACGCAGAGCGTCATCAGCCCGCCGCAGACAAGCAGGTATACGCGCGGTTCGGTAAGCCCGTATTCGTTCGTACGACGCAGGACGCCGATCCAGAACAGCAGCTGCGTAGGCAACGACACCAGGCTGAAACGGTCGAAGAACCAGTCGTACATGCGTTTCTGCAACAACGGCTGCAATGCCTTGACCGCAATAGCCAGCAGTGTGAACCCGAATACCAGATAGGCCACCCCGCCCTCGGGCAAAGACCACGTAACGAGGATCTTGACCATGTAAAGGCAGAGTATGGCGGTGTAGATCAGCAGTGCGGGCGTCACGATATAGTTCAGCAATACGTCGAGGATGCGAGTGCCGCGGCATTCGGCACCGGCCCAACGGTCGTACATCATCAGGAAAAGCACCGGGCCGGCGAAGGTCTCGAAAAGGATCAGCGCATAGATCCAGACATGCTCGATCCAACTCCCTTCGAGCCCGAAGATATAGGTCGTGGAGAAGAGGATAGCGGAGAACAACCCCAGCGCTACATTGGCGAAGAGCGCAGCGAGGATGCCCGAACGCAGCCACACCATGATGTCGTCGACGAACCGCTTGTTGCACACGGCACGGCGACAGAGCAGCAGCGCCAAGGGCGCCAGGATGCCGAAGGTGATGAACGACGGCTCGCTGGCGAGCCACTCTTCCAGACCTCCCCAGAGCGCGAACGGCACGAAAGGCGCCCAGCATACCCAGTAGACTGTCCGCCACGGCCCCAGCCCCGCAAGGTTATTGAAGGCCAGCGCAACAGCGAAGGCCAGCGGCACGAGCGCCAGCCTGACCAGGGTGTCGTCGCTGTCCGTCTCGTAGGCGACGAGGCAGCCGATACATCCGAGGGCAATCAATCCCGCCTCCACAGGGTGCAGGCGCAGCATTTGCAGGAACCCCTCCCGAAGCCACTGCACGTAATGTCCGAGTTTCGCTTTCATGGTTTTCGTTTATTGTCCGATACGCTGGCGCACGACCTCGAAAAGCATCACGGCCGCTGCGGCCGAGACGTTCAGCGATTCGATATGCCCGATCAGGGGGATTGCCAGCTGTTCGTCGCAGAGTTTGAGGACCTCCTTCGAGATGCCCGTATCCTCGGCGCCCATCACCAGGGCCGTAGGCTTGCGGAAATCGGCATCGTAGAGCAGTTTGCGGCTCTTCTCGGTCGCGGCGACGATCTGAAACCCTTCGGTCTGGAGCTGCTTGATCGTATTGCGGATCGACCCCACGCGGCAGACCGGGATCGTCGTCAGCGCCCCCGCCGACGCGCGGATTGCCTCGGCATTCACGGGGGCCGAATTCTTCAGCGGCGTCACCAGACCGTGCGCCCCGGCGCACTCGGCCGAGCGGGCGATGGCGCCGAAATTGCGGACGTCGGTCACCCCGTCAAAGATCACCACCAGCGGCGTCTCGTCCTCGGGCACCCGTTCCAGGATGTCGGCCAGCCCGACATATTCGATGGCCGAAATCTGCGCCACGACCCCCTGGTGGTTACCGCGCGTGAGGCGGTTGAGCTTTTCGACAGGCACCTCCTGCATCCGCACGCGGTGACGGATGCAGAGGTCTTTCAGCTCCGTCATCAGCTGCCCTTCGGCACCTTTGCGGATGTAGAGTTTCTCGATCTGGCGTCCAGCCTCGATGGCTTCGGCCACGGGACGTATCCCGAAAATAATGTTGTCCATAGCAGCTTATTTTTCATTTGCCCCGGGGCGGGCGGCACAAGGTTCAGCCGGATTTCCCGGAAATCACTGTTCTTCGACGAGTTCCAGTTCGTACGATGCCTTCTCCCACTCGTGCATCTGATGGTCGTAACGGGCTTTCAGGTCGTTGTAGGCCTTGTAGTCGGCTTCGTCGTAGGCGGTCGCCGCAGCGAATTTCGCATCGTAGGCGGCGATCTGTTTTTCGATTGCGGCAAGTTCCGCCTCGATCCCCTCGACCGTCCGGCGCAGCTTGCGCAGCTGTTTCTCCTGCTCCTTGCGCTGCTCGTAAGTGAGTTTGCCGGAAACGGCGGCCTCGGGTTTCGGAGTTGCCTGCACGGCGGGTTTCTGCGGGGTGTCCCTGCGTTCGACCTCCTGGAGCGATTCCAGCTTCCGCTTTTCGAGGAAATAGTAGATACCCCCGAGGTACTCCTTCACCCCGCCGTCGCGGAACTCATAGACCTTCTGCACCATGCCGTCGAGGAATTCGCGGTCGTGCGACACGATGACGACCGTGCCGTCGTACTTCATGATGGCATTCTTGAGGATGTCCTTCGAACGCATGTCCATGTGGTTGGTCGGCTCGTCCAGTACCAGCAGGTTGCGCGGTTCGAGCATCATGCGGGCCATGGCCAGACGTGCCCGCTCGCCGCCCGAAAGCACCTTGACCTTTTTGTCGATATCCTCGCCGCGGAACAGGAACGCCCCGAGGATATCGCGCAGGCGGGTACGGATGTCCCCCACGGCCACGCGGTCGAGCGTATCGTAGACGGTGAATTCGCCGTCCATCAGGTCGTCCTGGTTCTGGGCATAGTAGCCGATATTGACGTTGGCACCGAGCCGCACCGAACCTTCGGTCGGCGTCAGCTGCCCGACGAGCATACGCGCCAGCGTGGTCTTGCCTTCGCCGTTACGGCCGACGAGGGCGATCTTGTCGCCCTTTCCGATGATGAAATTCGCGCCGCTGAAGACATGCTTCGCCCCGAACGACATCCCGGCTTCGTTGATCTCGGCCACGATCTGTCCCGAGCGGGGTGCGGGCGGGAACTTGATATTGAGCGTCGCCAAGTCTTCCTCCTCGACCTCGAGCCGTTCGAGGCGTTCGAGTTGCTTGATGCGCGACTGCACCTGGTTCGACTTGGTGGGTTTGTAGCGGAACTTCTCGATGAATTCCTCGGTCTTTTCGATCATGCGCTGCTGGTTTTCATAGGCAGCCATCTGCTGTGCCCGGCGTTCGGCGCGCAGCACGACATATTTCGAATAGGAAACCTTGTAATCGGTCGCTTTGCCCAGCGAAAGCTCGACCGTGCGGTTGGTGACGTTGTCGAGGAAAGCGCGGTCGTGCGAAATCAGCAGCACGGCGCCGCTGTAATTCTTCAGATAATCCTCGAGCCACTGGATCGACTCGATGTCGAGGTGGTTCGTCGGCTCATCGAGCAGGAAGATCGAGGGACGGCGCAACAGCAGTTTCGCCAGCTCGATACGCATGCGCCAGCCGCCCGAGAATTCGCTCGTCGGACGTCCGAAATCCTCGCGTTTGAACCCGAGCCCCAGCAGCGTCTTTTCGATATCCGCATCGCGGGTCTCGCCGCCGAGGATATGGTAGTGATCCTGCGCATCGTTCAGGCGGTGCAACAGCTGCGCATAACCGTCGCTTTCGTAGTCGGTACGCTCCGCGATCTCGCGCGTCAGGTGCTCGATCTCGGCCTCGAGGCGCAGCACCTCCTCGAACGCCTTGGCGGTCTCCTCGACGAGCGTCGTCGTATCGGCCACACGCATGGTCTGCGGCAGGTAGCCGATCGTACAGTCGCCGTTCAGGGTCACGCTGCCCGAGGTCGGTTGCTGCTCGCCCGTAATGATGCGCAGCAGCGTGGTTTTGCCCGCCCCGTTCCGGCCGACGAGGCCGATGCGGTCTTTGGGGTTTATCAGGAACGATATGTTGTCGAAGAGCGTCCAGCCCCCGTAACTTACAGTAAGATTGTCAAGAGATATCATGGTCTGTCTAAAATCACGGCAAAGTTAGTGATTTAATCCGACATATCGTATCTTTGAACTCCGAAACGAACATTGTTATAGTATGGAGAAGTTGGAACGCTACCTGCGGTTCATCCGCGAGGCCGAACGGCTGAAAGACGTCCTGCGCACGGCGCACACCTCGACCGGGAGACACGAAAGCACGGCCGAACACTCTTGGCGGCTGGCCCTGCTGGCCGCCGTCCTCACCGGCGAACGCCCCCGGCTGGACATGCAACGAGTATTGTTGATGTGCCTCGTCCACGACCTCGGCGAAGCGTATGACGGGGACATTCCGGCCGTGGCGCAGATGGCCGACGGCACCAAGGAGGCTGCGGAGCTGGCCGCAATGGACAAACTGACGCGCATGCTCCCGCCCGCGGCCGGAACGGCAATCCGGAAGATATGGGAGGAATACGAAGCATGCCAGACGCCCGAGGCGCGGTGGGTGAAAGCCCTCGACAAAGCCGAGACCATCATCCAGCATAACCAAGGTGCCAATCCCGCCGATTTCGATTACGCGTTCAACCTGACCTACGGCTCCGGCTATTTCCGCGACGACGACCTGCTGCGCGACCTGCGCCGCCTGCTGGACGACGAGACCCGACGGCACATCGTCCCCTGAGCCGCTGCGGAATGCAATACGGGCGCGACACCCAGGCAAAACCCGGAACACGAGACGTCCGGAATCCCTGAAAACCCTGGCCGCTTCGCCCCGAAATATCCGGCGCGCCGAATGGTCAGGCGTTGAGCATCCGCACGATCTCGGCCTGCGGGTCTTCGGCGCCGAAAACGGCATTCCCGGCAACCAGCACGTCGGCCCCTGCCTCGTAGACCTCGCGGGAGTTGTGCGACGAGATGCCGCCGTCGACCTCGATGATGGTCTGCAACCCCAACTCCCGGGCCATGGCCCGCAGAGCCCGGATCTTCCCGGTCGAAGCCGGGATGAACGACTGCCCGCCGAAACCGGGTTCGACGCTCATCACCAGCACCAGGTCGACCAGCGGGAGGATATCGCGCAGCACCTCGACCGAAGTCGCCGGCTTGATCGACACCCCGGCCTTCGCACCGGCCTTGCGGATCATTTCTATGCACCCCCTGGGATCGTACGTGGCTTCGTAGTGGAAGGTCACGATGTCGGCGCCCGCCTCGGCGAAACGCGCTACGTAACGCTCCGGCTCGACGATCATCAGGTGCACGTCGAGGCACTTTGCGGTCACCTTGCGGATGGCCTTCAGCACCGGAAACCCGAAGGAGATATTGGGGACGAACACGCCGTCCATCACGTCGATATGTACCCACTCGGCCGCACTGCGGTCGACCATCTGCGTGTCGCGTTCCAGGTGGCCGAAATCGGCCGAAAGCATCGAAGGTGCTACGATTCTGTTCATGGTTCGAATATTACTTACGACAAATATAGTCATTTCCCGGCAGTTTTCCACGCTTCGGAGCGGGATTCCGTCCCCGCAAACCCGGGTTTTGGGGTTCGGGGTTGCAGTTCGGGATTCCGAATGCCGGTTCCCTGTCGCACGGTCTTTCCGGGGATTCCGTCCCGAAAGAGCTGCCGGTCAGGATCTTTTCCGGTTCAGGGTGTCGATCCTCCGGCGTATCGCAATGCCGTTGGACAGCGAAAGCAGCAATGCAAGCCCTATGCCGCATACCCATGTAACGCCGACCCCGGCCGGGGCGTACCCCTCCTGCAATGCTGCCAGTTCGGGCAGGTACCACATACGCACCAGCCACGACAAAACCACGGCCACGACGAGGACGCCCAGGTTGAGCCACAGGGTCAGCAACCAATACGGACGTGCCACACGTCCCGGTGCATAACCCAGCAGGAGCAGATTTTCCAGTTTCGCGCTGTTCTTCTGCAAGAGCAGGAAAATGCTCAGCATCAGAATGTAGAAAGACATCACGCTGAACACCAGTCCCACCCCTCCGAGCCCTCCGGCCGCAAGTTGCAGGAAATAGGCAGCCTTCCCACTGTCACGGCGGTCGCCTTCTGCCTCATAGCCCTTGCCGTCGAGGTAAGCCGAAATCGCGGCATCGACAGGGCGGTCGGTCTCGACGATGACCCCCGATGCCTGTTTCACCCCGCCCTGGCCGAACCGCCCGTTCGACCAGCGGATGAAAGACTCCGGGACGAGGATCGTATTGAGACGGTTCGACAACCCGACGATACGGCCCCGGAACTGTTCCGTGCGCCCGTTGCCGGCGACCTCGATGCCGAGCGAAACCCGCTGGAATATCCCCTCCGAAATCTGCGGCAGCCCCTGCGACTTGGCAAACCCGTAATTGTAGAGGTTCAGGTAATTGCGCGGGATGATGATGGGGATGTCCCCGTCGCCGGGTTCGTATTTCCACTTCCCGGAGGCGACATCGAGAAAACGGTCGGGCACCGCCTCGAAAAACAGGTAGGTCGAGAGCTGCACGCCGCCCACGCCCACCGTACCCTTCACCCGGTAGTTCGCCGGCGTGAAAGCCCCGACGTCCCGGACGAAAGGCTGTCCCTTCAATTCCTCCAGCTCCCCGGGGGTAAAGTCGCTGCTCCCCAACCCGATCGTCTGGAGCGCGCCGACCCGTTTCGAAAGCACCAGGTAATCGCCCCGCATGAACGAATCGGGGGCATCGAAGACCGGCATGACATCGCGGTAAGCCTGCACCGAGGTGAGCACGATGGTCATGCCCACGACCCCGGCGAGGGCGAAACCTACGGTCTGCGCGACGCTCAGATGGCTGCGCAACAATTTCCAAAGCAGCGTCATAGCGTAAGGGTTTTATGGTAGGGAAGCCCGAGCCGGCTGCCCACCGAGGTAACGACGATACCCGCCCCCTGCGCCTGCGCCTCTTCCAGCAGCATCCCGCTGAGCAACTCCCCGTTAGCGGCATCGAGGTGGCTGACAGGCTCGTCGAGCAGGATGAAATCGAACGGCTGGCACATGCAGCGGATGAAGGCCACGCGCTGCTGCTGTCCGAAGGAGAGCTTATCGACCGGGGCATCCCGCTTATCGGCGATACCCGCAGCCTCGAGCATTCGCCCGATCTGCTCCTGCGTCTTGAAATGCGTGAGCTCGTTTTTCAGGCCGATATTCTCCGCGACGGTCAATTCGCCGAAAAGACGCAAATCCTGGAAAAGCATACTCAGCGACCTGCGGCGCAGGCCGCTCCACGCCGCGGCGGAAAAGCCGCGGCAATCCGCCCCGTCGAAGAGTATCCGCCCCGCGTAATCCTCCCGGATGCCGTAGAGAAAGTGGCACAGCGAAGTTTTCCCCGTTCCCGAAGCAGCCTCGAGCAGGCAGTACTCCCCCTTGCGGAAGGTCACCTCCTGCAACCAGACCCCCGAATCTCGCGGAGCCGCTTTCCCCGCGAACACGCAGGGCAGCACCCGTTGCAAAGTTATCGATTCCATACCTTCTTTATTTCAAGGTAAACGGCCGTTCGAATCCCGGACGGCCGTTTACCATAAACCCCGAAGGTTATTACAAATTGACCTCCGGTACGTACCGGCGGATCAGTTCGCCAATTTTGTCGCAGACAGTCTTAAAGGAATTCTGCTCCTTGTCCGTCATATTGACTACGGCAGTCCCGCCCTTCATCGTACCATAGGCTTCCAGGTCTTCGAACATGGCCAGCACGGAGAGCGCGGCCTCGACCTGCGGGTCGACATTACCGCCGACAAGCTGCGCGGTCAGCGCGGTCACACCCTCGAAATCGACGTAGAAGCTTCCCGACTGGCCCTTGAATATCTTGCTCATCGAAGCCAGCGATTCGATGTCCGCACCGTCGAGCGCCGATTTCACGACCGCATCGGTCGTACAGTAAAGCACATCGCCCTTCACGCCGAACAGCACCGTGACACCGCCCATGCTGATCGTATATTCGCCTTCGCCCGCCTTCTGGATGGGCATACCGGAGAGGTTGGAGACGATCGTCTGCAACACGGCGGGATCCTTCACCTGGGCCAGCAGCGACGCTACGGGATACTGACCGTCGGCTGTCATCCCCGAGAACGAGATCACGCAGTCGCCGCTGAAAGCATCCATCACCTGCTTGACCATCGGGTTGGCCATCAGCATCCCGTAACCGGGCATTGCGGAGAACACCGAATACATCTTCTCGCCGTTGAGGCCGTAGGCCATCGCACCGATCGTATTCCGGGGCACGTAGCGCAACAGGGCTCCCGTCTGGGGTTTCACATAGGCGTAAAAATCCATCATTTTCTGCTCGCTCTCCTTGTCCTTGTACGACATGGCGGCATCGCAAACGATCCGGCCCTTCTCGAAATTGACGGAACTTGCCAGCGTGGCACCCTTGAGGGCATCCATCATCGGCATCGAACCCACCATCGGGTTGCTGTCCAGCATCGACGCCAGCGCAGAATAGACCATCACCATGTTGATGTCGTTCTTCTCGGAGAGCTGGTCGGCAACGACCTTGTCACCCATCAGGCTCTCGCCGCACTTCTGGGCAAAGAGTTTCTTAACGGCATCGATTGCGCTTTCCGGCGACCCCTGCGCGAAATAGAGCATGACAGCCACATCGTTGTAGGCGCACAAACCGCTCACGGAGCTGTCCTCGCCCAATGCGATGACCGAAACACCGCCCTCGTGCCGGGGTGCAATGCCGCTTTTCTCGCCGATGCGTGCAAGCAGGGCGTCCAGTTTCGCCTTGTCGCCGACGGGCAGCAGCATACCGCCCCGGACATTCGGGGACTGCATCGCGCCATCCATCGACATGAAGAAGAACAGGTCTTTTTTCAGGTCGACACCCGATTCGCAGGGGTTCTTCAGCAGGGCGAGCAGGTATTCCTTCTCCTCGGCGGTGATGCCCTCGGCTTTGTCGAGCTCGGCCTTGAGCCGGATGAAGAGCGGATGCTGCCCGATGTCGCCGGCATCGCTCTTCTGCAGAAGCGAAGCGGGATTGACCGACATCGTCATAAAGGAATCGGCAGGCAGGAAATTGCGGTAATCGGCACTTCCGCCGCAGGAAACAACTAGCATGGACACTGCAGCGAGGCAGGCCAGCTTCAGGGATCGTAACGTTTTTTTCATATTCGAAATTATTTGAATCCGTATTTGGAACAAACAAAGCTATAAAAAAATACGTAACAACCTGCGACATCGGGACTAAAAATTGCGTTGCGGGGCTAAATTAACGCACATGCCCCGGTACGGGGTGTTTTTCCGGGAATAAATTGCTATTTTTGCATGGAAACAGACACAAAAACACACGATGACTCCTACCACCCTTTTCATATTGGCCGCTACGTGCAGCCTGGCAGTGCCCGTCGCCCTGTTCCTCGTACTCTGGCGCAGGGACACCCGGCGGCTTGCCGCTGACAACCAAGCCTCCGAAGCCCGCGAGCGCGATGCCACGTCGCGGCTGGCGGCGGCCGAAGCCC
>ERZ780014.878-NODE-878-length-11167-cov-4.88859_pt1 | contig 11167 bp, 23 predicted proteins | sample MGYA00511929_ERZ780014 | MGnify/ENA primary metagenome ERZ780014 (study PRJEB29588, sample SAMEA2155132) | human gut metagenome | biome: human gut; feature: human-associated habitat; material: faeces | place: Denmark | collected 2008/2010 ...
CATGAATTTTTCTTTGTAAAAGATAAATCGCCCCCGTTATTATCCACATACACAACATATAAGTTATTATTGCCGAAATAACACCGGAACTTCCATAAATATAACTCCCAATGAAGCAAATTATATCGAAAAGCGCAAACAATATATTTCCATCCGAAAGAAAAGGGAATACCGGCAACGTGATAAATAACAAACCACAGAAAAACATTATTGATATCTCTATATACCGAATCCCACCTTTAACAGTAAATAAAAGTGGGAAATCACCACAAAAATAGATAATAAGGGAATAAATAAGGCTTATAGCCAATCCGAGTATAAATGCTGCTTCGTAGGAGAAAAAAGCTATCTGTAAAAACACAGCCATCGATATGCAAAATAAAACAGAGAATATGCTTTCAAAGATCAATATTTTCCATATATTTTTTAAACTTAAACGATACAAACTCATTGTTTATACACCTCTGCTACTAAATGATTCGCTTGCTCAAGATTATCCCCTTGCGCTTTGGGATCAAATTGATCAAACTTTACATTTTCTCTTCTATAATCATCTATTGGCAATATGTTATACAAACTATTCATAACAAAACTATTACAGTTACTTGTAAATAAATTATATCTCCAATAAGGATTACCATTATTTATTAGTTCATAATAAGGTTTTTTACCCAAGCTGAATTATTCCTGTAATAATTTATCGTTGAAATTAAATTGTATGTATCACTCCTATTAAAATTCAACTTAAATAGTCTCGCTTGTTTAATATCACTTATTGAGCCATAATATGTCTCTGTAATTGCTCTTTGGAAATATAGGCGCCTGTGTGTCCTACTCCGCTCCCCGCATTTCATGGAGAAGGAGTTTTTCTGTGGAGCCTTCTTTCCATCCATAGTAGCCTGCCGCTTCATGGATGAGTTGGTTCCCTACTATGTTCATCATGTGGATGAGTTCCTGTTTTTCTTCTACTTTTGTTTTGTCGAAGATTTCTTTGCGTTTGCTTAGGCTGTCTTCTGTGTTCCTATTCAGTTTCTCTATGCTTTGTTCCCTGTTTTCTTTGTCTGTTATTGTAATGATTTCTTTGGATATGGCAGCGCTTCCCGTATAGGTAATTCAATTTCCTTTGAATTTTCCTACGCTGATGCCTGCATTTTGGCGTCCTCCTATGCCGAAGTATGCAGTAATTCTTGCGCCTTTGCTCCTGCTCTTTCCTTCTGCTGTTTTCCTGTTTTCTGCAGCGGTGAGGCAGATGTCTTTCCCTGCCTTCCCTTTAATGGTAACTCTAAATAGTCACCATCAATAATAATGCAAACCCCAAACAGTCAATCCACCTTACAATATTAATAAACTTAATGTAATTTCTCAGTTTATTAATTCTTTCTGACTTATTATCACGTGATATTATGAGCTCTTTCTCCTTTTCATAACAATATTTTGATCTGCTAAGTGATAAGAAATATATGATACACATAACAAGCAGCATTATTAAGTAATTAATTCTATACCCAATTATAGATATACAAAATAATACAAAAAAGTAAATTAGCCCCCCTACTCCACTAAAATAGTAATAGAATGTTTGAGACACATTTTCTTTTGCTTCTAACTTATTGCTAAACATAAAGATTATACGCTCTATGAATAAAAAAAAGCTAAATATAACCATCCTTACCTCCAACTTCTATCGCTAATCACTTTTTACCTTCCTTTTGTTCTTCCATTTTTGAGCATCTTTTTTAGTAAATCCTTCGTCATGGTTTTAGCGACTTCATTTCCTCCTTCATCAACCGCCATTCCCATAATTATCCCCTGTGCCTTTCAGCAATCTTCCCCGATGTAATTCTTCCGCTCTTCCTGCCATGTTCTCTACCAGCACAAAGGAGTATTCTATAGCAGCTGTGGCCATGTTCTCCGCAAGTGTTCCTTTGTCAATGGTATAGTTTGGCATGGATATCCCTTTCATGCACCTGTAGTTTTCCCAGTCTTTAATTTCATCGGGATATAGAGCATGTCCATTGGCTACGGTTCCATCTTGTTCTCCAAAGGTATATACTCCTGACGGATGATCGTTCCCTTTGTCAATTCGTTTGAAGGTTATATTTTTATCATAAGGGCGTATTCCCTCCTCATTGGGATTCAGATGGCTGAATGTTTCTCCGCTCCGGCTGTTTAGATCTATAATCCATCCGGTTCCTGTATCACTGTCTTTTCATCATAGAAATGTCATATATAATAACTAAAAATAGTACTACAATCGCTATTACCCTTGCTATAAACACTCCTATAGAATTTTTGGCATACGGTCTTTGATCCCAAATCCCAAATGTTTTAAAATATTCCGGATAACAAATTGCTATAACTAATACAATGTATACTATGATATTCAAAATTATGTCTTTTGCTGTCATAAACTCAGTTTCTCCTTTTATCCGTTATCTCATTAACACGTCTCTTTATATCTTCTTTCTTATTAGTATCTTCTCTTTTGTGAAATATTTCTTCATATAATTTACTCAGATTGACTCTTACACCTACTTCTGCTCCTGCACCATAATAAGCTTGTACTCCAAAATCAGCAACACTATCACCATTATCGTTACTAATATTTATACCTCTTAAAGCACCATATGCATTTACACTTCCATCTGAAGTATGATATTTAGGATCATAAATATATCCTATTTGTCCTCCAACAGCAATTATGCTTGTACTCGCATTTGCTACAATTACCGGATGATCTCTACTTGTAGAAAAATCAAGATGTACGTTTGCTTGCACCCCACTAGATTGTACCGTATAGACTCCTTCCGCACGGCCTCCTGTCAGGCTCCCGGCATTCCATGGAGGGCTACATTTTCGGCGGAGCCGTCTTTCCATCCATTGTGAGATGCCATCTCATGGATAGCCCGGTTTCCGACTATCCCCAGTTCTTCCAACAGTCGTTTTCTTTCTTCTACTTTTGTTTTGTCGAAGATTTCTTTAAGTTTGTTTAAGCTGTCTTCTGTGTTCCTGTTCAGTTTCTCTATGTCCTGTTTCCGGTTTTCTTTGTCTGTTATTGTAATGATTTCTTTGGATACGGCAGATGTCGTGGTTGTTCCTGCTTTGTCTTTCACGGTGGGACCCATGTTTGAAAGGAGTTCCAAGGCATTTAAGGGGATTCCTGCTCCTGTGTATAGGATATTCCGTGTCCCCCCTCTTTTGTATTCGGCTTTGTTATCTATGTTTTCCCATGGCAAAATACCGGTGGTAAGTTTGTTCTTTTCTGCCGGTGCCTGGCTGTATATGACAGCTCCTTTGAGGCGGGATTTATATTAATTACCCAAAAAGCCAGATCATTACAAAAATGAAAATTAACATAGACAGCCCTATAATCATAATTTTTGTATCCTCTTTGTATTTCCAATCCTTATTGCCATATTTAATTCGATGATGCACTGTAATAATCATTGTTATAAAAAACACAGCAGACATAATAATTTGGGCAAAAAGAATATAGTCGTCATTAATTAATTTCCTATCTACCGCAACTATATAGACCATACTAATAATTATAAGGATCGATAATGGTATGTATATATATGTTGGTGTATGTATAAGAAAAAAACGTTCTTTATCAGATAAATTTTGTTTCAAAATAAATGTCTTAAAAATTCCAATAGATAATATCAGAAGTATCAAATCAAATGGAATGCTACCAATAAAATAATTCATATATTATCACTCCCTGTATTCTATTTTCTCAGTCACTTTCATTGAATCCTTTTCATTTTTCTCCCATTCTCGTTTTTTCTCCTCTACATATATTTGTGTTAATATACTTCCACTCATATATCCCCTTTAAATGCGTTGTATGGGGATTAAATCTTTTGTAGTTTTCCTATATCCCGTAAAGCGGTAATACCTCTTTGCAGATGGATGCCGCTTTCTATGGAGAGGTTGTTGCCTGTTTTTACTTCTACTTTCTTCCCGCCTGCTTTGCTTCCTTTAATGTCTATATCTTTCCCGCTTTCCATGGTCAGGGTGTCTTTAATATTATTAATCAATGAAATACATAACAGCTAAAATCACAATTATCAATACTATACTTATTATTCCGTTCTCCGTATCATTTTTAAATTTTCGATCTTTAGGCCCATACTTTATACGGTTGTATGCGACTATTATAAATTCGATTAACACTGCCATAATTACAATGACATTTGCTTCTTTAGTGTATTCACCGAGGAAGAAGCCTCTATTCACCCCAATAATATATAACATCGCAATAATATGAATACACACAAGAGGAATGTATAAAAATGGAGAGACATGAAGCACAAAATATTGCTCCTTTTCAGAACAAATAATTTTTTGAATAAAATATACCCTTATAAGAAGAATGCAAATAACAAGATAGACTAAATCATAAAATACGCTATTTACCAAGTAACTCATTTTCCCCTCCCACCCCGGAAGTTTTCTCCTCATCAACCAAAGGTGATTGTTGCTGTTTCCATTTATTGATCTTCACCCGTACACTTGCTCCTAATAGATATAGTTCCACCGCGCACAGCCCACCTACAGGCCCCCCTAATGCACTTCCCCCCCATGCCCCAATTATCCCAAGTGATACGGCAACATATCGTATGTATCCGCGCTAAATGCGTTGTATGGGGATTTAAATAAATCTTTCATGGTTTTCCTGTATCCCGTATAGGTAAGACGCACCTGCTACAAAAGGGCTGGCTTTCTTTACAAGGTTTTTCCCAATTGCCTCCGCTTCTTTTCGTGTCAGGTAGGGATATTTACTTTCCATCCAGTTCGCCGCGCTCCAGCTTGCTATTTCTTCTGCCGCTATTTCTTTGGATTTATCCAGGGCTGCTTTGTTTAGCGCTTCTTTATATCTGTTACGCTTATTTTCACAAATGACATGGTTAGACAGATGTTCCATTCTTATCCTTATAATAATTCACTTACGCTTTCTCTAATGTGGTAAAAGATAGATCAAAAAACCTAAAAACATGAAAAAAATACATCCAACAAGAACCTCTTTCGTTCTTCGTTCCCGTTTTTGAAGAGATCCTTGTATTTCTTTTAATGTTTCATGATCAACACTCTTAATAATGACAATCCTTCTTTCACGATCTAAAAGCCAAAATAGCCCCCCTAATGCCCCTATACTACTCGCACCTAATAAAAACCGAACTGCATTTTCTGGCGGGAAAAAAATATATACAAATACAGAAAATGGAAGTATTAATGAATAAATAAATTTTATAATTATAATTCGAATAGTTGTAGAAAAAACTAAGCTTCCAAACTTTATCTTCTTAAAAATCCATATAAGCATCATTGCTAAATACACTAAAATTATTACTAAATCTGTCATGATATATCATTCCTCATCCAGATAACTTAATCAGGAGTCGAGTTTGGATACGGCATTGGTGGATGCGGTGATTCCGCTTGCTTTTATTTTGTATTCGGCTTTGTTGTCTATGTTTTCCTATGTCAAAGTACCGGTGGTGAGCCGGTTCTTTTCTTTTTCTGCCTGGCTGTCTATGACGGCTCCTTTGAAAACACATAAATCATATAAATAAGTACATTAATATCGCCATAACAAAAAGTCCAATAAGTCCAAAAATCCCTCGTTTGGTTTCTTCGACATATTCCCAATCTTTGGAGCCGTATTTAATTCTATTATAAAATCCTATAATCACCATTATAATCCAAATAAAAGCAAGTGAATACAGTGCAAATCCTTTGTAAGTATTATCAATAATTTCTCTATCTATCAAAACAATATAAACCATATTCACGATTAATAATACAGAAAGGGGTATATAGACTATTGGCAATGTATGTCGTATAAAAAAAGATTCTTTTTCTGATAATCCTTTTTTTAGGATAAAAGTCTTAAATACTACTCCACATAAGATTAAAAGAATTATGTCATATATATAACTCCCTATAAAGAATCTCATTTCATCTTTTCTCCTTACTATTTAGTGTCTATATTCTTGCCTGCCTCATCTTTCTCCCATCTACTTTTTTCATTTTCGACATACCATGTAGCCGCTCCGGTAGCAAAGACAATTCCAATAATTAAACCTGAAATCCCCATTATGGTTCCACCAACTGCCTCTCCTAACATTCCCGCTGAAATGGGCAATGTATCATATATATCCGCACTAAATGCATTGTATGGGGATTTAAACCTTTCGAAATTTGGAGATTCCCCTATACTGACAAGTTCTTCTTTATAAGTGTAAAAACAACAAGATTAGTACAAGAAGTATAACTCCTATTATTGCACCTTCCCCTTTGGTCATATTATGTTCATGTTCCTTATCATATTTCCATCTTGTATAAACCGAAAGCCCTACCCAGACAAATCCAAAAAATTCCAGCGAATTATATGCATACATCTCAAAATGATTATTAATTACCTTTATATCAATCATCACAATAAAGAAAATATTAAGAATAAGCGCAATTGTTATCGGGAGAAAAATAACAGGGGCATTTTCTCTAAGTATCTTTTCTTTCTCAAAAAAATATTTTTTTAAAATAAATGACCTGAAAAACGCTATACATATTACTATCAATAACAAATCATATATATTCTTCATCAAGTGTTTGCCCTCTTTTCATCACTAATACCCTCGGCTTCTTTACGTTCTATTTCGAGTTTATATTGTTCTACCCTATAACCAATAACTCTTGTCATTAATGTTCCTATACCAAAAGCGCCTACTGGACCCCCAAAATACATTCCAACCGCTCCTCCTAACATCCCTGCTGAGATTGGCAATATGTCCAAAACATCCGCTCTAAATGCATTGTATGGGGATTTAAATTTTTCGTGGTTTTCCTGTATCCCGTATAGGTAAGACGCACCTGCTACTTCTTTGTGCCCCGCTATGTCTCCTATGAAGCGGTATCCTACTTGGGAGAGGATATTTGCGCATTCCTGTTTTCTTCTATTTTCTTTTTGTCGAAGATTTCGGAGAGTGTGTTAAGTGCGTTTGCTGTGTCATAGCTGATTTCTTTGTCTGTTCTTCCTTTTATGGTGGTGATGATGCTGCCGGCTATGGCGGCGTAGGTGGTGCTTCCTGCTTTCCCTATCCCTATTTAATATAAAGAAATCCGTCCATTATAAGATCCTAATAAAACGACCATAAGGATCATTATAAATCCGATAAAGATAATTATCTGTCCATAAAGTGCATAACTGACTAAGCTACAAAACCTTTTGGCATTTTTTGAATTTTTACCACAATGTTCTTTTGCATTTTCATATTTGATTCTAAAATTATATTTTGTTCTATTAAGAGCAAAAAAGAAAACAATAGCCATCACAATCAATGTAATAATTATATTTATGTCATACCCCATAAAAGATGCCATAAAGAGGCAAAAAAAGTATATAAGTCCTACCCATCCTCCTATATAATAGGAGAATCTTTGTGATAAGCTTTCATCCCCATGTAAACGTCCACTCACCAAAAATAATATGGTTTCTATAACCAAAAGAGCACTTGAAAGAATCATTGTTTCTTATCCCCAGCCATATTATTCTGATCGTTTGGTTCGCTTTTCTTTTTACTCATCTGTTTTCAATAGCTCCTCTTTATGGTACTATTTTCTGCCGCGTTCATAGCGATCCCACTGACCACTGCCATAGCCCAATAAACTTACAACATAATTAGTATCATAATTCCAATACATGTAATACCTATCCATTTACCCAGTTGACTAATTTTCCAAATTCTTTTGGCATGATATATTTTTTCTGCATTCATACAATCCTGCATCTTTAAATCAAGATATTCTAACTTATAAAAATAATTCATTCTACAATTCATCAATAAATAAAAAATTAAAAATATCATCCAAAGTTCTCCATAATAATTTTTATCTCCATATTCAGAGAACCATATCATATAGCAGAAAAATATTTCACCTCCATACCCTCCAACATAGTAATAAAATTTTTGGAGTATACTATCACCCTTATTTACAGAAAATCCTTTCAAAAATATTAACCCTGTTATGAAAAATATGACACCGCATATAAGCATATATACTTCACCTTTTCCCGGCTTCTTTTTCTTTCTGTTCATCCGTTTTCAAATACTCATTTTTAAGATTCTTTTCAATTTCGGCAGTACTATCATTTACTAATACTGTACTTGCTACAGAAACTCCCACACTAATATATGGATTTTTTATCACTTTATAAGTTGCAACTCCTGCAGATAATGCAGAATATACCTTACTTGATAACGGAGTAATTATATTTATCCCTTGCGCCTTCCACCAGTCTTCTCCGCTGTAATTTTTCCGGTCTTCCTACCATGTTCTCTGCCAGTGTAAAGGGATATTCTACAGCTGCTGTGGCCATATTCTCCGCAAGCATTCCTTTGTTAATGGTATAGTTTGGCACAGGTATCCCTTTCATGCGTCTGTAGCTTTCCCGGTCTTTAATTTCACCGGGATATAGGACATGTCCATTGGCTACGGTTCCATCTTGTTCTTCGTAGATATATTATTAGCTCTTCATCATTAATTACAAAATCCAAATTAAACTTAGTCCAAACACAGCAATAATACCAGACCATTTAATAATAAGACTTAGTTTCCATAATTTTTCAGCAGTAGATATTTTACTTCGATCAGAGTCATTTAACGATTTCAGATATTTCTTTTTATAAACATACTCAATTCTACATGAAATCAATGATAGAAAAATTAGCATTGATATCCATCGGGGTGTAACATATCCTATCCTCATATTATAATTTTCCCAAATTATATAACACAAAAAAGCACAGCCAATATATCCACCCACATAATAATAAATCCTCTGATAAAAATTTTCATTTTTATGGACTTTAAACTCTTTAACACTCAGAAAAGATACGATCATTATTAAAAAAAGTATAGAATAAGACAACATTATTTTATCTCCTCTTTCTTTTCATCTTTTTTACTCATCAGTTTTAAGGTTTTCTTTTTTAAGTTCTTGTATTAAACTATCATTCCATGATTTCGTTAAGGCTAATGTACCGACGCCCACTGCTGCACTAATGATTGGATTCTTAAACTGTACATATGCTAAGAGGGCATTTACACCTACTACTTCAACACGGGCAGGAATGTTAGCAATCCTACCACTATAAAACCGCAACAATAACTAAGGTAATAATACTAACCCCACACATTACACTACCAAAACGGCAAATTCTATATATTCTCTTTAATTTAATCACCTTAATAGTTTCATTTTTTTGTGTAGATTCTATATACTTTTCCTTATAATAAAATGTAATTCTCTGCAACATTAACAACTCTAATATCAAAATACATATAAATATCTCCATATAGTAATAATGATTACCATACTGGACAAACCATAACATCCATATCCAAAAAGACAAACCTGCATATCCACCAATATAATAATATATTTTCTGTAAAACTGTATCATTGCCATGTACTTTAAAGCTTCTTATAAATTCTAAAACACTCCATATTAAAACTATTATGCCAATAATCATACTCAATATCCCTTTCTATTATTTCTCTACATCCTTATTTAACGTATTTTCTTTTATGGATTTAGTAGCCTTGTCAATCATTTCATCTTGAGTAATGGTCAAAGCAATTGCCACACCAACACTTCTATATGGATTCTTGGTAATTTTATAAGTTTCTGCCCCTAATCCGGTAAAGATTATTACCCTATAAGCTAAAAAAATCTAATATTTATCCCCTGTGCCTCCCACCAGTCTTCTCCACTATAATTCTTCCGGTCTTCCTACCATGTTCTCTGCCAGTGTAAAGGGATATTCTACAGCTGCTGTGGCCATATTCTCCGCAAGTGTTCCTTTATTAATGGTATAGTTTAGCACAGGTATCCCTTTCATACGCCTTGTAGTTTTCCCGGTCTTTAATTTCATCGGGATGCCTCTTTCGTTTAATGGGGTTTTTGAACCGTAGATGGTTTGTGTGATTTTGTTCATTCCGTTTCTTTGTCCTGTTACAGGGTCTTTCTCATATCTGTTATTTGTCCGGGAATCTAAGGGATCGTTCTTGTCTCCTCTCCCTATTTTCCCGTTGTAGGATATTCCGTGTCCTCCTGTTTTGTATTCGGCTTTGTTGTCTATGTTTTCCCATGTCAAAGTACCGGTGGTGATCCGGTTCTTTTCTTTTTCTGCCTGGCTGTCTATGACGGCTCCTTTGAGGCAGGGAGTGTTTTTGATTTGGATGGGTTTACCTGCAACCACCAAACCAATTCTTATAGATTTATCCAAAGCAATTATAGATATATAATTGCTGCTATAATCAGCAATGCTATACTGCTTCCCCAAAGGCATTTTTGCGAGAATTTATACTTTTCTAATTCTTTCTTTGAGTAGAGTAAAGCCTCATTTATGACCAATACTTTCATAAGCATTCCACCAATAATACCACTAAAAATCATCAGCATCATCACAACTATATCCCAATTTTTTGTAAAAATGCCAGTAACTCCCCCCATAACTATTACCATTCCTATCTCAAATCCTCCCATGGTCATGATATATAATATTCTGGTAAAAAATTTCCATTTCTGATATTTCCATTTTTTGACTGTGTTTACATAGAAATATATAGCTTTTATCATTGAAACAATGGTACAACACAAAAGTACCATAAATTTTGCAATAGCCCAGAATCCACCGGCAATTAGTACATTCATCTATTCTTTACCTCTTGGTAATACTTTCTTACCTCCTCTTCTTTTATACATCCTTTCGTATAATCTCCAAATGCACCTGCACTATGCACACATACAAACAGAATCGTTACAAATAAATTATTAGAGCCATGACCAATAACGCTATACTAGACCCCCAAATGCTTTTTATTAAGAATTTATACTTTTCTATTTCCATTTCAGAAAGGTTCACGCTCTCATCTTTTAGTAAACTTTTCACATACCATCCTCCTATGAATCCACCAAAAATCATCATAGAAAACACCTTTATTACCCAATCACCTTTGATTATATTAGAAACCCCTCCCAACGTAATTATTAAACTTGCAAAAAACGGTACCACTGTCATAACATATAAAGTTTTTGTTAATCGTTTCCATTTTTTGACTGTGTTTACATAGAAATATATAGCTTTTATCATTG
>ERZ780014.888-NODE-888-length-11077-cov-6.87743_pt1 | contig 11077 bp, 9 predicted proteins | sample MGYA00511929_ERZ780014 | MGnify/ENA primary metagenome ERZ780014 (study PRJEB29588, sample SAMEA2155132) | human gut metagenome | biome: human gut; feature: human-associated habitat; material: faeces | place: Denmark | collected 2008/2010 ...
CGACGAGGTGACCGCAAGCGAGCGGCTCACCGTTCCCCACCCGCTCCTTTCCGAGCGGGAATTCGCCTTGGCCCCGCTGTGCGAAATCATGCGCCAGCGCCGCCACCCGGTCACGGGGCAGACCATGGAGGAGATGTACAAGGCCCTGCGCCCGAATGAAAATTAAAAAAGAGAGAACATTGAAAAGGGGACGAATAATAACGTTGTTCACGGCCGTCGTGCTGTTCGCGGGATGTTTCAAGGAGGTCTCGTACAGGACGGACTATGTGCTCAAGCCGCTTGTGCAGGAGAACTCGGGCGATGTCGCCCAATTGCTTCCCGAGGGGAAGGCGCAGGCTTTTGCCCATGCTGCCGACACGGTCTTTTGGGAGGTCGCTTCTTACGAAGACGCCCTGGCCGGGATCATTACGCGGCGGGACAACCCGACCGAAAAACAGACCGTGCCGCTCGTGACGGCCGAACCCTACCAGCAGGAAGGGATTGCCGGATGGCTCTCGATGCGGATCGACAAACCGTCGGTAATGGTCGTCGCGGTCGATACCGAGCACAGGATTTACGGCTATACCCAGCAGGAGATCGCCGAGAATTTCCCCAAGCTCTACGTTTCCGTCGTCTTCAAGCCGTGGAAGGAGGGGACGGAATACAAGGACGGTAACTGGATTTTCCGCAACCAGTTCTATGTGCCTCCGACCTATCTCGATTGTTACATCGCACCTTCGGTGCAGGCCGAGGAGGACGGCGAAACGACCGAGCCTTCGAAACTCAAGGCCTATGCCTATGCCGTCGATACGACGGCGTGGAGGATCGCCTCATACATCGACGCCGCGGCCGGAGTCATCACCTCGAAGAACGACCCGTCGCAAACCCGTTCCAACCCCAATTTCACTGCCTCGAAAGAGGAGTCGGGCGCTTACGGCATGGAAGTGAGCAGCCCGACGCTGATGGTGGTCGTGGTCGACCAGACCAACGAGGTTTACGCCTATTCGAAACAGGAGGTCGACCTCGACGGCGAGCCCGTGACCTTCCCGATTGTCTTCCGCACATGGCGCCCAGAATACCTCTATGTCGAGGAAGGCTGGCGCGTGGTCAATGAAAAGAACGCCGACCCGGAACAGGAGGGTTCGGATACAACTAAATGATAACGATGGATATCCGCAAAAGACATATCGTCCGCACGCTGCGTGCCGCCGTGCTGCTGCTTTTCGTTTCGGCTTTCCTGAGCCGTTGCGCGAGCATGATGACCCCCACGGGCGGGCCGCGCGATTCGCTGCCCCCGGTCATCGTGAACATGACGCCCGACAATTTTTCGACCAACCGGCCGCTCGTGAACCACGAGAAGATCTACATCGAGTTCGACGAGTTCGTGCAGCTCAAGGATCAGCAAAAGGAGTTCTTCACCTCGCCGCAGATGAAGAAGAAACCGCTCGTTTCGCTGCGTGGCCGTGGCGTCGTCATCCAGTTGCGCGATACGCTCGAGGCGAATACGACCTATTCGCTCAACTTCGGCAGTGCCATCCGTGACAACAACGAGGGCAACCCGCTCTACTCGATGCGTTATGTCTTCTCGACGGGGCCCGAGATCGACTCGATGGTTATGTCGGGTTATACGGCCGACAGCTATAAGGCCGACTCCGTGTCGAAGAGCTTCATCTGGTTCTTCCCCGCCGATTCGGTGGAAAACGTCGCCGAATACGACTCGACGATCTTCAAGTACAAGCCGGCTGCCATCGCCCGCGCCGAGAACAACGGTATCTTCATCGCCCAGAACCTCAAGCCGATCGCTTACCGCGTCTATGCCGTCCAGGACAAGAACGACAACCAGATTTATGAACCCGGTTCCGACCAGGTAGGCTTCCTCGAAGGTACCTACAACCCCCGCGAGCAACCCGATTTCGCCATGTGGTACGATTCGATCCGCCAATATGTCGTGGCCGAACCGCAGCTCTACCTGCGCATGTTTACCGACAAGGCGTTCCGGCGCCAGGTGCTTTCGCAGTCCGAACGGCCCCTGCAACACAAGGCGATGCTCTATTTCGCGGCCGCACACCCGCAGATCGAGCGTATCCGTTTCGACAGCATCCCCGAGGATCGGGTCATCTTCGACCCGCAGACCGTCGGGCGCGACACCATCGCCCTGTGGTTCAACATGCCTTCGTCGGCACTCCCCGATACGATCAAGGGCGAGATCACCTATTTCAAGCACGATACGGTCAATGTCCTGCAATCGGTCACCGAGCCCTTGAAGCTGGCCTGGAGGTTCATCGAAACCAAAGAGCAGGAGAAGGAGCGCGAGAAGCTCGAACGCGACCGCCGCAAGGCCGAGGCCGCGGGAGAGGAGTGGGTCGAGCCGAAGAAAGAGAACCCCTTTGCCTACAAACTCCCGCTGTCGGGCGAGGTGAACCCCGAGAACCACCTGACGATGGATTTCGACTATCCGCTTACGAAGCTCGATTCGGCCGCCATGCTCCTCACGCTTACGCATCCCGACAACAGTATCGAGGATATTCCCGTGTATTTGGTGCGCGATACGGCGCAGCTGCGCCGCTATTATATCCGTGCGCCCTGGAAAACCGGCGGGCAATATACCCTCACCATCCCTGAAGGGGCCATTACCGATGTGGCGGGATTTTCCAACGACTCGATCATCGGCAAGTATACGGTGCTCGACCCCGAGAAGTTCGCCACGGTGAAGATCCATGTCACGGGCAAGGACGACAGTTCGAAGTACATACTCCAGCTGCTCGACGGCAACAACGCCCTTAAACAGGAGAAGCGCGACGTTACCACGGGCGACTGGCAGTTCAATTTCGTCCCGGCCGGTGAAATTAAGTTCCGTGTCATCGAGGACAAGAACGGCAACGGCAAGTGGGACACGGGCAATGTGGTCGAACGCCGCCAGCCCGAACGCGCCGAAATCTATGCCAACGACGAAGGCGAAGACACCTTTGCCACGAAAGCCAACTGGGAGGTCGAGTTCTCGATCGACATGAACACCCTGTTCGCTCCCGTGACGATGGAGTCGCTTTCGCGCACGCTTGAGGAACGTGAGGCCCAGCGCCTGCGCCGCGAGGCCGAGAAACGCGCCAAGGAACCCAAGAAGAAGGGTCACAGCCACGATAACAATCAGAATAATAACCGCATGAACAACAGCATGAACTCCACGGGCGGCATGTTCAATAATTTCCGATAGCGCGATGATGAAGAGACGATTCAAAAACCTGTTGTTGTTCGCGGCTGCCGTATGCTGCTGGCATGGTGCTTCGGCGCAACATACGCTCGGTTTTACGGCCGGTTACGGCATGGCCAGCGCCCGCTTCGACCCCAAACAGGAGATGAAGGGGATGTGGGGTATCTATACCGCCGGCCTTACTTGGCGCTACTATGGTACGCAACGCTTCGTGGGCGGTTTCGGTATCGACCTCGAATTCCTGCAACAGGGTTTCTCCTTTGCAACCAATGCCTCGCTGGTCGAGGAGCCGAAGGATTTCCGTTACTATACGCGCCATATCAATTCGGTCATGCTGCCCATCGTCTGGCAGCCCCATATATATATGCTGCGCCACCGTGTGCGCGTTTACCTCGAAGCTGCGGCCACCTTTTCCTACCAGCTTTCGTCCGACTACGAGGATGAGAGCGCCAAGGCATCGGGAATGGCCGACTGGAAGGGGGATTACAACTACAAGACGGCCCGCGCCAGCCGGCGGGGCTACGGGCTTGCGGGCGGCGGCGGTATCGCCTTTCTGATACGCCGCTTCGAGATCAATGTCCGCGCCCGTTATTACTTCGGGCTTTCGGACGTCGTCCGCAACCGCAACAAGTATGCGGACAACGGCATCGACGGTTCCGAAAACCCGTTTTGGACGACGCCTATGCGCTCGCCGCTGGACAACCTCACTATTTCGGTGGGGTTGAGCTACCGCTTCAACAAGGAGGGCTTCTCGACCTGGAAACCGCGTCCCAAACGCGAAAAGAACCGCGAAGTCTTCAAATACGGATTATAAATATTCAAGCCATGGAAACCACACGACAGCAAAAAATCGCCAAACAGATACAGAAGGACGTGGCCGAGATCTTCCAGAAGGAGGGGGCCGGCATCGTCCGCGGGGCGCTCGTCACGGTCACGGCCGTGCGTATCTCGCCCGATTTCGGCTATGCCAAGGTCTACGTCAGCATCTTCCCCTTTGACCGGAGTGCCGCGACGATGAAGGAGATCGAGCATCAGAACTGGTTTATCCGCCGGGCCCTCGGGCAGCGGATCCGCAACCAGGTCAAGAATGTGCCCGAGTTGCAGTTCTTCCTCGACGATTCGCTCGAATACATCGAGCATATCGAAGAAGCGCTCAAGCACGACAAGCCCGAATAGCTCCCGCTTCCCGACGTCATGTTGCCGCAGTTTTTCGCCCGCCGCTACCTTTTCTCGCCCAAATCCCGTTCGGTCGTCAACCTGATCTCGGGACTGAGCGTGGTAGCCGTCGCGATGCCTGTCGCTGCGATGATCATCTTGCTTTCGGTCTTCAACGGTTTCGAAAGCCTCGTGAAGTCGATGTATTCGGCCTTCGACGCCGACCTAACCGTCTCTGCGCGGCTGGGGCAGACTTTTCCTGCCGACGCGATAGACACGGCCGCCGTGGCACGGATTCCCGGGGTCGAAGCGTTTTCGTTCGTCCTCGAACAGAGCGCCCTGCTGGAACATGCCGGACGCCAGGCTACGGCGACGGTGCGGGGTGTCGACGATGCGTATGCCGCGGTGTTTCCGCTCGACAGTGTCGTTTCAGCGGGTGAATACCGGGTGCGCCTGGGGGATATTGAACGACTCGTCATGGGGCAGTCGATGACTTATATGCTGGGCATCCGCTCGCTTGCCGATGCCGATGTCAATGTCTACGCCGTGCGCCGGGGTTCGTTCTCCTCGCTGCTGCCTTTCGACAACTATACGCGGCGGACGGTGCCCCTCGGCGGGGTTTATTCGCTCGACCTGGAGACGGAGCGGACATATGTCCTGGCGTCGCTGCGGTTGGCACAGGAACTTTTCAGCCATCCCGGCCGTGTTTCGGGGCTTGTCGTCCGCCTGCGCGAGGGCGCCGATGCGGAGCAGGTGCGTCAGGCTCTGGCGCGGCTGTCGGGTGACGATTACCGCGTCCGCACGCGCCACGAACTGCGGGCCTCCTTCTACCGGATCATGACCTATGAGAAATGGGGTATTTTCTTCATTTCGCTGCTGGTACTGGTCATCGCGTCGTTCTCGGTCGTCGGGGCGTTGGCGATGCTGATCGTCGACAAGCGGCGCGACATTGTGACCCTGCGTGCGCTGGGAGCCGACACGTCGCTCGTGCGGGCTATTTTCCGCAGCGAAGGGTTGCTCATCTGCGGCCTCGGCGCTGCGTGCGGGGCGTTGCTGGGCGTCGGGCTGAGTCTTTTGCAGCAGCACTTCGGCCTGATCGAAATCCCGGCCGAAACGCTTCTTGCCAAGAGCTATCCCGTCGAATTCCGCCCGGGCGACCTGCTGGCCGTGCTGGTGGCCTTCGGCCTTGTCGCCTATGTTATTTCGAACATTACCGTGCGCAGCATGGTGAAACATAATGCCTGATTATGAAACGCATTTTCCGTATATCGCTCTGCGCGTTCCTGCTGCTTGCAGGCGCCGCCTGTACCCGCCACAAGATTATCCCCGATGAGAAACTGGCGCAGATCTTCCACGACGCCTTCCTCACGAACGCCTATATCGGCGACGTGCGGGTCAATATCGACTCGCTGAACATCTACGAACCGATCTTTGCCCGCTATGGCTATACGACCCGTGATGTCTACTATACGATCGGGAACTTTTCGAAGCGCAAGAGCGCCCGTCTGGGCGACGTCGTCGAGATGGCGATCGATAAACTCGAAGCCGAGGGTAAATTTTACGACCGTGAGGTTGCCGTGCTCGATACGATCGACAACGTGGCCCGCCGTACTTTCACGCGTACGGTCTATGCCGATTCGCTGATCCGCGTGGGGTCGCTGCGCGATACGGCGCGCCTGCGGATCGCCGTCGATGTGCAGCCCGGCGAGTACGAATTGCGGCTCAAATACCTCGTCGACTCGCTCGACCGGAACGAGAAGGGGTTGCGGGGCGTCGTCTGGCTCGAAAACAGGGACGGCGGGCGCAGTAGCGTCTATTCCACGACGCTGCGCCGTAACCGGACGGAGAATTTCACCCGCCGTTTCACGGCCGATACTACCCACCGGCGCCTGCACCTGGATTTCCTGGATTTCCGCGAGAAGCCCCTGCGTCCCTCGGTGACGGTGACCGGCCTCGAAATCGACTACATTCCCACGACGTCCGTTGCCGTCGACAGCCTTTACCGGCAACAACTTGACCTGCGAATCTTTGCCGATGAATTCCTCCGCGCAGCCATCCAGGCGGATAGCCTCTAACCTGCTCTGGACACCGCAGGGTCTGCTCCGCAATCCCCTGGTCGGGGTTGCGGCCGACGGCCGTATCCTCTCCGTCGGGACGTGTCCCGAGCCCGACCGGTGTCCCGGCACCGAGTTCTATGCCGGGGTGCTCGCTCCGGGGCTGGTCAATGCCCACTGCCACCTCGAACTCTCCTATTTGCTGGGGGCGATCCCCGAACGGTGTGGTTTTGCGGGGTTTGCCGGTGCCATGTCGCAGGTGCGGGAGCGCTTCTCCGCCGAACAGCGAGTACAAGCCGTCGAAGCCGCCGATGCCGCCATGTGGCAGGCCGGGATCGAAGCCGTAGGCGATATTTCGAACGGGGATACCGCTTTCGCCGTAAAATCGCGCAGCCGCATCGCCTACCATACTTTCGTCGAGTTTTTCGGTCTGCGCGCCGCGTCGGCCGAGCACCTGCTGCCTCTGCTCCGCCATCCGCAAACTTCGCTGACCCCCCATTCGCTCTATTCGGTGCAGGATGCCCCCCTGCGTGCGATCGCTGCCCGGGGCGATGCCCCGCTTTCGATCCATTTCATGGAATCTCCCGGCGAAGCGGCGCTCTTCGAACACCGCGGCCCGCTGTGGGAGTGGTACGCGAAGGCCGGTTTCTCCTGCGATTTCCTGCATTACGGCTCCCCGGCCGAACGTCTCGTGGCCTGCGTGCCGCACGACCGCCGCGTGACCCTGGTGCATGACTGCTGCATAACGCAGCGCGACATAGACATCGTTATGGGCCATTTTACGGCGCCCGTATGGTGGTGCCTGTGCCCCCGTTCAAACCGCTATATCTCCGGCCTCGAACCCCCTGTGGAGCTGTTACGCCGCAATCGCCTCAATATTTGCCTCGGAACCGACTCGCTGGCTTCGAACGACCGGCTTTCGGTTTTCGAAGAAATGCGTATGTTCCCCGGCATCCCGCTTCCCGAACTGCTCGCCTGGGCTGCCGGGGGCGGTGCACAGGCATTGGGTATGGAGGATGCACTCGGCGAAATAGCTCCCGGCCGTCGTTGCGGCCTCACGGTCATTTCAGGGTTGGATTACGGCACGCTGTGCCTGACCCCGGCGTCGCAGATCCACCGCATCCTCTGACCGGGATACTTTCCCTCCCCGTATGCGTGGTTATCGTACGGATGCTTGCCGCCGGTAGATGAAAACAAAAAGGAGCTTCCCCCGTCGGGAAGCTCCTCGTATTTTGAGGCCGGATGCCTATTTACCCAGTGCGTTGCAGAGTTTCTGGTTGATCTTGCGGATACGTTCCGGCTCGACCTTCATCTCCTTGCGGTCGTAGGTCATCAGTCCGTTGACCTCCATTTCGACGTCGGTGGTCTGCGTGTATACGCCTGCCGAAAATCCGCGGCCGATCAGCTTGTAGAGCATTTCCGCATACTTTTCGTATTCGTCCGTCACCTCCTTGGGCGAGTTGAGGCGGATATAGCCCCAGTTGCGGTCGGGTTCCCAGAGGTGCCCCTTCATCACGAAGCCGATGCCGCCGTACTCACCCAGCACCGTTGCGCGGTTGGTATCGAGCAGCGTCAGGCGCGGGTTGGGGTAGTGGTGCGTGTCGAGGATGTCGCCCGTAAGGTAATGGTTGCCGCCGCTGGCGGGGTTGACCAGGCGCGAAGGATCGTAAGCCTTCGTCCACTCTACGATTTCCTGGGTCTTGAACTGTCCCCAGCACTCGTTGAAGGGAACCCATACGCCGATCGAGGGGGACGAGTAGAGGTAGTCGATGATCTCTTTCCACTCCTTGCGGAAGTTGGCCTCCGATTCTGCCGACCGGTGCTTCTCCTCGCCCGTGAAATAGTTGTGCATCTGCCACTGCGGGCCGCGGTCGCCGCTGGGCATGTCCTGCCATACGATCATGCCGAGTTTGTCGCAGTGGTAGTACCAGCGTGCGGGCTCGACCTTTACGTGTTTGCGTATCATGTTGTAACCCAGATCCTTGGTCTTGATGACGTCGAATGCCAGCGCCTCGTCCGAGGGGGCTGTATAGAGGCCGTCGGGCCACCAGCCCTGATCCAGCGGGCCGAACTGGAATACCGGCTCGTTGTTCAGCTCCAGGCGGACGATGTCGTCGGCATCGCGGCCGATCGAGAATTTACGCATGGCCGTGTAACTTTCCACTTCGTCTATTTTCTTGCCGTTGCGTACCAGGCTTACCTTCATGTCGTAGAGGAACGGTGACTCGGGGCTCCAGAGTTTGGGCTCGGCGACGGACAGTTCCACGGCGGCGCCGTTGAGCGAGCTGCCCTTGGCGACCTGCGTGTCGCCGTCGAAAAGCGCCACTTCGATGCGGTCTTCGGGCTGTGCGCCGCAAACAGGAACCTCGATGCGGAACGACTTGCGGTCGAGGTCGGGCGTTGTCTTCACCTGCTTGATATATTGCTGGGGCACTGCTTCGAGCCATACCGTCTGCCAGATGCCGCTCACGGGGGTGTACCAGATGCCCTCGGGGCGGTTCACCTGCTTGCCGCGCGGCTGGTAGCCGTCGTCGGTCGGATCCCATACGCGAACCCGGATGTCGTTGGCACCCTTTTTCAGGGCCGACGTGATGTCGAACTCGAACGGCGTATAGCCGCCCGTGTGGCTGCCTACGCTGACGCCGTTCACCCAGACGTCGGCTTTCCAGTCTACGGCGCCGAAGTGCAGCAGCACGCGCTTGCCGTTCCATTTCGCGGGTACCGTGAAGCTGTGGTTGTACCAGAGTTCGTTATCCTTACCCAGGCTTTTCCCTACGCCCGAGAGGCTCCACGCGCGGGGGACCGGCACGAGGATCTGTCCCTGGAATTTGTCGGGGGTCTGTCCTATGGGCAGGATCGCATAGTCCCACAGGCCGTTGAGGTTTTGCCAGTCGCCGCGTACCATCTGAGGACGCGGGTATTCGGGCAATACGTTCTGCGGATCGAGCTTTTCGCCCCACTGGGTACGGATACGGTCGCCCGCGGGTTGCCATTGCGCTACGCCGGCAAGGGTCGTCACCAGGGCGGCAGCGGTCAGGAGAATGTTTTTCTTCATACTTCGGGTTATTATTAGGTTAAAATTGTATTTCAAATCCGTACAAAATTAAGCCATCTTATCCGGAAAACAGTCCGCATATATGCACAAAAAGTATATTTATGCTTGGAAATGCGGTTTGAACTGCATTTTTACGGACTTTTCATGCGGGGCACATTTCTTCGTCCTCGGGGCCCCGGCTCCCCTATATCCCGAGGTGCTCTTCGAGCGTATGGCGCAGGTGGTCGCTGTCGAGGTGCGTATAGATTTCGGTGGTGAGGATGCTTTCGTGTCCGAGCATCTCCTGTACCTGCCGGATACTGGCGCCCCCTTCGAGCAGGTGCGTGGCGAACGAGTGCCGGAACGTATGCGGGCTGATGTGTTTGTCGATGCCGGCGCGTTGGGCGGCCTGTTTCAGGATCGTGAAGACCATCACGCGCGTAAGCTGCCCGCCCCGGTTGTTGAGGAATACGACCTCTTCGCCCGAACGTGCGCTGCGGCGCTTTTCGAGATAGCGCTGTATCTTGTCGCGTGCGACGGTGCTGATCGGCACCAGCCGCTGCTTGTCGCCCTTGCCGATGACGCGGATGTAGCCCTCCCCGAAAAAGAGGTCGGAAAGCCGTAGCGAGGTGAGCTCCGAGACGCGAAGCCCGCACGAATAGAGCACTTCGAGCATGGCGCTGTCGCGTATGCCCTTGGTCGTGCGCGTGTCCACGGTGGCGATGATGCGGTCGATCTCTGCGGTGGTGAGGATGTCCGGCAGGTGCCGCCCGAATTTCGGCGTGTCGACGAATTCGGCGGGCGACGCCTCGATCTGGTCGCTTATGAGCAGGAAGTTGAAGAAGCTGCGGATGCCGCACAGGCAGCGGGCCTGCGAGGTCTTTTCGCGGCCGCGCTCGAAAAGCCAGCCCATGTAGCGTTCGATCATCGTCCGCTCGACCTTGCGGGGCGTCACGTCGTATTGGCGCAGGATGAAATGGGCGAATTGGCGCAGGTCGCGCATATACGATTCGACGGTATTCTCCGAGAGGCGTTTTTCGAGTTTGATATAAGTACGGTAACGACGTCCCGTCTCTTCCCACTTTTTCGTGTTTTCTGCCATCCTTTTCCTGCCTTATTTCCGAGATTATCATTAACTTTGTACGGGCGAAGATACGTAAATTTTACATAATATGAACTATATATCCTTGAATATTGCCTTTTCGGACGACCTGCAGGCCGAGATCCTGACCGCCGAGCTGGCCGACTATCCCTTCGAGAGCTTCGAGGCCGATGCGGGGACGCTCAAGGCCTATATCCCGCAGGAGCAGCTGGCCGACTGCAAGGGCGAGGTCGATGCCTTGCTGGCGCGTTACGGCGTGCAGGGACGTTATATCGCTATCGAAACGCAGAACTGGAACGCCGTCTGGGAGAGCAATTTTCCGCCCGTCGACGTCGAGGGGCGCCTGTTGATCCGTGCGCCTTTCCATGAGCCTGCCCCCGCAGGGGTGATGGAGGTGGTCGTCATGCCCAAGATGTCGTTCGGCACGGGGCACCACGCGACCACCTGGCTCGTGTCGCGTGCCGTACTCGACCTGGGCGTCGCAGGCCGTCGCGGGCTCGATATGGGCAGCGGTACGGGTGTGCTGTCGATCGTCGCCGCCAAAT
>ERZ780014.893-NODE-893-length-11053-cov-5.24295_pt1 | contig 11053 bp, 8 predicted proteins | sample MGYA00511929_ERZ780014 | MGnify/ENA primary metagenome ERZ780014 (study PRJEB29588, sample SAMEA2155132) | human gut metagenome | biome: human gut; feature: human-associated habitat; material: faeces | place: Denmark | collected 2008/2010 ...
CGTTTGCGGGGGCGCCACTGACATCCGAAACGGTGTCTGCCGCAGTGGTGCCTTCTGCTGCGGTGGTGTCGCCGTTTCCGTCGGAGGAGCAGGCTGCGCAGGACAAAATCATCAGAGCCGCAATTGCTAAAGCTAAAAATCTTTTCATTCCACAAATCTCCATAGAATCTCTTTTTTGTTTTCCGGTTATTCAATGCCTTGAGGCTGCGGATATTCATTATCTGCGCCGCGCAAACGGCAGCACAGACCGACAGCCATCCTTGCACCTCTAAACATTATACATCTTTACGGCGGAAAATGTCAACTTTTTTTGTTGGTTTTTGACTAAAAAGCAGCCGGATTTGTTCAATTTTTTAAAATAAATTATAAATAGCCAATTTACATATTATGCTATACAAATACCTGTGTTTTGCATTAATATGCACACAATATGTATGGGTGCGGCGGACAACTGCCTTTTTGTAAAAGCAAAACGCACCTCCCGCATTTTTGTGTCGGACGGCGCGTTTTGATATGCAAAATCTTTTATTTGTAGTTCCCGATGACCTCTTTGTAGAACTCTATCGCCTCGCCTATTGCGGCAAGGTCGATATTTTCGTCGACGCTGTGGACGCTGTTAAACTGCTGATTGTCTATGTCTATCGGCGCAAAGCGCAGGGTGCACGGGCAGACGTCGCACAGCCAGCGGGCGTCGGTGCCTGCCGCGAGAACGAACGGAGCAACCGCGGCGTGCGGGAACGTCTTGCGCGCGCAGCGGCAGACATACTCGAAAGCCTTGCTCCCCGTGTCCGCGGGGCAGTGGAACTCATGTCCGTCGGCAGGCTCTGTTATCTCGAGCGAATATTTCTTTGCGAGCGCCCGTATCTTCTCCATGTCGGCCTCAAGGTCGGCCTCGTCGATATATCTTATCAGCGCGCTCGCCGAGCACTCGTTGTCGCGCGGGGTCTCGCCCTTTTTCGACTCGATGCTGCCGAAAGAGCAGGTCGTGCCGAGCATGGCGGCGGCCTGACCGTTTATTTTGGGCATGAGCTTTACGAGCAGCGGCTCAAAGCACCACAGGTTTGCAAAAATAAATCTCAGAGGGAAGCTCATATAGGGCATGAGCGAGGTGAACATCTCGCGCACCTGCGCGGGCATTTTTACAGTAAGCTTGAGCGACGAAACCTCGGCTATAAACTTCGAGACGCGGGTCACGGGGTTATCCGTGAGGACAAAGCCCTCGGTGTCGCCCTGAACGGCGCGGACATTCATTCTGTGGTATCCCTTTTCGTGGACGGCTATCATGGCGCACTTGCAGTCTATTCCGTTTATCGGCGCGCCGATAACTCCGCCGCCCTCGTCTATGGCGAACTCGAATTCTATGCCCTGCTCCTCAAAATATTTAACGGCCTCATGTATGCCGTCGCCGAAAACCTCCTCGTTGTGGCCGGAGGCTATGTATAGATTGCAGGCGGGCTCAAAGCCTTCCGAAAGCAGCTCTTCCGCGGCGGTCATCTCCGCAAAGAGCGGAGTCTTTGTGTCCACGGTGCCGCGTCCCCAGAGCTTTCCGCCCTCTATCTCGCCGAATTTCGCGTGGCTCCATTCGCCCGCTGCGGCGACTACATCGTGGTGCGACATGAGCAGGATGTTTCGGTTTCTGTCCCGTCCCGGTATTTTATATACCCAGCAGTCCTCGCTGAAATATTTTATCTCGGCGCGCTCATGCAGCAGCGGAAACAGCTCCCTGACCGCCGCGCGGAGCTTCGAAAACTCCGTGTCGTCATATATTTCGCGGGACGAGACCGTTTGACACTCTACCATTTTCATCAGCCGTTCGCCGTTTTCCGTGTCCTCACGCTCTGTCGTATAGACCGGCTTTTTGCCTATAGGCTCCGCCTTTTTTGCGGCGAGCGCGGTCCTTATCAGCAGTATGCCGACAAAGATAACCAGAGCCGCCAATACCGCAAGAAAAACATAAAGTCCCATGCTTGTTCACCCTTTCTCGTGATGTCCTGATTTTATCATATTCCGCCCGCTCTTGCAACTTGACTTTTCGGCATATTAAATGATAGAATAAGAGTAACCCCGGTGCTGCCCGACAGGTCGGCACGGAAAAAAACAAAAAAACGGAGGGATTCGGTGAGCAAAGAGGGAACTACGGGCAGGAAGATTCACTGCGCCGTATGCGGACGCACTTTTGACGCGGCCGCGGACAAATGCCCAAACTGCTCGGCTCCCGCATCGCTGTCGCAGACGGTGGCGGAGCCAAGGGAAGAGAAAAGAGAACCTGTGTTCGTGTGCACGATATGCGGTCATACCTATGACGGGGACGCCGCGCCCGAGCGCTGCGAGAACTGCGGAGTAGGCGGCGAGCTTATCGAGGAGCGCCGTCCCGCACCGACAAGGACATGGATATGCACCGTCTGCGGGCTTAAAATCAAAGGCGAAAATGCGCCCGGAAAATGCCCGAAATGCAAGTCTCCCGCCGAGCTGTTCGCGGCTCAGAAGGACGGGATAGCCCGTATGCGCTGCTCGATATGCGGCTTTGAAACAGAGGGCGACACCGCGCCCGAGCGCTGCGAGAACTGCGGGGTGGACGGAGAGCTGTTCGAGCCCGTGAAAAACTGACGGAGAGACAAAAATGAAGGTACTTGTTATAGACGGTCAGGGCGGCGGAATAGGCAAGCTGCTCGTTGCCGGGATAAAAAGCGAATATCCGGACTTTTTTGTGACCGCCGTAGGCGCCAACAGCATAGCGACCTCCGCCATGCTCAAGGCGGGCGCCGACGCCGCCGCAACGGGCGAAAATGCCGTTTTGGTCGGCTGCCGCAGGGCGGATGTCGGAATCATCGTAGCCGATTCGCTGCTCGGCGAGATAACGCCCGAGATGGCGCGGGCGATAGGGCAGAGCGACGCCAAGCGCGTGCTCATACCCGTCAACCACTGCGACAATATCGTTGTCGGGGTCGGGGATATCCCCATGGCGAGGCTCGTTCAGGCTGCCGTGAAGGAAATAGGAAAACTGTCTTGATTTTCTCTTGAAATATGATATAATAAACGCGATCTCATGAAGGGGTCGGGCTTTCAGAAGAGAGCGAGTTTTTTTCAAATACCGTAAAAACATTGCCGCGAGGGTAACTGCGCTTCCAGGAGGGAGTGCCGTGCCCCCGCTTTTTGTTTTTTGAAAGGACGATCCTCATGACAAACAAAAATTCAGACAGAATCAAAAAGATGGTCATAACCGCGCTTTGTGTCGCGCTGTGCATCGTGCTGCCCATGGCGTTTCATGCGGTCAAGAATGCCGGGACCATATTCCTGCCCATGCATATCCCCGTGCTTCTCTGCGGGCTTATCTGCGGCTGGCAGTACGGGCTTGTCTGCGGCCTGCTCGGCCCCGCGCTCTCGACGCTTCTGACCCAGATGCCGCCCATGGCCATACTTCCCGCGATGACCGCAGAGCTCGCCGTATACGGCGCGGTGACAGGTCTTATGATGTATGCGTTCAAATATAAGACCGCTTACCTCTCTTTGTATGCGAGCCTTGTAACCGCGCTCATAGCGGGGCGCGTAGTCTCGGGCATACTCAAGGCGCTCATTTTCTCCGCCGGAAGCTACTCGTTCTCCGTGTGGATAACCGCGTCATTTGTCACCTGCCTGCCGGGACTCGCCATTCAGCTTGCGATAATCCCGAGCCTCGTCAAGGTGCTCGACAAGGCAAAGCTCTTGCCGCGCAGACAGGCGAAAAAACAGTCTTGACTTTGAATTTTCTTCGGGGTATAATAATCCCATATTCTAAAGGCTGTGACGAAGAACACGATTCTTTCGGGACGATCAGAGAGGGAGGCGTTTGCTGCGAGCTTCCTTCGTCCGCAGGAGTCATTCCGCTTTTGAGCCGCAGGGCGAGGAGCCTTGCCGCGTGCCCGCGTTAAGGGCCGAGAGTTAAACACAAGGTGGTACCGTGCTTATTGCACCCTTGGGACGGCCGCAGCCGTCCTGAGGGTGTTTTTTATAAATCAGGGCAGAAATGACAGGAGGATATAAAATGCTTGATCTCAGATTTGTAAGAGAAAACCCCGAAACAGTCAAGGAAAATATCAGAAAGAAGTTCCAGGAGCAGAAGCTCCCGCTCGTAGACGAGGTTATAGAGCTCGATAAGCTCAGCCGCGCCGCAAAGGGCGAGGCTGACGAGCTGCGCGGCAGCCGTAACCGCCTTTCAAAGCAGATAGGCGCGCTCATGGCGCAGGGCAAGCGCGACGAGGCCGAGGAAGTGAAGGCTCAGGTCGGCGCGAACGCCGCAAGGCTTGCCGAGCTTGAGAAGCTCGAGGAGGAGCTGGGCGAAAAGATAAAGAAGATAATGATGGTCATTCCGAATATCATCGACGAGAGCGTACCGATAGGCCGCGACGACAGCGAGAATGTCGAGATAGAGCGCTTCGGCGAGCCCGTAGTTCCCGATTTTGAGGTTCCGTATCACACGGACATAATGGAGAGAATGAACGGCATAGACCTCGACTCCGCAAGAAAAGTCGCGGGCAACGGCTTTTATTATCTCATGGGCGATATCGCCCGCCTGCATTCCGCGGTTATCTCCTACGCGCGCGACTTCATGATAGACCGCGGCTTCACCTACTGCGTGCCGCCGTTCATGATAAGAAGCGACGTGGTCACCGGCGTTATGAGCTTTGCCGAGATGGACGCTATGATGTATAAAATAGAGGGCGAGGACCTCTATCTCATCGGCACGAGCGAGCACTCGATGATAGGCAAATTTATCGACACGATAATTCAGCCCGAGACCCTGCCGCTGACCCTCACGAGCTATTCCCCCTGCTTCCGCAAGGAGAAAGGCGCTCACGGCATCGAGGAGCGCGGCGTATATCGCATCCACCAGTTCGAGAAGCAGGAGATGATAGTCGTCTGCGAGCCGGAGGACAGCAAGATGTGGTTCGACAAGCTCTGGCAGAACACGGTCGATTTCTTCCGCACCCTCGATATCCCCGTGCGCACCCTCGAGTGCTGCTCGGGAGACCTTGCGGATCTCAAGGTGAAGTCCATAGACGTCGAGGCGTGGTCGCCCAGACAGAAGAAATACTTCGAGGTCGGCTCCTGCTCGAACCTCGGCGACGCGCAGGCGCGCAGGCTTAAAATCCGCATCAACGGCAAGGACGGCAAGCACTTCGCCCACACGCTCAACAACACCGTCGTCGCCCCGCCGAGAATGCTCATAGCGTTCCTTGAGAATAACCTCAATGCCGACGGCAGCGTGAACATCCCCGAAGCCCTCAGACCTTATATGGGCGGCAAGGAGAAGATAGGCGGCTGAGACAAAGCCCGATAAAATTATGAAAGCCATAACTTGCAGTCATTGCTGCGGGTTATGGCTTTTTGCCGTTATATTATCTTAAAGCTGTTTACACAGATTTTACTTTCGCTTTACCGAAACTCGGTTGATTTACCGTCTCTCTGCGGGGTAAACTTATTGGCAGAAGGGGGAAAGCCGGGCACAAAACTCAAAAACGCACGCGCCCGGTCGATAAGAAGATGAAAGAAACCACTGCCGCCAAAAAGGACGGAAGCTTTTTCGAAAAGCACGCGGAGATATGGAAATTTATAAAGTTCACTTTTGCGGGCGCGTCCTCGTCGCTGATAGAGCTCGGCGTGTTCGCCCTGCTCCAATATGTTGTGTTCAAGTCGCTGAACGATGTTCCCGTGACGGACAGCCCAGTTTTGGCGTTTCTCGGAATCGAATATAAGGGCTATATGTATTCTTACTTCATCTCGACAGTCGTCGGCTACGCGATAGCCTATGTCATGAATAGGAAGATAACCTTCAAGGCCGACGCAAACCCGCTGCTCTCGACGGTTTTGTATGCGATTATGGTCGTGTGCACCATCATTTTCAACACCTGGTTCGGCGCATTTCTCGGCACGCTCATAAAAAACAGCGGACACAGCAACGCACTTGTCGAGCTGCTGACCAAGGTGGTCGTCATGACCGTGCCCACCCTTTGGACATACCCGCTCAACAGGTTCGTTATCCACAGAAAGAAAAAGCCCGAAGCTGAGCAGGAGGCGTAAATATGCGCTTTAACTCCGACGGAAAGTTCAAAATAATGCAGATAACCGATATACAGGAGATTCCGAAGGTGTCGCCCGACACGTTAAAGCTTATTAACGCGGCGCTGGAGAGCGAAAAGCCCGACCTCGCAGTGTTCACGGGCGATCAGATAAAGGGCTACGGAGTCTCGTATAAGGGCAGGGGCGACGAGCTCACGGAAAACGTCGCCGAGACAGTAAAAACGCTGCTGAAGCCCGTGACCGACAGGCATATCCCGTTCGCCGTCACCTTCGGCAACCACGACAGGCAGGTTGGGATAAGCAACGAAGAGCAGTTTGAAAAGATATACAAGGCTCTGCCCGGCTGCATCGGCGAGCAGGCCGAGGGCATAGACGGAGGAGGAACATATAATATACCCATCTTCTCGTCGGACGGCAAACGCACCGCGTTCAATATATATCTGTTCGACAGCGGAACGGACGCAAAGGGCGGCGGCTACGAGCCCTTCAGCCCGGAGATAATAGCTTGGTACAGAAAGAAACGCGACGAATTGAAAGCCGAAAACGGCAATTATGTTCCGTCGATAGTGTTCCAGCACATCCCGATGTTCGAGCACTACAATGTGCTCAGGAGAGTCGGAAAACACGAAAAGGGCGCGATACCCGCGTTCAGAGTCCACAAGGGCGAATACTATAAAACAGACGAGAGCAAATGCGTCGAGGGCTCTGTTCTGCTCGAACCGCCGTCGATACCCGATATCAACACCGGCGAGTTCGAGGCGCTCAAAGAAAAAGGCGACGTGCTCGGAGTCTATGTCGGCCACGACCACAAAAATTCCTATGTCGGAAAGACGGAAGATATAGATGTCGGCTTCACGCCTTCGGCGGGCTTCAATGTCTACGGCAACGGAAAACAGCGCGGCGTGCGATGCTTTGTCCTCGACGAAAAAAATCCGCGCAATTACAAAACCTATACAAGAACATATAAACAGCTCTGCGACGGCAAACTTAACACGCCGCTTAAAGACGCCGTCTGGCGCGTGGTCCCGACGACTATGGACATGGCAAAGCCGATGATAGCAAAGGCTCTCGCGGCGATTTCGGCGGCTGCTGCGCTTGCGGTCGTTGCCGTCAAAATTTTTTAAACAGACAACTTCCCGTTTTCATCATGACTCTTTGCAAAGCCCCGGAACAGCATTGTCCCGGGGCTTTGCGCATAAAAAAGCTGCCGCGAAATACGGCAGCTTTAAATATTATCTTTTTGTGCCCGCAACTACAAATTTTTCGTCGTCCGAAACGGCGGTGTCAACCTCGAAATACGGCGCAAATACCGCGCTCAGCTCCTCGGCTGTCAGCATCTCGCGCGAGACGCTGCTCGCTCTGCCGCTGTGATGTCTGTTCAGCGCCTCAATGCTCATGCCGTGCGCCACGGTCAGCCGCCCGTCGGGCTTAAGCCACCGGGACAGGCGCCTAACGAGCCTCTCCGGGCTCTCGAAATGCGGAAACGCGTTATAGACCACGCAGCAGTCGCACAGGCGCTCGACGGCTATTTCCTCAACGTCGCCGCAGATGACCTCGACCCGCGGATCGTGCATTTTCGATGCGGCTATGCGCGCCATTTCCGACGAGATATCAACGCCGATAACGCGTTCCGCGCCGCGTGCGAGGTAATACGGGAACATAACTCCCGTGCCGCAGGCGACGTCCAGAACGACGGAGTTTTCTTTCACTCCGGCGGCGTCAAGTATGAAATTTATCTTCTCGTCGCTCTTTATCATTTCGGCATCCCACTTCGGAGCCATGCGGTCAAAAAACGCCGCTACTTCTTTTTTATTCATGTGCCGTCCCCCGTGTTTTTTTTGCAAAGATATGATACCACACGGCCGCACGATTATCAATACGAGTATGAACAAAGCAGTCTGCGGAGAAGTTTGAATCGTTCGGCAAGCAAGCCGTTGTGCACTTCGCAAATCTCGATTCGTATATGAAAAGCCGAAAGGAAAATCAGGTTTCTCTCTAATACCGAAACTTTTTATAACGTAAAAGGCCTCCCGCTTAGGGGAGGTCTTTCACTATAGATATAAGGGTTGATGAAATCAGTTTTCGCCGTCGCCGTTTATGGTCGATATCTCGGGGGTTATCTCCTCGAGGACATCAAGGACTATCTTTACAGTATCAAGCGATGTGAAAATCGTCACTCCGTTTTGAACGGCGCAGCGGCGTATCTCAACTCCGTCCTCAAAATGAGAGCCGGAGAGAACCGCACGCGTGTTGATAACATAGCTGACGTAGCCCGCTCTTATGGAGTCGAGGATTTCCGTGCTGCCCTCGCTGAGCTTGCCGCGAACGCGGGTGCGGATACCGTGCTTCTTGAGGAACGCCGCAGTTCCGGCGGTCGCCTCGATGTTGAAGCCGAAATGGTAGAACCGCTCGACAAGCGGCAGAGCCTCCTCCTTGTCCTCATCGGCAAGGGTGACTATGACTGTGCCGTATTCCTTCATCTTGACTCCGGACGCCTGGAGCGCCTTGTAGAGCGCTCTGTTGAGGCGCTTGTCGTAGCCTATCGCTTCGCCGGTGGACTTCATCTCGGGCGAGAGATACGCGTCCATACCGGTCAGCTTCTCGAACGAGAAGGCGGGCGCTTTGACATACCAGCGTTTGCCGTCGGGCAGGCGCATATCCGTTATGCCCTGCTCGCGCAGGCTCTGACCGAGCATAACCTTTGTCGCTATGCGGACAAGGTTGCAGTCGGTGGACTTCGAAAGGAACGGCACGCTTCTCGATGCGCGGGGATTGACCTCGATAACATAGACGTTGTCGTCGCCGTCAACTATAAACTGTATATTGAACAGTCCGACTATACCTATGCCGAGACCGAGCTTCGTGGTGTATTCGGCTATCGTGTCTCTGACCTTCTGCGAGATTGAAAAAGGCGGATATACGCTCGTGCTGTCGCCCGAGTGGACACCGGTGCGCTCGACGAGCTCCATTATGCCGGGGATAAACACCTCGGTGCCGTCGCAGATGGCGTCTATCTCGACCTCTTTGCCCATGACGTATTTGTCAATAAGCACGGGCTTATCCTCATCGACATCAACGGCGTTTCTGAGATACTTTCTGAGCATCTCCTCGTTCGCCACTATCTCCATAGCCCTGCCGCCGAGCACGAAGCTCGGGCGCACGAGGACGGGGTAGCCGATACGGGCGGCAACAGCCGCTCCTGTTTCGATATCCGTGACCGCCTCGCCCTTCGGGTTCGGAATGCCAAGGGATTTTATAACCGCATCAAACGCGTCTCTGTTCTCCGCGCGCTCTATAGCGTCGCAGTCCGTGCCTATTATCTTCACTCCGCGCTTTGCAAGCGAAGCGGCAAGGTTGACGGCGGTCTGCCCGCCGAGAGTGGCTATAACGCCCTCCGGCTTTTCGAGGTTGACTATATTCATAACATCCTCTGTCGTCAGGGGCTCGAAATAGAGCTTGTCGGCAGTGGTGTAGTCTGTAGAAACCGTCTCGGGGTTATTGTTGATAACTATCGCCTCATAGCCGAGCTCGCGGATAGCGTGGACGGCGTGGACGGTAGAATAGTCGAACTCAACGCCCTGCCCTATTCGAATGGGGCCAGAGCCCAAAACGATTATCTTCTTTTTATCCGATACTACGGACTCGTTCTCGCTCGCGTAGGTCGAGTAGAAATAGGGCACATAGCTGTCAAACTCGCTCGCGCAGGTGTCGATCATCTTATAGGTCGGGAAGATATTCTCATTGCATCTGCGCTCATATATCTCGTCCTCGCTCCTTTTCCAAAGCTCGGCTATATATGAGTCGGAGAAGCCGAGACGCTTCGCCTCGCGCAGAAGAATATCGGAGTCGGGATTCCCCTCCATCTCCTTCTCGAAATCGACTATCTTCTTTATCTTATCAAGGAAGAACATATCTATATGCGTTATATCGCAGATAATCGACGGGTCAACGCCCATCCACATCAGCTGGGATATTGCATATATTCGGTCGTCAGTGCCCTCTTTTATATATTCGAGCAGCTCGTCAATACTCATCCTCGACGAGTCGAACTTCTCCATATGCAGGTGGTTCTTGCCCTCTTCGAGCGAGCGTATCGCCTTGAGCAGGCTCTCCTCGAAGCTGCGTCCGACGCTCATGACCTCGCCCGTCGCCTTCATCTGGGTCGAAAGCGTGTTGTGCGCGGCGGGAAACTTGTCAAACGGGAAGCGCGGCATCTTGGTCACGACATAGTCGAGCGAGGGCTCGAAGCTGGCCGGGGTATTGGCAAGCTGTATCTCGTGCAGGTTCATGCCTACCGCTATCTTCGCCGAGACGCGCGCTATCGGATATCCGCTCGCCTTTGAAGCGAGGGCGGAGGAGCGCGAAACTCTCGGGTTTACTTCTATGACATAGTAGCGGAACGAATGCGGGTCGAGCGCAAACTGGACGTTGCAGCCGCCCTTTACGCCGAGAGCGCGGATAATCTTTAATGCCGAATCCCTGAGCATATGATATTCCTTGTTGGTCAGCGTCTGACTGGGCGCGACAACTACCGAGTCGCCGGTGTGTATGCCGACGGGGTCAAGGTTTTCCATATTACAGACGGTGATAGCGGTGTCGTTGGCGTCGCGTATCACCTCGTATTCTATCTCTTTGTAGCCCTTTATGCTCTTTTCGACGAGCACCTGATGCACGGGCGAGAGCGCAAGGGCGTTCTTCATCATGTCGCGCATCTCGTCGGGGTCGTAGGCGAAGCCGCCGCCCGTGCCGCCGAGGGTGAATGCGGGGCGCAGGATAACGGGATAACCTATCTTCTCCGCCGCCTCAAGTCCCTCTTCTATGCTGTAGGTTATCTGCGATGGAACAATCGGCTCGCCTATGCTCTCGCACAGCTCCTTGAACAGCTCTCTGTCCTCTGCGCGCTCTATGCTGTCCGCGTCGGTGCCGAGCAGTTCTATTTCGCACTCCTTGAGCACGCCTTTTTTGGCGAGCTGCATGGCGAGGTTCAGTCCCGTCT
>ERZ780014.904-NODE-904-length-10903-cov-8.03005_pt1 | contig 10903 bp, 7 predicted proteins | sample MGYA00511929_ERZ780014 | MGnify/ENA primary metagenome ERZ780014 (study PRJEB29588, sample SAMEA2155132) | human gut metagenome | biome: human gut; feature: human-associated habitat; material: faeces | place: Denmark | collected 2008/2010 ...
GCTCGCGGACTTTACCGCCGGTCGGGAATCACACCCTGCCCTGAAGATCTGTTATTTTAAAAATCGCCTGCAAAGTTAATACATTCCCCCCATTCCCACAACCCCCACCACCTTGCGAAAAGTTGCAAAAATCACCCAAAAAATGTGGAAAAAAGTTGTAAAAATACTGTGTAAACAGTGGAAAAAAGTTGTATTTTCGCATCAAAACCTAAATATTATGCTCAAAAGAAAGATACATAACCACCTCATTGAGTGGAAAAACCGAGGCGACAAGAAGGTTCTCATCATCACAGGAGCCCGACAAGTGGGAAAAACAACTGCTATTCGGGAGTTTGCAAAAGAAAATTATACGCATTTTGTGGAGGTGAATTTTGTGAAGCATCCTGTGGCAAAACAAGCATTTGATGCCGACCTCGACACCAACACGATTGTCACTTATTTGTCAGCGATGGGTTTTGGACCTTTCATTGAAGGAAAAACGCTTGTGTTTTTTGACGAAATTCAAGAGTGCCCCAATGCTCGAACCGCCATAAAGTTTTTGGTGGAAGACAACCGATTCGACTACATCGAGTCAGGTTCATTGCTCGACATTAACTATTATTGCTGTCCGGTAAAACTTAAACGAGCATAATAACCCTGTCCGAAGCCCTGTGAAATCAGGCTTCGGACTTCTTTTTTCCAAAAGTAAGCCCCCCTAATCGAAAAGAGAGGGTTCTGGTGGTGCTTTTTGCCCCTCCTTGGCCAGAATATTGTTCCATGTCTTGTCAGGATTTTCCATGAATGCGACAAAATCAATGTAGTACATAAGCGTAAGGCGCACCATAGTGACAACCTGAGAGAATGCGCATCTTCTTTTGATGCTTCTTGAGAGTACGGTAATGAGCAGATTGGCTATCAAGACCACCCATGTTTGTATCTGTATGGCATTGACGCTATCTCCATAGAAGAAATGAAGTGGGAAATTCTGTTTGAGCTGTTTGTACAGAGACTCTATCGCCCAACGGAGACGGTAAATCTCGGAAATATCCTCTACCGAGAACTCAAAGTTGTTAGTCAACAACACGGCAGGTTTCTTTTTCTCGTTAAAGATTTCCACTCTTCGTGCCTCATGTGTCAGTTCGCCTCTGGTGAACAGCACCGTCTGGTCTATATGGGTCACAAGGCCGTCTGGATTGACGTAAGTGGTTGATTTCAGTACCTTGTAATTGAGATTCTTCTTCATTTTCGTGACATAGCACACGCCTTCCTCTGTGAGACGTTGGAACTGGGCAATGTCGATATACCCCCTGTCCATAGCCAGCGTGGAATCCTTGGGGAGGTGAACTTCCTTGAGCAGGTAGTGGTCATGCTTAGCAGCGGATGTGAGCTGCACGACCATGGGTACGCCAACAAGATACTTCATGACAGTGTGCACCTTCATGCCGCCTTTCTTCTTGCCTGACTTCGGATGACGGCCAACGCCTTTGAGTATGTTGTCAAAGAGAGTAATGGTGGTAGAATCCATCATATAGAGTAGCTTTTCCCAGTCCTTTGGCTCGTGAGTCTGCCCTTTATAACTCTTGGGAGGGCGGCTGTCCGCTAAAAACTTGGCATACTTCTCCAACAGATACGCATACACACGGGCAAAGAACTCCTGTGGGCGTCGTATATTTGCTTCTGCAAGGGTACTTCGCCTAACCAGATAATCCATTCCAAGGTGCACGAGTTTATGTGCCTCAGCCTTCATGCCTATCTCGAGTTCGCGCAGGGAATCAAAGTGTTTAAGGATGCCGAACAACATCACGACGAGATGTTTGTATCCATCAAACCGCTTCACGTAAGCCTCGCTTCCTTTCGTCTCACGGCTTATTTGAAGAATTTTCTCCTTGTCGAGTAACTTTAACACTTGACTATAGACCGGCTGTCCGGTAAAATGACTATTTTTGCTCATGGTTATGGTTTATTTTTGCAAATACAAAGATAACCAAAAGGGCTGATACCTCGTGAGAAGTGTCAGCCCTGATTTTATTTGCTCATAAAAGTTTTACCGGACAGCAATAATAAGGATTATTCCGTTGTGAAAACATCAAGGGCGGCTTATGTCGCTCTTTTTTTATTCTCCACAAAAGTTCTGAAAAAAGTCAACAGGTCAACGAGGCAACGAGAATGCCAAAAGGCGAAGGTATCGTCTTAACTTCTTTAACTTCTTCCCCCCTCTGTGTATTTTACTAAAAAAAAGTGTAACTTTGTGGGGTAATTTATGAGTTCACTGTTTGGTAAAATACTTGACACACGGCCGAAGCCTAACGAGGCTGTTGGGCATATCGAGCTTCTCGACACCACACTGCGTGATGGCGAGCAAACCTCTGGTGTGAGCTTCTCTACAGCTGAGAAGCTGAGCATATCGCGTATGCTGCTCACCAATCTGCGTGTGCCTCGCATCGAGATTGGCAGTTGCCACGTTTCCATCGGTGAATTCGAGTCGGCAAAGGCGATTTGCCAATGGGCTGCCGACAATGGCCAACTCTCGCGTATCGAAATTCTGGGATTTATCGACGGCGGTAAATCGGTGGAATGGGTGAACAAGGTGGGCGGCAAGGTGATCAATCTGCTGGTGAAGGGATCGGAAAGGCACTGCAACCTTCAACTGGGCAAAACGCTCGAACAGCACTGCGCCGACATCGTGAGGGAAGTGAACTTGGCGCACGCCAAGGGGCTGAAGGTGAATCTCTATCTTGAGGACTGGTCGAATGGCATACGCGCCTCCAAGCACTATGTGTATAAACTGATGGACACGCTTCAGCACCTGCCCATTGAGCGATTTATGCTTGCAGACACGCTCGGCATCATGAATCCTAATCAAGTGTATGAATACTGCAAGCGTATGGTGAACCGCTACCCTGCTCTGCATTTCGACTTCCACGCCCACAACGACTACGACCTTGCCACAAGCAATGCTTTTGCTGCGGGGCTGGTGGGCATCAAGGGCATTCACTGCACCATCAACGGTCTGGGCGAGCGCGCCGGCAATGCTCCGCTGGCCTCGGTGGTGCCTATGGTGCACGACATGCTGCACATGACCACCGGCATTGACGAAAAGCAAATCTACACCGTGAGCCACATCGTGGAGTCATTCTCTGGTGTGGTGGTGGCGCAAAACGAGCCTATCATCGGCGAGAATGTGTTTACACAAACCGCTGGCGTACATGCCGACGGCGACAGGAAAAACGAACTCTACTACAACAGTCTGCTGCCCGAACGCTTCGGCCGCAAACGTGAATACGCCCTTGGTAAACTGTCGGGCGAGGCAAGCATCACCGAGAATTTGCTGGAACTGGGCATTCAGTTGGGCAAGAAATACGTGCAGAAAGTGACCGAAAGAATCGTTCAATTGGGCGATAAAAAGGAGATTGTGACGCAAGACGACCTGCCCTACATCGTGGCAGATATCGTGAAGCGCGACTCGGTAATCAACAAGGTGAAAATTGTGAACTACTCGCTCACTATGTCGCACGGATTACACCCCACCGCCACTGTGAAACTCGAAATCGAAGGCAAGGAATACGAGCAAAGCGCATTTGGCGATGGCCAGTTCGACGCGTTTATCAAAGCGGTGAAGAAAATTTACAAAGACAACCTGAAACGAGAAATGCCTCGACTCACCAACTACACGGTGAGCATTCCGCCCCACGGCAGCACCGACGCACTGGTGATGACCAACATCACCTGGAACTACAATGGCCACATCATCAAGACGCGCGGCCTGGAGGTGGACCAGATAGAAGCCGCCTTCCAAGCCACCATCAAAATGCTGAACATCATCGAAGGCATGCGCAAATAGAATGGCGGTAATGGACTGTGCCCCCCAAAAACGATAACGCCCAAACGTAGGGACATGCCTTCGGCATGTTTCAATAGCAAATCGACAATGCGTCAACACACAGGAAACATGCCAAAGGCATGTCCCTACGTTATGATGAATCACGAATTTAACTTACCATCACTTCAGACCAATGCTATCATTTTGATTACTAACAATTTGTTACGAATAGCAAAAATAGTATTCCCCACCAACAACCGCCCCATGCCTGCCATACGCGCAAATAAATATTGGCGATTTTTGAAATGGAATGAAAACTATTTCGTAAATTTGTGCAGCAACCATTAATTATGCTATCAAGACAATGACTGAAATGGATTTTATAGTGAGCGAAAATCTGAGCATCTCCCCTCTTTACGGACTGCTCAAACTCACTCCACAATCAGGCACGATGCCTGACACGCACCCCGGACAGTTTGTTCAGGTGGAAGTTCCTCATTCAAAAACCACTTTCCTCCGCCGCCCTATCTCCATCTGCTATGTGGATGAAGAGCGAAATCAGCTCTGGCTGCTCATACGCAAGGCTGGTGAGGGCACAGCATCGCTTTTGGCAACACGAGTGGGCGAAACGCTCAACCTTGTGATGCCACTTGGCAACGGCTTCAGCTGCTCGTTCGCTGGCGAAATGATGCTCATAGGTGGCGGCGTGGGCGTTGCTCCATTGCTCCAGCTGGGCAAAGTGCTCTCTAAACTTGGCAAAAAGGTGAGATTTCTGCTTGGCGCACGCTCGGCAAGCGACTTGCTGCTGCTCGACGAGTTTAAGCGTTGGGGCGAGGTGTATATCTCCACCGAAGACGGTTCAGAGGGCGAAAAGGGATTCGTTACCCAACATTCCATCCTCAATTCCCCCATCGACCACATCGCTTGCTGCGGTCCTCAACCCATGATGAAAGCCGTGGCTGCCATTGCCAAGAGCAAGGGCATCGACTGCGAGGTGTCGCTCGAAAATATGATGGCTTGCGGTTTGGGCGCTTGTTTGTGCTGCGTGGAAGACACCGCCGACAGCGGTCATGTGTGTGTTTGTAAAGAAGGTCCTGTATTTAATATAAATCGATTGAAATGGTAGATTTAAGCGTTGAAATTGGAAAACTGAAGTTGAAAAACCCGATTATGACTGCATCGGGAACCTTTGGATATGGCGAAGAATTCGCCGATTTTATCGATTTGAACCGCCTTGGAGGCATCATTGTGAAGGGCACCACGCTCCACCATCGCGAGGGCAACCCTTATCCTCGTATGGCAGAAACCCCGAGCGGTATGCTCAACGCCGTTGGGCTCCAAAACAAAGGCGTGGATTACTTTATCGAGCACATTTATCCCCGTATCAAAGACCTTGACACACGAGTGATAGTGAATGTGAGCGGTTCGTGCATTGACGATTATGTGGCTGTGTGCGAAAAACTCAGCCCTCTTGATAAAGTGGCAGCCGTGGAAATCAACATCTCTTGCCCCAACGTGAAGCAGGGCGGTATGGGATTCGGCACCACATGCAGCGGTGCGGAGAGCGTGACAAGCGCCGTACGCAAAGACTACGACGGAACAATGATTGTGAAACTCACGCCAAACGTGACCGACATCACCGAGATAGCACGCGCCGTGGAGGCCGCTGGCGCTGATGCCGTGTCGCTCACCAACACCTTCCTTGGCATGGCTATCGACGTGGAGAAGCGCAAACCAATGCTCTCTACCATCACAGGCGGCTTGTCGGGGCCTTGCATTCGCCCTATTGCGGTGAGAATGGTTTGGCAGGTGGCCAACGCCGTGCAAGTGCCTGTTGTGGGACTTGGCGGCATTGCAAGTGGTCGCGATGCCATCGAATTCCTCCTTGCCGGTGCCAACGCCGTGCAGATTGGCACAGCCAACTTCGTTGACCCACAAGTGACCGTTAAGGCTATAGACTACATTGAAGATTATTTGAAACGCCACCAAATAACGAGCGTGCGCGAATTAATCGGCGGAATGGAGGTGTAACTCACCCATTCACCTTTCGCGCCCTCAAAGGGACTTAAAACGGCTTTACGGTCGTTTTTATCCACAACCCACACCATAAGAAATCAGAAAAGGCTCAAAAGCGACTTGCTTTTGGGCCTTTTCTTCGATTTTACCGCCTAAAATTAGGCATATATGATAGAATTTGATAGGAGTATTCCTGAGAATGATGCTTAGCGGCTGCTACGGGGGATAAATTCCTCGAAGCTGTTATCACTATAGAATACCATGATTGAAGTCACACGGCGCTCCACAGGTGCCACATTCACGCCTTTTTCCACTGCTGGTTTAGTAGTTTTTTTCGCCATAGTTTGCAAGGCTGCCGAGATGGCCGCCACAGGCGTGGGTGGCGGTGTGGTGGGCTGATACGACAACTCATCATCACCGAATGAAATAGAGGTCATATAGGGTGTGCGAGATTCCTGACCAACTTCCGATGCCGTGGAATTTTCTAAATTCTCAGAGGGTTGAGCCACGGTGGGCGAGGGCATAGAGTTCGCATTTGGAACAAACATATCTCCGTCGCCAAACATAAGCCACATTATATTAAGAGCTGGATAGGCATTATGAATTTTAGTGATGAGTTCATCACTTACTTTTTTGTTGCGCCCATTGAGCAGCTGCGATAGAGTGGGACGGGGAATATCGCAAGTGTCGGCGAATGTGGAATTAGAAATTCCGTTATGACTTAAGAAAAATTTTAGGCGAGAAACTATGTCCATAATTGCAAACAGTAAAAATCTACTAAAAATTGAGTTTGCAAATGTATAAACATTTATTTAAAAACACAAATTTATCGACGTAAATCTAAATAATGAATTTGTAAATAGCAAATATCGTAAAATAAACAGCCAAAATACCCAATTCAACATTCAAAACACCCAATTCACATATCCAAAATCCACATTTCACAATTATATTATATTACAACTTTAATTTACAAAGATTATTATACTGATACATAATATATTACATTATATAAAACATACTTCATAGTAAACCACCCATCATGACATAAAAATTACCATAAATCACAACTTTATAATTTAGTATTTATCTAGTTGGATTTTAACGATTTACACTTATTGCAAATAATTGTTAACCCTTATTTTTAATGCGTTTGTAAACGATTTAATCGTTAATTCTCCAGCACACCATTCCGCTTTCAAAACGCAAACCGAAAAACAAACGAAAACAGTCTATTTCATTTTGCAAAACACGATGTGGTTTTACGAATTAATCGGTGGATTTTGTAATTTAAATCCACAAACACACGACGGTAATTTTACCATTTTCTGCGGTGTTTTCGCTCAACTCATTCTCCTGCCATTTTTTTCAATCAAATCCATAATTCGTTCACAAAATCAAATTCTTATCAATTCTCAGAGGGTAATCCACGGCAAAATATATGGTGTAACCTTTTGATAAACAAATAGGTTACACCACATGATACAGTATGCAAACATGTAAACTGCTTGATGCTTCAGAAAAATGTAAAATAGGTGGTTTTTTACGGTGAATGTGCGCCACACAGCCCTGTAAGGACACTAAAACGGCTTTTTACTGCTTCAAATCACGCAAAAATCGGTGAATTTTGAATTTTCTGACGCAAAAACAGCGTCATTTTTCTGATAATTCTTTTTTCAGGAATCGGGCAGTGATTGAATTTGGATTCTCTGCCACCTCCTCTGGAGTGCCAAAAGCCACGATTTGTCCGCCATTTCTGCCACCCTCTGGCCCGAGGTCAATGATATAGTCGGCGCACTTAATCACATCTAAATTGTGATCGGTAGTAATTACCGTATTTCGCTTTTGGACTAATTTATCAAGCACCGATAAAAGTATCTTAATATCTTCAAAGTGCAGACCGGTGGTTGGTTCATCAAGAATGTAGAGCGTTTTCCCCGTGTCTTTTTTCGAGAGTTCGGCGGCGAGTTTCACACGCTGACATTCTCCGCCCGAAAGTGTGCTCGACGGTTGGCCAAGTTTGATGTAGCCCAACCCTACTTCTTGCAGCACTTTTATCTTGTTGAGAATCGCAGGAATTGCATCGAAAAACTCTACGGCTTGATTTATCGTCATGTCGAGGACATCAGCAATCGATTTTCCCTTGAATTTCACCTCCAAAGTCTCTCTGTTATAGCGCTTTCCGCCACACACCTCACATGGCACGAGCACATCGGGCAAAAAATTCATTTCCACCGTTTTATAGCCATTTCCATTACAAACCTCACATCTGCCGCCCTTGGCGTTAAATGAGAAGCGTCCTGGCTTGTAGCCACGAATCTTCGACTCTGGCAGGTTCACAAACAAATTGCGAATGTCGGTAAACACGCCTGTGTAAGTGGCTGGATTGGAGCGGGGCGTGCGGCCCAGTGGCGACTGGTCAACGGTCACCACCTTGTCGATATGCTCCAAGCCCTCGATGCTCTTGTAAGGGAGCGGCTCGATGAGCGAGCGATACAGCTTTTGGCTGATGATGGGCTGAAGTGTGCCGTTAACCAGCGACGATTTACCGCTGCCCGATACGCCTGTCACGCAAATAAACGTGCCCAAAGGAAAGTCCACGTCCACATTCTTGAGGTTGTGTCCATTGCAGCCACGAAGCCTTATCACGCCGCCATTGCCCGAACGGCGCACCTTCGGAATTTCTATCTTCTTCAATCCGCTCAAATAATCGGCGGTGAGCGTGCTTTCTTTGAGCATTTGCTTAGGAGTGCCCGCAAACACCACATTACCGCCTCTACGCCCCGCTTTCGGGCCTATATCCACAATATAATCGGCATTGAGCATCATGTCTTTGTCGTGCTCCACCACTATCACGGTGTTGCCCTCGTCGCGCAGTTTTTTCAGCGACGCTATGAGGCGTTCGCTGTCGCGCTGATGCAGCCCGATGCTCGGCTCGTCGAGAATGTAAAGCACATTCACCAGTTGCGAGCCTATTTGTGTGGCCAAACGGATGCGCTGGCTTTCACCACCTGATAGCGAAGCCGACGAGCGGTTGAGCGACACATAATCCAAACCCACATCAAGCATAAAATTCAGTCGGCTAAGGATTTCCTTCACGATTTCATCGGCAATTTTCCACTTTTTCGGTTCCATGTGGTTGTGCAAATCGCCGAGCCAGTCGCGCAGTTCGCTGATGTCCATACTCGCAAGCTGCGCAATGTTTTTGCCGTTGATGAAGAAGTGCAAAGCCTCCTTGTTTAAGCGCGCGCCGCCACATTCAGGGCATACGCAACGCGAGTAGAACTGCCCTGCCCATTTCTGCGCCTTTGAGCCTGCCGATTCATCTTGCTGAAGTTCGATATACTTCACCAGTCCGTCGTAGGTGAGGAAATAGTTGTTGGTGCTCAGCGTTTCGGTTTTGATGTTGAGCCGTTCGTCGGTGCCGTTCATAATGTCGTCGAGGGCTTCTTCAGGAAGTTCCGACAATGGCGTGTTGATGTCACAGCCATATTTTTCACAAATGGCTGCAATCTGCCAAAACACCAGCGAATTTTTATATTTTCCCAAAGGCAGCACTCCCCCTTCTTTGATGGAGAGCGACATGTCGGGCATGATTTTCTCGCGGTCAACGAGATTCACATAGCCCAGTCCCTTGCACTTATGGCAAGCGCCCTGTGGCGAGTTGAACGAGAAATTATGTGGAGCCGGATCGAGGTACGATAGCCCCGTAGATGGGTCCATCAGCGTCTTGCTGTAATAGGATATTTCATCGGTGGCGGCGTCGAGGATAAGCAGTTGGTCTTTGCCCTGCCTGAACGCCAGTTCCACGGTTTCTTTAAGGCGCTTTTCGTCCTTTCGCGCCACTTTCAAGCGGTCGATCACCAGTTCCACAGTGTGATTCTTGTAGCGGTCGAGCTTCATGCCGAATGTGATTTCGCGCAATTCGCCATCAATACGCACGTTGATATAGCCCTTCTTTCTATATTGCTCAAAAAGGTCTTTGTAGTGGCCTTTGCGATTCTTCACAAGTGGCGCCAGAATGTAAATTTTCTTGCCGTCGTACTTGTCGAGAATCATCGAAAGTATCTTTTCAACGGAGTATTTCACCATAGGCTCGCCAGAGGTGTAACTCACGGCATCGGCGGCACGCGCAAAAAGCAGTCGCAAATAGTCGTAAACCTCTGTAGAGGTGCCCACGGTGGAGCGAGGATTTTTGTTGGTGGTTTTCTGCCCTATCGAAATCACTGGGCTAAGCCCCGTGATCTTGTCAACATCAGGGCGTTCGAGCACGCCGAGCATATTTCGCGCATACGCAGAAAATGTTTCCAAATATCGGCGTTGTCCTTCGGCAAAAATAGTGTCGAACGCTAACGACGATTTTCCACTACCACTCAGCCCCGTAATCACTGTGAGCTTGTAGTGTGGAATATCCACATCTATGTTTTTCAGATTGTGGACACGTGCGCCAAGCACACTCACACATTCAGTTTCTTTCCCGTTGAAAATCATAATTTGCAAAGTTACAAAAAGAAGTCAGAAATCAGAAATTAGAGGTTAGAAATTAGAAATTAGAGGTTGGAAATTAGAGGTTGGATGTTAGAGCGAATCTCTCCGAGTGCTCAGAGTGCTCCAATCATATCAAGCCCCCATCCGCTTTTTTCAAAAACAAAGCTGTGCCACCATCGATAGCGGCACAGCCTTGTTTTACGTTTATTTCAAATCGTTCTTTATTCCACTACGGTGGTGCCGCTTTTCATAGCGTTTTTGCGGTAGCGGAGAATGTTGATGTCGCCGCTGAGCTTATACACCTTGTCGTCGGCACCTCGTGCTTGAATCACGTAGTAATACACGCCTGTGCTCACCAATTTGCCGCGATATTTGCCGTCCCAACCGTCGTCGGGGTTGCTAAATTCAAATATCTTGTTGCCCCAAGTGTTGAAAATCGTGCAGTGAAATTCCACGATGGATTTGTGCTTCACTTTCCAAATGTCGCCCACGCCCTCTGTTGAACCTGGAGAGAACACATTTGGGCAAACCAGTTCGCTTTCGCCAATGTGCACAGTGTAGGTGGGACCGTATGCCTCGCAACCGCCTCGCAGGTTCGTG
>ERZ780014.917-NODE-917-length-10792-cov-2.95297_pt1 | contig 10792 bp, 9 predicted proteins | sample MGYA00511929_ERZ780014 | MGnify/ENA primary metagenome ERZ780014 (study PRJEB29588, sample SAMEA2155132) | human gut metagenome | biome: human gut; feature: human-associated habitat; material: faeces | place: Denmark | collected 2008/2010 ...
CAATTTAGGACTGATCAAGGCCGCCGAAAAGTTCGATGAAACACGTGGTTTCAAATTCATCAGTTATGCAGTATGGTGGATACGTCAGTCCATTTTGCAGGCTTTGGCAGAGCAGTCGCGTATCGTGCGTCTTCCGTTGAATCAGGTAGGCTCGCTGAATAAAATCAGCAAAGCATTCTCCAAGTTCGAACAGGAAAATGAACGTCGCCCGTCTCCCGAGGAGTTGGCAGATGAACTGGAAATCCCTGTTGATAAAATCTCCGATACGCTGAAGGTATCCGGACGCCACATTTCGGTGGACGCACCTTTTGTAGAAGGAGAAGACAACAGCTTGCTGGATGTGTTGGTGAACGACGACTCTCCTATGGCGGATCGCTCTTTGGTGAACGAGTCTCTTGCGAGGGAAATTGATAGAGCACTTTCTACGTTAACCGATAGGGAAAAAGAAATCATACAGATGTTTTTCGGTATCGGACAACAAGAAATGACATTAGAAGAAATCGGCGACAAATTCGGTTTAACCCGTGAACGTGTACGCCAGATTAAGGAAAAAGCAATTAGAAGATTAAGACAAAGTAATCGTAGTAAATTGCTCAAGTCTTATTTAGGATAAGTAAGAAATATCAATTTCCGACAAATAGAAGGAATTAAAAACCGGTAGGTCATGATCTGATCACCGGTTTTTTTGTTATCATTATTATAAAAGTGAAGATAAGCTGTATCTCAGCATAAAAAATGAATGAATTCTTTTTATTTTGCTCTCGGTTTGCATTATCTTTGTCGCCAACAATATATAATAAAAAACAGATTATGAAATACGTTCGTATACTTTTTGCTGTAGCTTTAGTTTTTATGGTATGTTCAGCATTCTCATTCAAGAAGGGTAAAGGAGAAAAAGCTGTGTATGCATTTGGTGTTGCTGCCTCTTTCAACGACACAGTAGTGTATTTTACTGATATTCAGGTGTTGGGCAGTGTGAAGCTGGATAAGGGTGGCTTCTTGCCTAAGCGTGATCTTTATACGTATCAGTTGAAGAATTATTTGGAATATGATTTGAAATCTCTTGATTATACGTGTATGATCTACTTTTCTGAAAACAAGAAGAAGTTAGAAAAGGAGGCTGCAAAAGTGAAGAGCAAGTATAAGAAGAATAAAACGATAGTATTGATGCCTATTGCTCCTGAAGCTTTCCGATTCAAGAAGCCGGAAGAGTAATTTGCTTTATTTCCTTAAGAACTTAAGGAATTTACTTAAATAATAGACCGTAGTCATGAAAACGAAACTTTACTTCTTTTTGTGGGTTTGTCTTTCTACATTGCTGATTGCATGTGTTGACGATGATATAGAGCCGGATGTTGTTCCTGTAACAGGTGTGTCATTGAATAAGACTACCCTTGCGTTAGATGAAGGGGAAAGTGAGAGTTTGGTAGCTACTGTTATTCCGGATAATGCTACAAACAAAAAGGTTACCTGGAAATCTAGCGATACTAGTGTGGCTACGGTGAATGCAAGTGGAAAAGTGACAGCCCAGGCAACTGGAACTGTAGTTGTAGTGGTGATTACGGAAGATGGTGCGGAGGTTGCAACATGTACTGTTATTTGTGGTGATGGGGCTGTGGAACCTGAGATACCTGTAACCGATGTTGCATTGACTAAAAGCACTCTTTCATTAATAGAAGGGCAAAGTGAAAGCTTGCAAGTCATCATTACGCCGGACGATGCTACAAACAAAAAAGTCGCTTGGGTTTCGAATGACGAAAGTGTAGCGATGGTTGATGTAAATGGTAAGGTTACGGCTTTAAAGGCCGGAAGTACTACCATTGTAGCTGTAACAGAGGATGGTGCGATGACTGCTTCCTGTAAAGTGACTGTTGAGCCGGCTGCACTTCTCAAAGGAACTCGTACGATTCTTGCATATATTGCGGCGGATAATACCCTTTGCTTCATTTGCTTCTTTGGATTTAGCGGAGATGAAAGCGGGTATGGCGAAAGTTCAAGATTCTAATGTGCATTTTCTGGTTTATATAGATGATGGTAAATCTCCTTGTCTGCTTGAGCTGAAGAATGAAAAGGGGGCAGTAGTGGAAACGGTAGTGGAAACTTATGGAAGTCGTAACTCTGTAGGTGTATCTGAAACGCAGGAAGTTTTTGCAAAAGTCTTTTCGAATTCCAAATATCAGGCTGACAGTTATGGATTGGTTTATTGGTCACATGGTGATGGGTGGCTACCTTATCCGTTGCGTGCTGGTACTCGTTGGGTAGGCCAGGATAAAGGTAATGGTGATAACAGAATGAATATCTCTGAATTTGTTGAGATATTAAAGTCTGCTCCTCATTTTGATTTTATATTGTTCGATGCTTGTTTCATGCAAGCAGTGGAGGTTGCCTATGAGTTGCGTGATTATACGGATTATTGTATAGGTTCTCCGACTGAAATTCCAGGTCCTGGTGCTTCGTATGATGTAGTTGTTCCTGCTATGTTTTCTGCTGAGAATGCGGCAGTGAATATTGCTAAAGCTTATTATGAACCTTATGCGGCTAAATATGATGAAGGTAAAGGCTTGTCAAATAGTAATTGGACAGCGGGTGCCTCTGTGTGTGCGCTGAGAACAGATAAATTGGTTGATCTGGCAAGAATAACGAAACTGGTTTTGCCTGGATCAGTTGATAATGCGCAATTGCGCAGTTTGATTTTTGATTATGATAAACGTCGTGGTTCTGATGGATTTCAGGATGGTCATGTAGGTTATTATGATATGGCAAATATGATGAAAAAAATCACTGATAATGGTGGCTATCTAACGTGGAGGCAGGCTTTTGATGCAGCTGTAGTATATTGGGCGACTACTTCTATGAACTATTCTGCTTATATTGGTATGTTTTCTATGGAAGGCACTAATGGAGTGTCCTGCTATATTCCTTCAGTATCTAATACTGTTACTGATAAAGCATATCGCTCTACTGAGTGGTATGCATCCGCTGGCTTTGCTGCATTAGGCTGGTAATATTTTCTTTTTAATATATAAGTGTGGTGTTTGAGCCTGTAAATTAGCCTCAAACCAGGTGTCTGTGTCTCTTCTTATGTGCCTAATAAAGGGTATATGAACTTTTTTTCTTTGAATATATAACATGCTTCTAATGGACTTAATGTGTGCTATTGCGTTGCTGTATTGTGATTTAACATTATTTTCCATTGGAAATTATTTTATTTTAGAAAATATTCTTTTCTTTGCACTATCAAAATTAAAATAAAGAAGTATGAAGTATATAATTATTGGAGGTGTTGCCGGGGGAGCTACGGCGGCGGCACGTTTAAGAAGAGTTGATGAGAAATCTGATATTCTTTTATTTGAGAAAGGGAAATACATTTCGTATGCAAATTGCGGCTTGCCTTATTATATAGGTGGTGTCATCGCAGAGCGTGAGAAATTGCTGGTGCAAACGCCGACTTCTTTCGGCCAACGCTTTCGTGTAGATGTGCGTGTGGAGAATGAAGTTATCGCTATTCATCCTAAAGATAAAACGATTACTGTTCGCACTGCAGACGGTCGCGAATATGAAGAAACCTATGATAAACTTTTGTTATCTCCGGGTGCTACACCTGTTCGACCACCACTGGAAGGTATCGATTCTGAAGGAATTTTCACTCTCCGTAATGTTGAAGATACCGATCATATAAAGGCTTATCTTACGGAAAACTCCGTAAAGCGAGCGGTTGTAGTAGGTGCGGGCTTTATTGGACTGGAGATGGCAGAAAATTTGTATCATGCCGGAGTTGCCGTATCTGTTGTGGAAATGGGTAATCAAGTGATGGCGCCTATTGATTTTTCGATGGCTGCGCCTGTTCATCAACATTTGATACAGAAAGGTGTGTCGCTCTATCTGGAAGAAGGAGTAACTCATTTCCAGCGTACAGAACAAGGTATTACCGTCTTTTTGAAAAGTGGAAAAACAATTCCGGCAGATATGGTATTGCTTTCTATCGGAGTACGCCCTGCAACGGCTTTGGCTAAACAAGCCGGACTGAAGATAGGTGAAGCAGGTGGTATCTGGGTAAATGAATATCTGGAAACTTCTGCAAAAGATATTTATGCTGTAGGGGATGCCATTGAATATCCGCATCCATTGACCGGGAAACCGTGGTTGAATTATCTGGCAAATCCGGCTAATCGTCAGGGACGTATTGTGGCTGATAATATGGTATTTGGTAATAAGGTTGCTTACGAAGGTGCTATCGGTACTTCCATCGCAAAAGTATTTGATATGACGGTTGCTTCTACGGGACTTGCTGCTAAGCGTCTGAAGCAATGGGAGATGGAATATCAAAGTTCTGTTACTCATTCGTCTTCTCATGCAGGGTACTATCCGGATGCATTGCCCTTGACTTTAAAATTAACATTTCATCCTGTTACGGGAAAATTATATGGCGCGCAGGGTATTGGTTATGAGGGCGTGGACAAACGTATTGACCAGATTGCCGGCTTGATCAAGCGTGGTGGAACGGTATATGACTTGATGGAAACGGAGCATACTTACGCTCCTCCGTTTTCTTCTGCAAAAGATCCTATTGCTATTGCCGGATATGTTGCTTCTAATATTATCAGTGGTGCAATGCCTGTCGTAACTTGGCGAGAACTGGTACAGCATAAGAATGAAGTAATGTTAATAGATACCCGTACGGCTGAAGAATTTTCTTTTGGAACTATTCCGGGAGCAATTAATATTCCGTTGGATGATTTAAGAGAGCGTATGCTCGAAGTTCCTACTGACAAGCCCATTGTATTGTTTTGTGCTGTAGGTTTGCGTGGATATCTGGCACAGCGTATCCTGATGGGAAATGGATATAAGAATGTGCGTAATCTTTCGGGAGGATACAAACTGTATTCTGCTGCGGTTGCTCCGGTACCGGTACCTTCTATAGCGGCTGGGTCACTTGATGGTTGCGTAACTTTGGGCTCTACTGAAACTTCGGGAACTGTTGTGCAATCCGATTCTATATTATCAGCTGGAGGTTCATCTAAAGAACCATTGAAAATCAATGCCTGTGGTTTGCAATGTCCGGGACCTATCATGCAAGTGAAGAAGGCAATGGATACTCTTGAACCGGGAGAACAGGTGGAGATTGTGGCAACTGATGCCGGATTTGCACGTGATGCTTCTGCCTGGTGTGATACGACGGGTAATCGTTTGGTGGGGAGCCATGAGGATAAAGGACGCTATACGGTAGTTATAGAAAAAGGTAATTCGAATATGGTCTGCCCTTCTTCCACCGGAACTGTAGTAGCGGGTAGGGGAAAAACATTGATCCTTTTTAGTGATGATTTGGATAAAGCTTTAGCTACTTTTGTATTGGCAAACGGGGCTGCGGCAACCGGGCAAAAAGTTACGGTATTCTTCACTTTCTGGGGATTAAATGTTTTGAAAAAAGTGCAGAAACCGAAAGTAAAGAAAGATATTTTCGGCAGGATGTTCGGTATGATGCTTCCTTCCAGTTCTTTGAAACTGAAATTGTCTCAGATGAATATGTTCGGTATGGGAAGTCGCATGATGCGCTTTTTAATGAAGCGTAAAGGGGTAGATTCTTTGGAATCACTTCGTTCGCAGGCGCTTGCTCAAGGAGTGGAATTTATAGCCTGTCAGATGTCTATGGACATGATGGGAATCTGTCGTGAAGAGTTGTTGGATGAGGTAACTATCGGTGGTGTTGCAACTTACATGGAGCGCGCAGATAAAGCCAATGTCAACCTTTTCATATAGTTATTTGTTATTTAACAAATAAAGAAGAAAAATATATGGAAGACTTATGTAAAATACGTGATGTTTACCGGGCGATAGCTGAGTTTGAAACCCAATTTATGCAGCAATACAATCTTTCGCTGAATGAAGGAATGTTGCTCTGTACACTTCTGAATACTCCCCGGCTTACTTCCGGGGAAATAGCAGAAGCCTTGGGATTAACTTGTTCTAATACTTCCAAGTTGATACGTTCTGTCGAAGAAAAGAAGTTAATAGCCCGTATTATTGGTAAAGTGGATAAGCGCCAAATGCATTTTTCATTGACTGCAGAAGGAAAAGAACAAATCACTGCGATCAAAAGTACTACTCATGAGATGCCTGAACTCTTACAACAAATAGTGGGTTTGCTGGAAAAATAGAAGATGGAGATAATTTTATCTCCATCTTCAAAAATATTAAAATTTTTCGTGGATTTTGCTTAAGATTGCTTTAATTTGCAGCTAATATATTAAGCATTATAGCAATTGAATATGCAAAAATTATTATCCTTGCCGCCTAATCTTGTGTCGGCATTCTATGAATTGGAAAATGTAGACCGTACGGAATGGTTTTGTACATCTGACCCTATAGGGATGAAACTGGGGTCGGGTGGTGGAACCACTTGGCTTCTGCGGGAATGGTATAGAAACCAACAAACAGAACACTCAACAGAGAAACGTATTCTGCTGCATGCCGGTGGACAAAGCCGCCGCCTCCCTGGATACGCTCCCTCCGGAAAAATATTAACTCCGATACCTGTATTTCGCTGGGCACGTGGACAGAAGTTGGGACAGAATTTATTGTCCTTGCAAGTTCCACTTTATGAGAAAATCATGGAACGGGCACCGGAAAAACTGCGTACTTTGATTGCGAGTGGAGATGTGTATATTCGTGCTGAGAAACCTTTGCAGGACATACCGGATGCAGATGTGGTATGTTACGGACTTTGGGTAGATCCGGTATTAGCGACACATCATGGAGTGTTTGTTTCTGACCGGAAACAACCGGAAGCATTGGATTTTATGTTGCAGAAACCGTCATTGCAGGAACTGGAGAATCTTTCCAAGACTCATCTCTTCCTGATGGATATAGGAATCTGGTTACTGAGTGATCGGGCTGTAGAGTTATTGATGAAGCGTTCGCTGAAAGATGGCTCGGGTTCTGATTTAAAGTACTATGACTTGTATTTAGATTTCGGTTTATCCCTTGGTAATCATCCACGCATTACTGATGATGAGTTGAATAGGTTGTCTGTAGCTATATTGCCATTACCTGGTGGAGAATTCTACCACTACGGCACGAGTCGTGAACTACTTTCCTCAACTGTTACTTTACAAAATAGGGTGTACGATCAGCGTCAGATCATGCACCGGAAAGTAAAGCCCAATCCTGCAATATTTGTACAGAATGCAGAAGTAGGTATCTCTCTTTCTTCCAATAATGATAACCTTTGGATTGAAAATAGCTTTGTTGGTACATCATGGAAGATAGGTTCCCGGCAAATCATTACGGGAGTACCGGAAAATGACTGGACGTTAGAATTACCGGATGGAGTTTGTATAGATATTGTGCCTCTTGCAGAGAAGCATTGGGCAGTTCGTCCGTATGGTTTCGATGATGTATCTAAAGGAGATATCCGGGATGAAAAAACTTTGTATCTGGGGATTTCCTTCCCTGATTGGTTAGCGGAGCGTGGACTGACTCCGGATGATGTAACTGGAAGAAAAGATGACTTACAGGCTGCCGGAATCTTCCCTGTGGTAGAAGGTGTTGAGCAGATGGGCGCAGTACTTCGCTGGATGACTTCGGAGCCGGAATTGACAGAAGGTAAGGAAATCTGGCTGAACAGTCAACGTCTTTCTGCCGATGAAATCTCAGCGAAAGCTGATTTACGTCAATTATATGCCCAGCGCGAGAGTTTCCGGAAAGGTAATTGGGAGTTGCTGGCACGCAATTATGAGAAGAGTGTTTTCTATCAGTTGGATTTGGCTGATGTTGCCGAGGATTTCCATTGTTTGAAGATAGATAAACCGGATGTGTTGCCGGCTGATGCACCTCAGATGCAGCGTATTCATAATCGGATGCTTCGGGCTCAGATAGATAAACTGAACGGAAAAGACTTTCAGAATGATGAAAAAGAGGCTTTCGGATTACTGCGCGAAGGATTACTTTCTGATTTGTATGAAAAGAAAAGCAGCCCATATCTGAATGTATACAGCGATCAGATTGTTTGGGGGCGCAGTCCCGTACGTATTGATGTTGCAGGTGGTTGGACGGATACTCCGCCATATTCTCTTTTTGCCGGTGGGAATGTAGTGAATCTGGCGATTGAACTGAATGGACAACCTCCTTTGCAGGTTTATGTGAAACCTTGCAAAGAGTATCGCGTTGTGTTGCGTTCTATTGATATGGGAGCGATGGAAGTAGTGAATACTTTCGAGGAATTGCAGGATTACTGTAAGATAGGTTCTCCTTTCTCTATTCCGAAAGCAGCGTTGACATTGGCTGGTTTTGGTCCGGCGTTTTCAGAAGTGGTTTATCCTTCGTTGGAGAAACAGTTGCAGGCATTCGGCACAGGTATAGAGATTACTTTATTGTCTGCTATTCCTGCAGGCTCGGGCTTGGGAACCAGTTCTATATTAGCTTCTACGGTTTTAGGCTCTTTGAGCGATTTCTGTGGCTTGATGTGGGATAAGAATGAAATATGCCGTCGTACACTTGCTTTGGAACAGTTACTGACAACGGGTGGTGGTTGGCAAGATCAGTATGGCGGAGTGTTACAAGGCATCAAACTGTTGCAAACAGAAACCGGGTTTGTACAGAATCCGTTAATACACTGGTTGCCTGAACATCTCTTTACGCATCCTGAATATCGTGACTGCCACCTATTATATTATACGGGAATTACACGTACTGCTAAAGGTATCCTGGCAGAGATTGTGCGCTCCATGTTCCTAAACTCATCTGCGCATTTGGCTATATTGGAAAATATGAAAGCGCATGCATTGGATATGGCAGAAACCATTCAAAGGAACGACTTTGAAACCTATGGCGCATTGATTGGTAAAACGTGGATGCAGAACCAAGCTCTGGATTGCGGTACTAATCCTCCGGCGGTAGAAGAAATTATCAATAAGATTAAGGACTACACACTGGGATATAAACTGCCGGGTGCAGGTGGGGGAGGTTACTTGTATATGGTGGCGAAAGATCCGCAGGCTGCATTGCGCATCCGTGAGATACTGACGCAGGATGTACCGAACCCTCGCGCGCGATTTGTAGAAATGGCGTTGTCTGGAACAGGATTCCAGGTGTCAAGATCTTAATTAAGATCGTTATTCGTGATGGTAAGGACCGCCATTGAGTATATTCATGGCCCGGTATAACTGTTCTACAAAAATCAGCCGCACCATTTGATGCGAGAAAGTCATTTTAGAAAGGGACATTTTCTCATGTGCTGCCTGATATACTTTGGGTGAGAAACCATACGGTCCACCGATAACAAATACAAGCCGTTTATTTACGGTGTTCATCTTGCGCTTCATATAGTCTGCGAACTCTATGGAGCGCATTTCTTTTCCCCCTTCGTCCAGCAATACAATCACGTCGCCCGGCTGGAATGCCTTGCATATCAATTCCCCTTCTTTTTCTTTCTGAACTTCCATTGAAAGACTTTTCGTATTCTTCAATTCCGGGATAACTTCCATTTCGAAGGATAAGTAGCGTTTAGTACGCTGTACATAGTCATTAATGGCAGTTATAAAGTGCTGTTCTACAGTTCTTCCTACGACGAGTAATGTTGTTTTCATGCTGCTTACATTCTGATTTGTGCACAAAATTAGCGCTTTTTTATTGTATTTTACAATAAATGCTTACCTTTGCGTATCATTAATACTTGTGATTATGAAAAAACGAGTAGTTTTATTGTTGACCTGCCTCTTCTTATGGGTGTCCTCGATCTTTGCTCAGGACGTACCTGTGGGGGTGGTTGTGGCCTTCAAGAAGGGAAACTCTCAGGAACTAAACAGGTATCTGGGTGATAAGGTGGATCTGATTATCCATAATCGCACGACCAATGCTGACAAGCAAACGGCAGAAGGAACTATGGCTAATTTTTTTGCCGAGAACAAAGTCAGTAGCTTCAATGTGAATCACGAAGGAAAGCGGGATGAATCAAGTTTCATCATCGGCACTTTGGGAACCGCAAATGGAAACTTTCGAGTGAATTGTTTCTTCAGAAAAGTACAGAACAAATATGTTATACATCAAATAAGAATAGATAAAACGAATGAATAAGGAAGAAGAACTGATTGACAGGCTGATAGATCTCGCCTTTGCAGAAGATATAGGTGACGGAGATCATACCACCCTTTCGTGTATTCCCGCTACGGCAATGGGTAAATCCAAACTTTTGATTAAAGAGCCGGGTATTCTGGCTGGTATAGAAGTTGCCAAAGAAGTGTTCCGTCGTTTCGACCCTACTATGAAGGTAGAAGTCTTCATCAATGATGGAGCTGAGGTGAAGCCGGGCGATATAGCAATGGTAGTGGAAGGCAAGGTGCAGTCTCTGTTGCAGACAGAACGCCTGATGCTGAACATTATGCAACGCATGAGTGGCATTGCTACCATGACGCATAAATATGCCGAGAAACTGAAAGGTACGAATACGCGTGTGCTCGATACCCGTAAGACTACTCCCGGTATGCGTATCCTTGAGAAGATGGCTGTAAAGATTGGCGGTGGTGTAAATCATCGTATCGGACTGTTCGACATGATTTTGCTGAAAGACAATCATGTGGATTTTGCCGGAGGCATCGACAAGGCTATCAATCGTGCTAAAGAATATTGCAAGGAAAAAGGTAAAGACCTCAAGATAGAGATTGAAGTACGTAACTTCGATGAATTGCAACAAGTGCTTGATCTTGGTGGCATAGACCGCATCATGTTTGATAACTTCACGCCTGAAATGACAAAGAAGGCTGTGGATATGGTAGGCGGTCGTTATGAAACCGAGTCT
>ERZ780014.919-NODE-919-length-10759-cov-3.32885_pt1 | contig 10759 bp, 7 predicted proteins | sample MGYA00511929_ERZ780014 | MGnify/ENA primary metagenome ERZ780014 (study PRJEB29588, sample SAMEA2155132) | human gut metagenome | biome: human gut; feature: human-associated habitat; material: faeces | place: Denmark | collected 2008/2010 ...
CCTGCTGGCACTTGTCACGGTAAGCGATTTCTTTATTGCTCGTTTTATGGCAGGTACTTCCGTAGGCTGGAAACGTAAGGCAAGTGTTGTGCTTAGCCTTGCTATTAATCTTGGTTTGCTTGCATACTTCAAATATACTAATTTTCTGGGAGATGTCTTCGCTTCGCTGCTAGGCGGCACGTTCCATCATTACGATATATTCCTCCCTGTGGGTATTTCTTTCTTTACTTTCCAGTCACTTAGCTATACCATCGATGTTTATCGCAAAGATATAACCCCTCTTACTAATTTGCTGGATTATGCTTTTTACGTATCCTTCTTCCCACAATTGGTGGCAGGTCCTATTGTACGTGCCCGTGACTTTATCCCACAGATACGCCGTCCTTTGTTCGTATCCCATGAGATGTTCGGAAGGGGGATATTCTTGATTGCAAGCGGTCTGTTCAAGAAAGCGATTATTTCGGATTATATCAGTGTGAACTTTGTAGAACGTATTTTTGATAATCCTACGCTCTATTCCGGAGTAGAGAATCTGATGGGTGTTTATGGATATGCCTTGCAAATCTATTGTGACTTTTCCGGATACAGTGATATGGCTATCGGAATAGCCTTGTTGTTAGGTTTTCATTTTAATAAGAACTTTGACTCTCCTTATAAGTCCGCTTCTATTACGGAGTTTTGGCGGCGATGGCACATTTCGCTTTCCAGTTGGCTGAAAGATTATCTCTATATATCTTTGGGTGGAAACCGGAAAGGAAAGATTCGCCAGTATGCCAATCTTGTCATTACCATGTTTTTGGGTGGTTTGTGGCATGGCGCTTCCTGGAATTTTGTCGTTTGGGGATTGTTCCATGGCATTGCTTTGGCGGCACATAAATTCTGGATGACGCTGACTGGAAGAAAGAAGGGAGAAGAAAGCCACGGCATCCGCCGTTTCTTCGGTATACTGATCACATTCCACTTTGTTTGTTTCTGCTGGATATTCTTCCGTAATGCGGACTTTTCCACTTCTTTGGATATGATCAAACAGATCTGTACCACTTTCCGTCCGCAACTTTTCCCGCAACTGATTGCAGGCTATTGGGAAGTGTTTGTACTGATGGCATTGGGGTTCTTTCTGCATTTCTGCCCTGATCGTTGGGAGAACGCTTGCTGTAAAACAGTAACCCGCCTTCCCCTTATGGGAAAGGCGGTTCTGATGCTTGCTTTAATTTACTTGGTAATCCAGATGAAGAGTACGGAGATTCAGCCTTTCATTTATTTCCAGTTCTAAAGTTTCTCCTCTCCCTCCATTGGGGAAAGGTTTCTAATCCACCTCTATTTCGTCAATGAACATATAAGCAGCTTTTCCTTCGCCTGCATGTCCTTTCGGCAGGGCAGGGCTTCGCTTGATAACAACTTTCACATACCGTGCTTTCACCGGATCGAAAGTTATCTCATAGTTTTCCACACCTTTCTTATCAATGTTTGTTTCTGCCGGAATATCCTTAACGGCTACTTCGCGGAACTCTTTGTTATCGTCAGATACAGAGACTACCAACCCTGTACTTCCCATAATCCAGGCACTCATATCGACAATGGCGTTCGTAGCTACCCGCTTGATTTCTGTTTCCTGTCCCAGGTCGATGATGGCTTCCACATCACCACCTACAAAGCCTAACCAGGCTCCGGTGGCATAGCTATCATTTCCCTTCATACCATCTACTAAGGTGATAGCACCTCCGAATTTATATTTTTCCGAAGGCTGGAAGGTCAGTTCGATAGGGCAATATGTAGCCTTATTGAAAGAAATCTTTTTATTCACCACTTTACTCTTTCCTTCCGGGCGGATAACCACTGCCTGGAAATCTGCTGTTTCAGTAATGGCAACAGGCTCTGTGTATTTCAATGAAGCTGTAGTCGGTTCGGTCCCATCTAATGTATAATAAATAGGAGCGTCATCAATAGTACTCAATGTGACTACTACCGCTTTCTTGGCAACATCCGGCGTGAAGTCGACCTTCAAATCGAATACATGCTTGGCATAGTTGAAGCCATCTCTTTGATAGAACTTCATCAGGCGAGCCAGGCGTTTAGTGAAATCTTTGAAATCTTTCTTTTCGGGTTGCGTCCATTGTACTTCGGCAAGGGCAGCCATACGGGGTAATACCATGTATTCCACATGTTCGGTGCTAGTTATGTACTCTGTCCATAAGTTGGCTTGGGCACCAATAATATGTTTTTTCTGTTCTTCATTCAGATTGAAAGTAGGATTCAGACTATACACCTTTTCTATGGGTACATATCCACCGATACCCAGCGGTTCATCCTTGGTGTCTGCCGTCTGATAATAATCGAAATAACAATAGGTGTTGGGCGTCATAATTACATCATGTCCCATTTGTGCCGCTTCTATGCCTCCAGATGCTCCGCGCCATGACATTACTGTCGCATTGGGGGCTACATCGCCTTCCAGAATTTCGTCCCAGCCGATAATCCGGCGTCCCTTGCTGTTCAGGAACTTCTCGATACGTGTCATGCAATAACTTTGCAGGCGATCTTCTGCGGTATGTTTTTTATCAGCTTTCAGCCCTTCCGCTTTGATACGTGCCTGGCATTTCGGACATTTTTCCCAACGGGTACGTGGAGCTTCATCGCCACCGATATGTACATATTCTGATGGGAATATTTCGATGATTTCACTCATTACGTCTTCCAGGAATTGCATGGTTTTATCATTACCGATGCAGAGTACGTCTTCAAATACGCCCCAACGAGGACATACTTCATATGGACCGCTTGTACATCCCATTTCCGGATAAGCAGCTAATGCGGCAAGCATATGTCCCGGCAAGTCTACTTCCGGAATTATCGTGATGTAACGTTCCTGCGCATACTTCACGATTTCTTTAGCTTCTTCCTGTGTATAGAAACCACCATACGGCGTATTGTCGTACTCTTGTGTGTTTCTTCCGATTACCGTACGACTGCGTTGAGAACCTATTTCTGTAAGTTTCGGATATTTCTTGATCTCAATACGCCAGCCTTGGTCTTCAGTCAGGTGCCAGTGGAAAGTATTCATATTGTGCAGTGCCAGCAAGTCTATATATTTCTTTATAAACTCTTTGGGGAAGAAGTGACGTCCTACGTCGAGGTGCATACCGCGGTAACTGAAACGCGGTTCGTCCTTAATTTCACCTGCCGGTATCAGGACGGTTGCTCCTTTGGCTTCGGCGGGAATGGATTTGCGTAAAGTCTGGATGCCATAGAACACTCCGTTTTCGGTTTGTCCGTTGATGCTGATTCCTTCGGGGGTGGTAGTCAGCACATAGCCTTCCTTGTTTGCAATGCCCGGGTCGAGCCCCAGTACAATTGCATTTTTCACTTGTTCTCCTGCCGCGATAGCCTTTGTTTTCGGTGCATAGTTCGTGGCTTGTTGGATGTACTCCGACAGGAACTCAGCATTGCGTTGCAATAAGGCATTGTTTTCCGGATAAGCGATGAGAACATTTTCGTTCAGTTTGAACGGATTTCCCTGGGTTAAACTTACCTCTTGGGGGAGAGGTATCACTTGGTAGTTAGCTTCTTTCTCCGCGGTACACGAAGCGCATGCCAAGGCGAGAGCACTTGCAAGAAGTGCGTGGTTAAGTTTTCTCATGGTGTTAGTATTTAATTGATTGTACAAATGCAAATGTACGTGATTATCTTCGAATTTTCACATAAACGGACGCAAAAGTATACTTCCGGTACTGAAGAAAACTACAAACCGGCCTGTCTGCTTAAAGTCCGGTAAAGTTCGTTCATCTTCTCATTTCTCAATGCGTTGATCTCTTCCGCTTGTCCGGGTTTCAGATAATCTTTGTTGAGTTTGATGAAACGTTTGTCCAGTTTCCCGGCTTCACCGATGATTTTTTTAAGTTGTGTGGCAAGTCCGGAAGCCTGTGATACATCATACCTCGAAGATTCGTAGGTGAACTCCACTTCTTTGTACTGAAGATAGTTGATGCGCAGGTCCAGCATCAGGCGATAATGTTCGAATTCACCGCCCTGTTTCCGGGGAACGATCTTGTTGAAGCTGCTTTTCAACTCTTCACATTCCTGTATCACCTGTTCTATCGGCTTCCCTTTAGCATCCTTTCCATGACGGACTAACTCTTGGGGAAGTAGGAAATAGTTGAGAAAGGTTTGCGCTTCGTCTTCCGACAGCCCATAGCGTTGCTGTGCATACTCTTTTATGAAAGTTTCGGCATGAATCGCTTCTGATGAATTAACCGCTTTGCAATAAGCGTCTATCAGCAATTGGAATCCTGACATGGGATATACCTGCCGGATGGGTTGCATACTGATTATTTCCCAACCGTTATCATAGTGGAAACCATAAGTTCCGCTGGTTGACCAGGAAGTTTCTATCATTCCCTCATATCCGTGAGCACGCGCAAAGGGCAGGAAAGTAGCCAGGTTATTGAAATGCTTCATCCACTGGGTCAGATATGTATTGTCGGGTGCCGAGCGCAGGGAGGCTGCTCCCCACATCTTTACACCGAGCTTCAGCAGATTATCCAGTTTACCGAAGCGGTCCGGTTCCCAACCGTAATTCCAGTCAACGTAGATGAGATCTTTGGGTAACTCTTGAACGGCTTCGGGGTGCATCAGGATAATATCCGCCCAGATGATAGGTTTCTTTCCCATTTCCTTGACCACCTCGCACATGGCTTTTATGTAGTCAACAAAAAGGCGCGACTTATTTACTTGGGAACATTGTGCGCAACTTCCCAACAGATAAGTTTCGTCAGCTCCTATATGGAAATAAGGTGACGGATGCAATTCTGCCACTTCCCGGAAGATTTCCCGGAATACCTTTTTAGCTTCTTCTATCTTGAGGGGACATACTTGCGACACTTCCTTACTGTCTTCACGCAAATGTGCGTACCGGTCGTGCCTTAATATGTATTCGCAATGTCCGAAACAGTTCTGTAACGGGATTACTTCAATGCCGAGCGAAGTGCAATAGCTTACAATATCCTGCACTTCGCTGCGGCTGAATGCCAATTGATTACACAAAGTGGCATGCTTTTGGAAAGGGAATGTTGCTTCATACTCTATCAGCAGAGTATTTATCTCTTTCTTTGAAAGGTCGGACGCCAGTTCCTTGATTGCCGAAACCGTCATTACCTGTGTACGGCAATCCAGATAGAAAGCCCTGACTTTGAAGTCGGAAGGAGGGGCTGCGCTACGGGCCGGAATACACAGGCACAGGAATACGCTTACTAAAAGTAAACTTTTGTATATGGAACGAAGGGTATGATTCATGGTCTTTATTTTTTAGATGGATAAAAGTGACGCACTGTCCCGGTCACAATAAAGCGTCGCATGGGGATGAGTACGTAAAATAGAAGCCGGGCAAGTGGTGCTGACAGGGCCGTATAATGTTTCTTTCACAGCATTCGCCTTCGGCTTTCCCGGTACTATGCAAAAGATACGGGTAGCTTTCATCATAACCGGTATCGTAATGGTGACTGCCTGTTGGGGTACTTTTTCCAGACTGGAGAAGCAACCGTCGTGTACCTGTTGTGTGCGACATACCTCGTCCAGTAATACCACTTTTACCTGCTGGGGATCATCAAACAATGCCACATGCGGGTCATTAAAGGCGATGTGCCCGTTTTCACCGATTCCCATGAAAACAATGTCGATGGGATGCTTTTGCAGAACTTCTTCATAGTGGGCGCAGATGTTTTCGGGTGAGGCGCCTTCTATATATAAATAATGTATAGACTTGAAGGGAAGTGCGGCAAATATGTGTTCTTTGAGATAATTCCCGAAGCGTTGAGGCGCATCCGCTTGCAGACCGATGTACTCGTCCATGTGCAAGGCATGGATGCGGTTCCAGGGAAGAGCATACTTCTGCAAGGCGGCCAGAAACTCGTTTTGTGAGGGGGCCGCTGCAAATAGAATATTGATTTCCTCTTTTTCTTTTAATAATTGGTTGATACTTTCGGCTGCTGCTTGTGCGGCATCTTCGCCCATAATCTGGCGGGTAGCGCATATCCGTGCCAGTAAAGCTTCTTTCTTAATTTCTTTTATGTTCATGGTTGTTCAAATAATGTTTCTCCGTTAATGAATACCCGGTTGATGCGGATATCCGGGTCGAATATTACAATGTCGGCATCATATCCTTTGGCAATCTTTCCTTTCCTGCCCGCAATGCCCATTATTTCGGCGGGGGTGAGCGTCATCATGCGCACGGCTTCTTCCAGGGGGCGTTCTCCCATCCGGTACATATTCCGTACCAACCGGTCGGCCGTAGCTACGCTTCCCGCAAAGGACTGGCGGTCGGGCATCTTGGCTACTCCGTCCTCAATGAGTACTTCGCGTCCTTTGGAACGACTGCCCAATATGCTTTTCCCTTCGGGCATACCTGCACCGCGCATGGAGTCGGTGACTAAGGCAATCTTCTCCGCACCCTTATTCTTTACTGCCAGTTTCATAAGCGGTGCCGGAACATGTACGCCGTCCGTTATCAGTTCAATGGTTATTTCGTCCAATAAATATCCAGCTTCTACACAACCTGCATAGCGGAAGGCGTTCCGGCGGGTTACTCCATTCATGCAGGAGTAGAAGTGGGTGATATGGGTAAAACCGTGTTTCACGGCTTCCACCACATCTTCATAAATGGCATCTGTATGCGCTATGGAAGGTAATATGCCACGTCGGTGCAGTATATCACCAAACTCAAGTGCCCCCGGAAGTTCGGGAGCAATGCTCCACCGGACGATATCCTGGCTCCTGTCCAATATCTCCATGTATTCTTCGGGAGAAGGGTTGCGCAGATAACGCGGATCCTGTGCTCCCCTGAAGGCATAGGCAAAGTAAGGGCCTTCCAGGTGTAAACCACCGAAAGCGGCACCCGAACGCTGATCTTTTACCCGGTCGTATATATCGAGGAAGCGAAACAGTTCCTGATTATCCGAAGCCAGTGTGGTAGGATAAAGTAAGGTAGTTCCGTGCCGCAGGTGTTCGCGGGCAATGGTGAGGCAGTCTTCTTCCGTACAATCCATGAAGTCGGAATCACCTGCGCCGTGTGTGTGCAGGTCGATGAATCCCGGGGCGATGTAGCCACCGTGTGCATCGTGACCTATGCTGCCGGGTACTTCATAGTTTCCCGGCTCTATGCCGATAATTTTTCCTTCGGCAATGAGTACGGTTCCCACTCCGAAGTTACGTTCCGGAGTGATGATTTCACCGTTATAAATTCTGGTTATTTGTCCTTTTTCAGTTTCCATAATTCAGACCAATGATTGATTTTATATCCGTAGAATGCGTAAAATATCAAATAAAGGAAGCAGGGAATCAGCACGATATATCCGATCCGTAATCCGTAATGATCGGCTATCAGTCCATAGATGACCGGCATGAAAGCGTTGCCGCAGAGTGCCATCACCATGAACGAGGAACCCAGGTTCGTCCAGCGTCCCAGGTCATGTATGGCAAGCGGCCAGATTCCTGCATAGATCAGTGCGTTGCATACTCCCATCAGGCTCAGGCACCAGATGGAAAGGGAAGTGGCATGTCCATACATTTGTACTTCTCCGGGAATCACCAGTACACAGACCGATAATATCAGTCCGCCTACGGTGCAGATACGGAACATGCGTTGCTGGCTGGCAAACCGGGGAATCAGCAGGATACCGATGAAATATCCTACAAGAGCACAGGACAAAGTGATGCTGGGGAATATCTTGGCTTCGTGCAGATTGAATCCCATACTTTCGGCATAGCTGATAATCGTATCGATGGAAATCACCTGGGCCGCCACATGAAAGAAGATGGCGAATACTCCTAATATAAGGTATGGGTACGAGCCGATAGACTTGTGGTCACCGGAAGAGTAGGTACTCTTTTCCTGTTCATTACTCAGATCGGGCAGCCGGATGAAATGTATCGCGCAGCCAAACAGGAACAAGAACAGGGAAAGTATCGAGTAGGGGACAATAACCCTCCGTATCAGTTCGTCCAGCAAGAGGTCTTTCTCTGCACCTGCCACACTGTTACTCTTCAGCACTTCGAACAATTCGGTATCCGTTGATTTCAGGATGACGGCGGCAAACAGCAGGGGGGCGATGATTCCGGCTATCTTGTTGCATAGCCCCATGATACTGATACGCCGGGCTGCCGACTCTATGGGGCCCAGTATGGTGACATAAGGATTGGCTACGGTTTGCAGGATAGACAGACCGGTACCTATGGTGAATAGTCCGGTCAGGAAAACGGGATAGGCCCGGGTGCAGGCTGCCGGAACGAAGAAGCCGCTCCCGGCTGCCATAAGCCACAATCCTGCGATAATACCCCGCTTGGGGCCGATCCGACCGATCAGTTTGGCAGCGGGAATAGACATCACAAGGTAAGCGATGTAGAATGCCAGGGCTACCAGATAAGACTGGGTGTGGGTTAACTCGCAAGCCACTTTGAAGTAGGGAATCAAGATGGAGTTTACCCAGGATACCAGTCCGAAGATGAAAAACAGCGTTCCCAGCATCAGCATAGGCAGCAGATTGGAGGAAGGCTTTTGTTGAACGTTACCTTTAAACATACCTTTTTACAGTTTTATATAAATACGTTTGCGATAGAGAATGTATCCCAATGCCCATATCACCCCGATGAAGAACAGGGCATAGACCAGAGATCCTGCATAATCTCCCAGCAAGGGTTGCAGCGTCCGGTTGTAGATAATTCCCCGGACACTGATGGTTGCTTCGCCCCACGGGATGAATGACAATCCGAACAGTACGCTGATGATCCATGCAACTACATACATGAAAAGCGGATTCACTCCGAAGGCTTCGAAGAAGCGGCACCAGCGCTTTTTCTGCCTGACGTCAATGATATCTATCAGTAAAGCAAGAAGCAGGGAAGCAGTTCCGGAAGTGATTAAAGTGTAGGAAGCTGTCCACAGTTTCTTGTTTATCGGATCAAGATATTGTAACAGGAAACCGGCGAACAACAGAACCGTACCGAACAGGGCGATCTGACGGATACGTTCCTTATTCTCCGCTATCCCCGTAATCAGGCTTCCAACGAACGTGCCGAACAGTACATGCGCCCAACAAGGAATCGTACTCAGCAGCCCTTCGGGTTCGAAAGCAAAGCTACCGCCCTCAGCCTCTTTGATTAAATGTCCCGCTCCCAGCAGTTTGACATCAATCACCGCAATCAGGTTGTCTGCCGAATGTACATATCCGTTGAAACATTGCAGCAACACAAGATATAGCAGCAGAATTCCTCCTGCCGTGGCAAGATAATACTTCTTCGGAATAAGAATTGCCAGGAATGCTCCGCCTGCATAAGCCAATGCCAACCGTTGCATGACACCGAGAATACGCAGATGTTCCCAGGAGAAAGTGCCGTAACAAAGTTTGGAGAAACAATCCAATGCTATTCCTACGGCAAAGAGAGCTACGGTCCGACGGATGATTTTCAGACTGACGGTGGTATTGAGTTTATCGAACTTGCGCAATGAAAAGTGGATGGCTACGCCCATGATAAACATAAAAAAGGGATAAACCAAGTCTGTGGGGGTTAATCCATGCCATCGTGCGTGTTGCAACGGGGCATAGACAGACTGCCAGGAACCGGGGTTGTTTACCAGTATCATTCCGGCTATGGTAATCCCTCTTATTACATCGAGTGCAAGTAATCTATTGTTTGGGGCCGACATAAGTGCTGAATGTTTTGATTATTAATAGTTTGGATGCTCTTCATTAAATGAAAACACCCGGATGCTTTATTCTACTCTTGCAAAAGGTGGCATCTTTAACATCATAAGATGCCACCTTTCGTTGCAAAAGATGCCATCTTTTGCATGTGATGTTTTATTGCTTCATATCCTTTCCTTTAATGAAACGGGTCTTCGGAATATGGCTTCTGCAAGAGGATGCTTAATGTTCGGTGAAAGCGTCATAGAGCACCTGAAGCAGACTCTCTTCTTTGTTGGGAGAATCGTGCGAGATAGCCCATATCATGATACCTCCGTAACCGTTGTCATTTACATACCCGGCTTTGGCACGCATGGTTGGTTTGCCGTTGTAGAAGAGTAGTCCGATTTCGTCCTTCTCCGTGGCCTGTTCGTTGGGATAATTCGTTAGAATCTCCTTGTACGGCATGTGTGTAGCCCCTACCGGGGTTTCAGCGGATACGAAGTGTACACCGTAGAAAGGCACTCCGAGGATAATCTTTTCTTTGGGTACTCCGCGGATTTCACTCCAACGTTTGGCTGCCATGCGGAAGTGTTCCATGCTGGCGTGCTGAGCTACTTTCGATGATTTCCAACCACCGGTGAAGTCGTACACCATGATATTGACCAGGTCCAGATATTCAAACATCGAGTTGGTATATACATTATAGTTTCCCCAGCCCCCGTTCCATTCCGGATAGTCGGCGCTCACGGCGGCAGTCAGCAGTTTGCCTTTGGGAAGTTCCGTCCTCAGTTCTTTGTAGAAGTTTTCAAGGAGGGCTACTTTTTCCTTGTCGCCTTCTCCGTAGCCTTCCGGACCGCCTGTCCAGTGTTCGTAGTCGATGTCAAGACCGTCGAATCCCCAGTCTTCCACAGCTTTCAACAGTTCCTTTTTGAAGCGGTTGCGGTAAGTATCATTAAGCAGTACACCCGCCATAATGGCCTTGTTGCCGCCTCCACCTGCGGATAACAGAACTTTCACCCCTTTCTTTTGCCCTTCGCGGAAGATGGGCAAAAGCTTTTCGATGTTGGCGGCATCAGCCAGGCCAC
>ERZ780014.950-NODE-950-length-10565-cov-2.75737_pt1 | contig 10565 bp, 9 predicted proteins | sample MGYA00511929_ERZ780014 | MGnify/ENA primary metagenome ERZ780014 (study PRJEB29588, sample SAMEA2155132) | human gut metagenome | biome: human gut; feature: human-associated habitat; material: faeces | place: Denmark | collected 2008/2010 ...
GTAAAGGAGATGTGAAAGTTGTGGCAAGCGATATTTGTGCCGGAATCAATAGCGGGGAGTTGACTTGTCTGCTGGGTGCAAATGGGGTAGGGAAGTCTACATTGTTGCGTACGCTTTCCGCATTTCAACCGAAGTTATCCGGTGAAATACGTATACAGGGAAAAGAGATTGGCTCTTATACGGACAAACAGCTTTCAAAAGTGATCAGTGTAGTCCTGACTGAAAAGTGCGACATCCGCAATATGACTTCTGTGGAACTTATCGGTCTGGGACGCAGTCCATATACCGGTTTCTGGGGAACACTCTCCAAAGAAGATAAAGAGGTAGTGGATCATGCTATTAACCTGGTCGGAATATCTCACCTGGCACATCGCATGGTGCATACACTGAGTGATGGTGAGCGGCAGAAGGTGATGATTGCCAAGGCACTGTCACAGGAAACTCCGGTGATTTTCCTGGACGAACCTACTGCCTTCCTTGACTTTCCGAGTAAAGTGGAAATGATGCAATTGCTCCATCAGTTGAGCCGGCAGACGGATAAGACTATTTTCCTGTCTACACATGACCTGGAACTTGCCTTGCAGATTGCGGATAAAATCTGGTTGATGGATAAGGCGAACGGGGTGACTATCGGAACTCCCGAAGACCTTTCACTGGATGGAACCCTCAGTAGTTTCTTTGCCCGTAAAGGAATTGTGTTTGATCTGGAGACAGGATTATTCCGGGTGAACAATGAGTATACTTCCCAGATCCGTATTGTCGGACATGGACAAAAATACGCTATGGTGCGGAAAGCTTTGCAAAGAAATGGTATTCTGGCAAACCGAAACGTGGAGTCGGACGTTTATATTGAAACGGGAGATTTGAAAGGGGACGGTACTTTTGTACTGCACCCCGTAAACGGCGAAGCGGTGACTGTGCAAACCATTGATGAACTGCTTGCAGAGATTGTGAAAATTCTATGAGACATTCGACAAAAGATAATTATCTCTATCTGACTACCACCCCGGTGCCCCGTCTGATAGTATCATTGGCTGTACCTACGATTATCAGTATGTTGGTTACGTCATTCTATAATATGGCGGATACGTACTTTGTGGGAAAGATCAATACCCAGTCGACGGCGGCTGTAGGTATTGTGTTCTCGGTCATGTCCATTATTCAGGCGGTGGGCTTTTTCTTCGGGCATGGTTCGGGGAACTATATTTCGCGGAAACTCGGTGCGCAGGAGACTGGAAATGCAGAGAAGATGGCGGCTACCGGTTTCTTCTGGGCGTTGTTTATGGGTATATTTCTGGCAGTGGTGGGACTTATCTTCCTTACCCCGTTGTCGCTGGCATTGGGTTCTACGCCTACTATCCTGCCTTATACGGAGAAATATCTGGGCATCATATTGCTGGGTGCCCCTTTCATGACTGCTTCGTTAGTACTGAACAATCAGATTCGTTTCCAGGGAAATGCAGCGTATGCGATGGTAGGAATCGTATCGGGTGCGGTGATTAATGTGATACTGGACCCTATTCTGATTTTTGTCTTCGATATGGGGATATCGGGTGCTGCGTTGGCTACAGTCATCAGTCAGATCTGTAGCTTTTCCCTGTTGTTGTATATGTGCAGAACGGGGGGCAATATCCGTATCCGTTTCAGGAACTTCACACCTTCACTGGCTTTCATAAAGGAAATTATTGGTGGTGGTACTCCTTCGCTTGCCCGTCAGGGGTTGGCGAGTGTAGCTACTATCTTGCTGAATGTGGCTGCCGGGGCTTATGGAGATGCGGCTATTGCGGGCATGTCTATTGTTACCCGTATCGCAATGTTCATTAATGCTTTCCTGATAGGCTTTGGGCAAGGTTTCCAGCCGGTATGCGGTTTCAATTATGGTGCAGGATTGTATGCGCGTGTCCGTCAAGGATTCTGGTTTTGTGTAAAGGTGGGATTCATTTTCTTGTTGGTGTGTGCGTTGGCAGGCATGGGATTTGCAGAAGAGATTGTTTCTTTGTTCCGCAAAGGAGACCCGGATGTAATTGCAGTAGGTGCTGCTGCCTTGCGTTGGCAGTTCATTACTTTTCCGTTGGGTTCATGGATTGTGATGAGTAATATGATGTTGCAGACGATTCGTAAACCGGTAAAGGCTACCATTATTTCTTCTGCCCGCCAAGGATTGTTCTTTATTCCGCTGATTTTTATTCTGCCTCATTATCTGGGGTTGCAGGGTGTGGAAATGTGTCAGGCCGTTGCTGACCTTCTTACGTTCATTCTTGCCATACCGTTGACATGCAGTGTACTGAATGAAATGAAACGAAAGCAGGCGGAACAGTTGTAAATCAGAACCGGTATCCTACGGTGAAGAACGAAGCGAGATTCTTGGGAGAGAATTTCTCAATGCCGGATGATTGCAATAGGTTATCCAACTGGTCGTTTACCTTGATCATTCCTAATTGAAGCTCTGCTCCGAATATAAACTTGTGATATTCTATGTTGAGGCCGAACATAAGGCCGGCGTCAAAGCGTTTGTTTCCCATTTTGTCATCTATCCGGTTACCGAAAGTATCTATGCGGAATCTGTAGCTTCTATTAGGATTGTATTCACTACTGTAATCATATTCCTCCATCTCGCCGGATGTCTTTCCGCCTACGCCATAGGCAATATACGGGCCGGCACTCAGGGAAGCACTGTAATTCTTTCCAAGGTTGAGGCGGGCGGCCATCATGATGGGGAGTTGGATATACAACTCGTTCATGTTCACTTTGCCTACATATTCCACTTCTTCACGGGCACCTATCGATACGAAGTTCAGTGACGGTTGAACCACCCATGTGCGGTTGAGCTCATAGTTCATGCCGACACCTACTTTGTAGGCGATGCGTGTGTCACTTTCTACATTTTCTCCATAGAAGTTGGAGGTACCGACTCCGGCTTTTACCTGAAAGGAGATAGGAGATTGGGCATTTGCTCCCAATGCTATGATTGCAAAGAAAATAGTGAGAATAGTCTGTTTCATTACTTGAACCTTGTAAGGGGTTGATGTTTATTTGTTCGCAAAGATATAAATTATATGATTACATACAATTCCTGTTGGGGGAATATTATAAGCTACGAGCTACAAGCTACGGGCTACGAGTGGCTGCGCTATATTTTGTGGGGCTCACGACGGGTATCCCATACATCTACGATATAAATTATGCCCGCAGTTTCATCTATGCGATATATTACCTTACAATATTTATGAATGACTAATCCTCGGTAAACATACTCCCGATTTGCTAATAAAGGCTCTATTGGAGCCATATAAGGATTGGAAGAAAGACGTTTTTTGTTTCTCTGATAGGTTTCAATCAATCTGTGTGCAATCTCAATGCCCCATTGCTGTTTACAAAAAGCAGCAATCTTGCGTAGCTCCTGAGTAGCTTCAGGATAAGTCTTTATTTTCATAGTGTGCGCATGAAGTCTGCTAATTCGGCGTCTTCTGTTTCAGAATCAATTACATTTCCTTCGATGATCGCTTTTTCTGCTTTATCAATTCGCTCATGTAATTCATTCATTGTATACGGAATCATGTCTTCATGTGCTACATCTTTTGTTGATGTAGAATTACGCAAACGACGTATATAACGACTTATACGGCGCATCGCCGCTTCATCATCCATCAATGCGTTGATATCTTGCAAAATACTACGTTTTAATTCAAAAGTTGTCATACATCCTCCTTTTTGAATGGGTATGCCACAAAGGTAGTGTTTTGGAAAGAACACACAAAATGTTATTCTATAAAGTTTTGCCCAAAGGGGATGGGTTACACAGCTAACTAATAGAATTTCCTGATCAGCCAATCTACCAGACTAAACGGCAGCATAGGCTTGATGCGTGCAAAGAATACTTGTTCCCATGGACCGACCTTTGTGCGGAAAGCAGGGCGGCGGTTATTTACCAGTTTGCAGATTGCTTTACCTAACTTTTCCGGTCGGCAACCATTGTTTTCAGATTGCTCTACGTTTCGCATGGCTTTTGCAAAACTCTCTTCGTATTGTGGATGGGAGAGAGTGGTCTGGCTCACTTGCCGTTGGGCTGTGAAACCAGTCTGGAAATCTCCCGGTTCGACTACGCAAACTTGTATACCCAGCGGTTTTACTTCCTGGTAAAGCGCTTCACTATACCCTTCAATCGCAAACTTGGATGCACTGTAGAAAGCCTGAAAGGGAACGGCAAGGACGCCTGCGATGGAACTGATATTTATGATTCGTCCGTGTCCGGCTTCGCGCATGAAAGGCAGTACTGCTGCACACATACGGACAGCACCCGTGAAATTCGTATTCATCTGACGTTGTATCTCTTCCTCGGTAGTGAGTTCGATAGCTCCGCTGATACCCATCCCGGCATTGTTGACAAGTACATCAATGCTACCTTGCTCTTTCAGAATTGTCGATATGGCATTGGATACTGATGCAGGATCAGTAATATCTAATTGCAACATTTTGAAGCCGGGATTATCGGATACTGCTTTCCGACTGGAGCCATAAACGATATGTCCTTGTGCAGCCAACTGCGTAGCAATGACTCTTCCAAAACCGGAAGAAGCGCCGGTGACGAGGATTATTTGAGGGTGTTTCATATTTGAGGTTTTTAATTTAAGTTTCGCATATAGCCTGAAGGGCTTTCATTATATAGCGTAGGGCTTTCAGTCTGACAGGCTACATGTAAAACTTGTTTTTTATTCTATGTAATTATTTTCCCTTCTTCGCTAATGAGCAGAATCGTCAGTTCTCCTTCCGGTAGCAACGGGTCACAATATTGATGGCACAGTTCGAGCAAACGGGAGCAAAAAGCTTGCAAATCTTCAGCAGAGAGCAATGTCCATAACTCACGGGCTAATGTTATCTTTTCGATAACAGCAAGTGTTTCTCCGCTGCATCCGGCAGAAAGGGCCACTTCACGTAGGAAATCCTTATTCATCGTCACCTGTTTGCTGTGCGTATCCAGATTGCCTTCTGCCAGCTTCACGGCTTTTCCTATCATGATACCCAAAGTCACCGCTTTGATTTCCAAATCTGCGGCAATCTTTATCGTATCTCCAATGAAGTTTCCGTAATGAATAAATGCCTGTGCAGGCAGTTCGGGATAGTATCCTTGGACATACTTTTCACTCTTTGCACCGGAATTAAGGACGATACGCGGGCTTCCTGTTGCCCGACCTACTTCCATGGATTTGCGGATGGAATCTACAAATGCTTCGGAAGAGAAAGGTTTCACGATACCCGAAGTTCCGATGATAGAAATACCGCCTTCTATACCCAGACGGGGATTGAAAGTCCGCCGGGCTATCTCTTCGCCACCCGGCACGGAAATAGTGACGGCAAAAGGATTGGGCTGTTTGGAAATGCCAAGTCGTTGAAGGCATGCCTTTACATTGTTTTCAATCATTTTACGGGGAGTAACGTTGATGGCAGGTCCTCCCACTTCCAGTCCTAAACCCGATAGGGTAACAATGCCTACACCTTCGCCTCCACAGACGATAACGGTATAATCATCAGCTCCAAGTTCTGCGGGTGTTGGATCGTCAAAGCGGAAAGGTACGGCAACATTGGCCTTGATCTGCATGCCATTGGTTACATCGGGGTCATCACCTGCATCTTTGATGACAGTGGCATCTGCTTCCAGCATCCAGTCATCGTTCACATAGCTGGGATGCGGGTAGAGTTCTTGCTCTTCGACGGGAACATAAATGGTTTCTCCGTTAGGGAGAATAACAGGGAATTCTGCGGGTCGGGGCTGGCGTTGAACGTTGAAAATATCCCAGGTTGCAGCTACAGCGGCTGCGGCTGCACAAGTACCCGTAGTCAGACCACTACGCAAAGGATAAAAATCTGGAAAATGTTTTTCAATCATCCGGCGCAAACCATGCTCACCGTTCACTATCATAAAACTTCCGGGCATTGGCGGACGACGGATTGCAAAAATGCGGATACCTTCTTGAAGGGCAGCTTCCACTTTTTCATTGAATCCTCCGGAAAGTCCGCTTTCCTTTATCAATATGGCTTCGGGGTGAAGTTGCTGTAACAGGATGCGTTCGTCTTCGCCTGCATGGTAGTAATGCAGATATTTTTCGGGAAAACCTTCACGTTCGGCCAGGCGGCGGGAGCTCTCACGGTTAAGGATACGGAAGTAGCAACAGGTACTTTCCTGCCAGAGGGGCTTTAGCTTGGCAATGCTTTGTACGCCTGTCAGTGCCAGGAGGGTGAAGATATCTTCTTTCCTGATTTGCCGGATGGCATCTTCAAAATCATCGCACCAGGTGATGTGTTCTTCATCGCGTGGCGGGTAAATACGTTCGAATCGGATGACAAGCAGGTTCAGGGTATGGGCTACTTTCTCTACGGTCTGGTGCAGTTGTATGGCAAAGGGGTGGGCGGCGTCTACCAGTAATTGAATGTTATGTTCCCGGCAACAGTGTTCCAGGTCCAGTTCGTCCATGGTGCCTTGCAGGCGGATACCGTGGTGCATAGTTACTTCCTGCTCGTCTCCTTTAGTAGAGTAGTAGAATGGTTTTCCAGATTCTTCAAGGGTACGGGCAGCGATGCGTCCTTCGGTGGTTCCGCCTAATATTAATATCATTGTTTTTAGTTGTTAATTGAACAAAATGTGATATCACTCCCTTTTTATCTACGGAAGAGATGTTTGAACTCATGGGCGTAGAGTCGGGAAAGGCCTTCGCGATTGTCGATGGCTTCACCTACAACAATCATAGTGGTGAGCGTCAGGTTGTTCTCTTTCACAATCTTGGCAAGGTCCTTCAACTCTCCGCGATAGATGCGTTCGTCTTTCCAGGTAAGGTGGTAGCAAACGGCAACGGGAGTGGTTTCGGGATATTCCTGTAAGAGCTCTTCCTGCACCTGTTCGGCAATGCCGGCGCTGAGGAAGATACACATGGTGCTTTGTGAGCGTGCCAGCAGGTGGAGTTGTTCGCGTTCCGGCATGGGGGTACGTCCTTCACCGCGGGTAAGGATGATGCTCTGCACTTTCTCAGGAATGGTAAACTGAGACTTCAACGCAGCGGCAGCAGCCTGGAAGGAAGAAATACCCGGGGTGATGTGATAACTCATGTGATGCTGGTCGAAATAGTTCATCTGTTCCTGAATGGCACCGTAGATGCAGGGATCGCCCGTATGCAGGCGGACGATGAATTTACCTTCATCATAGAATTTCTTCATCAGTGCAAACTGTTCTTCCAAGTCCATGGAAGCCGAACTGCGTACCGTAGCACCCGGTTTGGCACAGAATGTAAGTTCGCGGGGAACGAGACTGCCGGCGTAGAGGATGAGATCTGCCTTCTCCAGCATTTGCCTTCCACGCACGGAGATGAGATCGGGATCACCCGGACCTGCGCCGACGATTTCGATATGTCCGTAGTAACGGAGTACTCCTTCTTCGATGGCTATGGCCATGGTGTAGTTTCCGCCTTTTTGCTTGTCCAACAGAAGTTTACCACCGTTCGCGGAAAGAAAGGCGGCGGCTTCGGAAACGCTGGGCGTACCCATATGCTTCTCTACCACCGGACTGGGGTTGGGGACGGAGATTTCTTTCAGTTCCTCCGCACTGTAATAGCGTATCTGATAGGCACGTTCCAGCTCCTTAATGACCGGTTCGTTGCGTTTCTCATTAATGGTGGCGATGTATTTTACGGCACGGGGCATGAAGGTACTGTTAATCATCGTACCAAGGATGTTTTCAACGATGTCATGCACGGGACCTGCCTGATGTGCCAGACCTACGCCGACATGCAATACCTTGGGCACATAAAAGAGTGCAGGGGTGTCATGCGTATTGTGCAGGAAAGGAGTGACGAGTATAACCAGCTGGTAACGGCTGAGGTCTACATCCCGGAATAAGCCGTAATGTATATCCACGTGTGGCGGGCAGGTCTTTTCCAGATATTCCGTTCCCTGATCACGCACTTCAAGGAAGAGGGCGGTGGGAACTTTCTTCACAAAAAGGCTGATGATGTTATTCATCATACCAAATTCCGTCTCACCGGGGATGGCAGCCCAGTCAAATTTATCACCCAGGGTGTCCAGTGCCCAGAGGCCGGTGCGGTCGCTTTGGGTGGTGATAACAGGTTCAGCGCCGAGAATATGGGCGATGTTTTCTGTCATTTCGTTGGCCTTTCCGATGTGTCCCGAGAGGACGGAAACGGCATAGCGGCCAGTGCTGTCTACACAGATCACGGCGGGATCTGTATGTTTATCTTTCACATGCGGGGCGATGGTGCGGACGCAGATGCCCATGGCACCTATGAAAATAAAGGCATCGTAGCGATGGAAAGACAGAGCCATAAATTCTTCGTAAAAAGAAACGTATGTGCAGTCGGGTGCAGGAGTCGTGGTGATTATTTCGGAATCGGGAAACTCGTTACTCAGCGTTCGCGCGATGGGCAGACTGCTTTCGGAAATCAGTATAATAGCTACCTTCATAGGGTGGCTCTCATTATTCTTATTCATAAGGTTACTTTCATTATTTCTATCGGGTTATAATCATTGAGTGCGATGTGCAGGGAGGGTTGCAGAGACATTCCTGCGTTTTCTGCTCCTTTGTGGAACAATTCCCTGCTATTGGAGGATACGGAGTTGAAGACGATGCAACCGCCGGGCTGCAATACTTCTTTCAGACGTACCAGTATATCTTCTAATTTTCCGCCATGTCCGCCGATAAAGACAGCGTCGGGGCGGGGGAGAGCTTCCAGATCAGTTTGCAGGAAATCTCCGATTAAGGTTGTGATTCCCGGCGCACCGAAACGTCGGGAGGTGATGCGCATCAGTTCTTCTCCTTCGGGACGTATCTCGAACGAAACAACCGTAAGATGCGGGAATTGCAGGCGGGCTTCGATGGAGACAGAGCCTGTGCAGAAACCTATGTCCCAAAAGACACGGCGGCGATTCAGTTCCAATGCCTGCAAGGTAAGGAGTCGGATCGGAGCTTTGGTAATCATGCGGGCACGTCCGTCCAAGTGGGCAAATTGTTCGTCGGGAAGACCGAAGGGGCGGGGTTGTTCAGTTATGGAGGGCTGACTATCTATAGGGAGGAGAGCTTCCTTGCTATGGGTGTCGTAGCTGTCCGTATACGGGTGTCGTAGCAGAGCAGCAAGTTATTCGGGTGCTCAAATGTCTCTTTTTCAGCTTCTTCAAGACTCATCCGGCGAATGCGCTCGCGTTCGGGATTGCCGAGGTGCTCGCCTACGTACATGGTGTAGGAGTTGTATCCGTATTCCAACATTCGCGCGGCGATAGTGGCAGGGGTATGCTCCCGATCTGTCAGTACACCTATTTTGTGGGCACGTTCTATGAGTGCTTTGTCTAGTTCCTGCCACGGACGTCCTGTCAGGGAGACGGTACGCATATCGTCGTAGGGCATCACCAGTCTGTGCGCTAATGTTTGCAGGGAATTGAAAGCCGGGTAGAGGCATATCTTTGCATCGGGCAGTTTTCGTTTTACCGTATTGGCGAAGCCGAAAAACAGAGGATCTCCGGATGCAAATACGACAATCGATGCATCGGAAGTCTTCTTCTCAAAGTCTGCAAAAATGTTTTCGTATTGGGCAAAGACGTTATCCAGTGGAACTGTTATGGAAATCCATTCCGCACCTTCCGGAAGTAACTTCTCTACAATCTCCCGATGCCGCAAGCCGCCGGAGAAAACTTTTCCTTCCCGGATATGCCGCAGCACTTCGGGCGGGAAGAAAGGTTCCCGGTTGTCGTCCATGCCTATGATGATAAAGTTTCGTATCATAGCGTATCTATTTAAACATCCCGTCCCGGCCTTAACTGTTCCGCATCATTGTAGCACAAGATTGCATTCACCAGCGTTGCAGCCAAATTACTTCCTCCTTTTCGTCCTTCCACTATCAGTTTGGGTATTTCCATGAACGGCTTCACCATGTGTTTGGATTCCTGTACATGTACAAAGCCCACAGGCGCGGCAATAATACCGCTTGGTACAGCCTTTCCTTTACGTACCAGATCACAAAGTTCCATCAAGGCCGTCGGCGCATTACCGAATACGAACAAGGCATCCGGATGTTCCTCCACCGCCAGACGTATACCGGCTTGTGTACGGGTGATTCCTTTTTCCGCTGCCATTGCCGCTACCCGTTCATCGGAAAGATAACATTTCACTTCTACCCCCAGCCGTTGTAAAGCTCCTTTGCGGATACCACTGGCAGCCATCGTCACATCCGTAACAATCGTTTTCAACCGACCGTCCGCTATTTTCTGATAAAGCTTTTCCACAGCACCTTTGTCCGTATGCAACAGCTTTTCCATTTCAAAATCAGCCGTGGTATGGATGGCGTGCAGCAAAGCCCATTTATGATCCAGAGGAATATTCTTATTCTTTAGTTCCGACTCAATGGTCCGGAAACTTTGTATCATGATGTCCTGACCTATCCCCTTAGTCGGTTGTTCATCCTTATCCGGACGGTTATAATATCCCCGGGGAGTAATGAACTTACCGTTCCACACATAAGATTGCGAGTTACCGATCAGGATGACTGTAAACATGTCCACTTCTTCGGGAT
>ERZ780014.951-NODE-951-length-10548-cov-7.52911_pt1 | contig 10548 bp, 12 predicted proteins | sample MGYA00511929_ERZ780014 | MGnify/ENA primary metagenome ERZ780014 (study PRJEB29588, sample SAMEA2155132) | human gut metagenome | biome: human gut; feature: human-associated habitat; material: faeces | place: Denmark | collected 2008/2010 ...
TCGCCGTGAAACGGCGAGCGGTTTTTATCCTTGGGGCAATGTGGATAGCCCTCGTAAGAGGGTGGCGGAGGGATTGTGTGGTTGGCGGCATGGAAACTCGTTTCCAATGACGCAAAGCGCACAGTCGCACCGCCAAATGCGAAGCATTCCACATTGCTCCAAGACTGTTTTTTATGTTTTTGTTTTTGATTCCATTCACGATACGGCAACAATGCATAATCTATCCCCAGGAATGTTCCACTGATCCATTATTTGGTGTAATCATTGCAAAAAAACTAAGGGACGCATGTTGTGTGTGCGCCCCTTGTTTTTTTATTTTCTTGTTGGATTACTTTGCTGGGAGAACGTTGATTTTCAGTTTTGCGTAGGCTCTGTCGCATTTTGCGATGGCATCTTCCACGCTGTCGGCAGTGGCGAGAATCACGCCCATGCGGCGGTGTCCTTTCACTTCTGGTTTGCCGAAGATGCGAATGTCAACGCCTGGCTCTTCAAGCACCTTATCCACGTTTTCAAATTCCACACGGTTGCTGTCGCCTTCCACCACGATGGCTTTACTTGCCGATGGACCGTAGAAGCGAATGGCAGGGATAGGCAATTCCATCAATGCGCGTGCGTGGAGCGCAAATTCACTCATGTTTTGTGAAATCATTGTCACCATGCCGGTGTCGTGTGGGCGAGGCGATACTTCGCTGAAGATCACATCATCGCCCTTGATAAACATTTCCACGCCGAAAATGCCATATCCGTCAAGTGCGTCGGTCACTTTCTTCGCAATTTCTTGCGCTTTTTCAATCGCCACTGGTGCCATGGCCTGTGGCTGCCAAGAATAGCGGTAGTCGCCGTCTTGCTGAATGTGGCCTACTGGTTCACAGAATTGTGTTCCAGCCACGTTGCGCACGGTGAGAAGGGTGATTTCGTAGTCGAAATCCACGAATCCTTCCACAATCACTCTGCCGGCTCCTGCACGGCCGCCCTCTTGTGAAATGCGCCAAGCGCGGTCGATGTCGGCCTCTGATTTCACGGTGCTTTGTCCGTGGCCAGAAGAACTCATAATAGGTTTCACCACGCAAGGAATGCCCACTTCTTTAATGGCTTCCTTAAATTCTTCCTCTGTTGATGCAAAGCGGTAAGGAGAGGTGGGTACACCAAGAGTTTCGGCTGCCAATCGGCGAATGCCTTCGCGGTTCATTGTCAGTCGGGCAGCGTTGGCGGTAGGAGTAACATTGAAGCCCTCTTTTTCAAGCTCCACAAGGGTAGGGGTGGCGATAGCCTCCACTTCTGGGATAATGTGGTCGGGGCGTTCTTCCTCGATAGCCGAGCGCAGAGCCTCGCCGTCGAGCATGTTGAAAGTTCTGCTTTTTTGAGCGATTTGCATGGCTGGCGCGCCTTCATAACGGTCGCAAGCCACCACTTCCACTCCTAAGCGTACAAGCTCAATAGCCACTTCTTTTCCGAGTTCGCCACTGCCAAGAAGCATTGCCTTCTTTCCGATTTCAGTGCCGAAAGATCCAATTTTTGTCATGATTGTATAAGGGATTAATGATATTTGTATGTACAAAGTTACGGCAAGCCATCAGATTATACAAATGAAAAATGTAGAGTGCGAAGGCTTGATTTGCGTATGTTTGTGGAAATCACTAATTTTGCACTATCAAAAATACACATATATATTTATAATGAGAGCAAATTTTTATCGCATAATTCTACTTTTATTTGTTTCTGTATTCGCAATTTCCGCCTTTGCACAAGATGATGACACTGATAACTGGCGTTCGAAAATGCCTGTGCGTCGCTTGCACAAGAAGCCTGCGGTGATTGTGGTGGACTCGACAGACAACACCACCTATTATCTTCAACCGCAAGACGAGGAGAAGCCTGCAAAACTGAGTAAGCGCCAGTTGCAGGAAGAGAAGGAGCGTCAGGCGCGCATTACACGCTATTTGAAGCAACGCGCACAGGACGACCCTGAGTTTGAGGAGGAAATGAAGGCGAGAAAGGCGCGTCGTGAGGCTGCGCAAGCCAAACTTGACTCACTTTTAGCCATTGACTACTCTCTTGATAATCTGCAATGGGGACCACAACCATTGGAGTGGGTGGATGAGAAAATTAAAGAATCAAAGAAAGAACTGTCGAAAACGCTCCGTGTGTCGTCGGATCGTGTGATTCCAAAAGATGTGAAAATGGAAGTGACCAACAACGACATGTTTTTCTACTTTGATATTGAGGACGGTAAGCCACAGCCACTTCGCTTCCATGCGCAATATTATGCCGACGACCCCTTGCAAATCGAAAGCGTGAGGTTCGTTGTGAATGGCTTCGGTTACGACTTCACACCAGTGAATTTGCCAAAAACTGGCAAGCACGGTTCGCGTTTCTATTGGGAAACATTAGACGAGGAATTGACGGCAGCCGATAAGGACTTGGTTTATGCCTTGTCGCACGCCACATGGGCGCGTGTGGTGTTTATTGGTGCCAGAGGCTTCAGCCATGTGAAGAAGTTCACCGAAGATCAAATTAAAGATTTCTATGCAGTTTACGCCCTCTATCTGAAAATGGGCGGCAAATTCTAATCATAGCATATCGCAAAACATAAAAATGGGTAGCACCGATTGGTTGCTACCCATTTTTGTAATAGTATTTTACACAAATAAATTATGTGCTTGTGAATGAATTAGATAAGGTTTACTTCAACGTCCTTTTCAATTTCAGTTACGTTAACCTTACCTTCACGAGCGAGCCAGCCGATAGCTGCGAACACTTCTTTTTCTTTGAGTTTTGTGGTTTTCTTCAGACCTTTTACAGTCAATGAACCGTTTGCGTCGTTGAGTGCATTCCAAACTGCACCAGCCCACAAACCAATAGTTTCTACGTTCATAATTAATTGATTTTGTTACTAATTTGTTCTAAAACACGATGCAAAGTTAATCAACCACTTTCATTTGTCCAAATTTTTAACCCATTATTTATCAAACGGTTACTAAAAATGGGTATAAAATTACTATTTTAAACATCAGAATATCAAGCGAATAAATAAAAGTGAATTTTTTTTCGAAATCCTTGTGTGCGCGCGTGCGCGCGAGGAAAACCCTTGTGTACGCACGGGCGCACGCAAGAAAGTTGCAAATTTTTTGTTATGGGCTGATTTATGGGCAATATGATATTTTTTTATTAACTTTGCATCAATATGATGAAAGCGTTGGTAATTAAAAATACTGGAAGTTGGTACATCGTCCGCACCGAAGCGGGCGAAGTGGTGAATTGTAAAATCAAGGGAAATTTCCGATTGAAGGGATTTCGGTGTACCAATCCTGTGGCTGTGGGTGATATCGTGACTATCGAAATCAAACCCGACGGCACGGCTTTCATCGTGAAGATTGAGCCGCGAAGCAATTACATTATTCGTCGCGCCAGCAATCTTTCCAAGGAATTTCAGATTTTAGCAGCCAATCTCTCGCAGGCGGTGTTGGTGGTTACGCTCACCAATCCCGAAACCAACACCACCTTCGTTGACCGCTTTCTTGCCACGGCTGAAGCCTATCGTGTGCCCGTGGTGATGGCTATCAACAAAATTGACTTGCTCACTGCAGAAGAAGACAAGGAACTGCTCGACGCTTTCGCATATCTATATGAGAGCATCGGTTATCCTGTGATTAAGATGTCGACCCTCACTGGAGAGGGCATCGACCTACTCAAAGCGCAACTGAAAGACAAGACCACACTCTTTAGTGGAAATTCGGGAGTGGGCAAGAGTTCGCTTATCAATATGCTTGTGCCCGATGCCAATTTGAAGGTGGGCGATGTGTCGGAAACTCACCACACCGGTATGCACACCACCACATTCAGCGAAATGCTCGATTTGCCAGGCGGCGGCGCAATTATCGACACCCCAGGAGTGAAGGGCTTCGGCACCATCGATTTGGAGAAAACCGAGGTGGCTCACTATTTCCGTGAGATATTCAAGATTTCGGAGAATTGCCGGTTTGGCAACTGCACTCACACCCACGAGCCTGGCTGCGCTGTGCTTCAGGCTGTGGAGGAGTCGCGCATCAGCCAAAGCCGCTATGCGAGTTATCTGAGCATCATGGAAGATAGCGCCGACGACAAGTATCGCAAAGCATTCTGACCGATTTGCGCATTATTTCTTAAATCTTTACTTAAATCATTTTTTTTGTTGGAAAAAAGAGGGCTTTTATTGCTGATAATTTGTGAGAATTTCTTAATTTTGTAGAAAAATGGAGTAAAATGGCTTCTGAACTACAAGAAACTCTTGCGCGGATTGTCACCAAAAGTAAAGTTTTGGTAGATAAATACCATGTGCTTAATGCTGAAAAAGAGCGTCTTGAGCAGGTTGTCGCCCAACTTCAGAGCGAAATGGAAGTTCTGAAGAAGGAGAACGAAAAACTCTCCACCGACAATCATTACCTCACTATGGCACGCCATTTCGTGCCCAACAGCGAGAAAGCGGCCGAAGCCAAGAAGATGATTTCCTCCTTAGTGCGGGATATCGACAAATGCATCTCTCAATTAAATGAATGATGCTATGCCAGCTACAGATAAGAAACAAAATATTAATATTCGTATTGCTGATGTTAAGCCTTTTGCCCTTAGCATTCCAGCGGATGATGAAGCCCTCTACCGAGAGTCGGAGAAACTTGTGAACACGTTGTGGAACAAGTGGATGGCACGATTCAAAGGCACGGATTCGTCGGAAGAGGTGATGGCTAAGGTGGCATTCCAGTTTGCGCGCTTGTATTCGCAGGCGTATCGCGACAATAAGGCTACTAACGAACTGCTGACTGATTTCGAGAAAGAACTCGATGAAATAGTCATCAAGATATGAAATGATGCCCTATGGCACTGCTGTGCCGTGCGATAGCAAGCATCGCATAAATTTGTTTATTTAAGGTTCCTGCACTTCTCTACAAGCGACTCCGATGCTAATGGGCTGTCGGCGTGCTTGGTGGGCGGTGCTTTTTTTATTAATATATATACAATTATTTATTCATTCCGTTATGGATTACATAGTATTGACTGTATCGGTGATTGTGGCACTCGTAATAGGTATTGGTGTCACGCTTGCCGTAACTCGCAAAAACGCGAAATCTCAAGCTAACTCTATCCTCGAAAAAGCGAAGCTTGAAGCAGAGGTTCTGAAGAACAATGAAGTGATTAAAGGTAAGGAAGAAGGTCTTTCCATTAAGAGTAATGCTGAAAAGCAGGCTAACCAACGCCTCTCAAAGGTGCAGGCCGAGGAAGCAAAACTCAAGCAACACGAAATTCAGGTGAAGCAACAGCAAGCCGACCTTCAACGCAAGAAATCAGAAACCGACCGCCAACAAGCCGAAAACGAGAAGTTGAAGGCTTCGCTCGACAATAAGAGTGAATTGCTCGACGATAGAAAGAAAGAACTCGACCGCATGGAAATGAGCGTGCGCGAAACCCTCGAACGCGTGAGCGGTCTTTCTGCCGACGAGGCTAAGGAAAAACTCGTGGAATCGCTGAAAGATGAGGCTAAGACTGCCGCAGCATCTTACATCAACGACATTATGGACGACGCAAAGATGACAGCCAACAAGGAGGCTAAGCGCATCATTGTGGAAACCATTCAGCGTGTAGCCACCGAAACTGCCATTGAAAATGCAGTGACAGTGTTCCATATCGACAACGACGACATCAAGGGACGCATCATCGGTCGTGAAGGACGCAACATTCGTGCTCTTGAAGCTGCAACCGGTGTTGAAATCATCGTTGACGATACCCCAGAGGCTATCGTGCTTTCAGGTTTCGACCCAGTGCGTCGCGAAATCGCACGTTTGGCTTTGCACCAGCTCGTGGCCGACGGTCGTATCCACCCTGCTCGCATCGAGGAAGTGGTGGCTAAGGTTCGCAAGCAAGTGGAAGAGGAAATTATCGAAACCGGTAAGCGTACCTCTATCGACTTGGGTATCCACGGCTTGCACCCCGAAATGATTCGTCTGATTGGTAAGATGAAATACCGTTCAAGTTATGGTCAGAACTTGCTCCAGCACTCTCGCGAAACCGCAAACCTCTGTGCTATCATGGCAAGCGAACTTGGCTTGAATCCAAAGAAGGCGCGCCGTGCTGGTCTGCTCCACGACATCGGCAAAGTGCCCGATGAAGAGCCAGAACTGCCACACGCACTGCTCGGCAGCAAATTGGCTGAAAAATATAAGGAAAAGCCCGATATCTGCAACGCTATCGCTGCTCACCACGATGAAGAGGAAGCCCTCAGCATGTATGCTCCTATCGTGCAAGTGTGCGACGCCATTTCTGGTGCTCGTCCTGGTGCACGCCGTGAAGTGGTAGAGGCTTACATCAAGCGTTTGAACGACCTTGAGCGTTTGGCTCTCTCTTACCCAGGCGTGGTGAAGACCTACGCTATCCAAGCAGGTCGTGAATTGCGCGTGATTGTGGGTGCCGACAAGATTTCAGATGCCGAAACCGAAAAACTCAGCGGCGAAATCGCAAAGAAGATTCAAGACGAACTCACCTACCCAGGTCAGGTTCGTATCACTGTGATTCGTGAAACCCGCGCTGTGAGCTACGCTAAATAATCGTGCCTCATGATGAGTAACGATAAAGAAAGTAAGAAAGGAATCACCGGACAGGAGTGCCTCACTTGCAACAAGTGTGAGTGCGACTGCGGAAAGCGAAGCAATTTGGATTGCACCAATTGGCTTGGAGACATTCCCGGCAACGATTTTGAAATCGTGGAGGTACAATTCAAAAACACTCGCAAGGGATTCTATCGCAATAGCGCGCACTTGCCTCTCGAAGTGGGCGACATGGTGGCTGTGGAAGCCAACCCAGGCCACGACATTGGCCGTGTGTCGATGATGGGTAGCTTGGTGAAACTTCAGATGAAGAAAGCCAACCTGAAGCCTGGCGTTGAGATTTTGCGCGTGTTCCGTAAGGCGAAAGCGTCGGATCTTGAGCGATTCGAGCAGGCAAAGGCAAAGGAAGCCGACACCATGATTCGCTCGCGCCAGATTGCCGCTGACTTGAAATTGAAGATGAAAATCGGCGACGTGGAGTATCAGGGCGATGGCAACAAGGCTATCTTCTACTACATTGCCGATGAGCGTGTGGATTTTCGCCAGTTGATTAAGGTGCTGGCTGAAGTGTTTAAGATTCGTGTGGAAATGAAGCAGATTGGTGCACGCCAAGAGGCTGGACGCATCGGTGGCATTGGCCCTTGTGGCCGTCCGCTGTGCTGCGCCACATGGATGTCGAATTTCGTGTCGGTGGCAACAAGCGCCGCACGCTACCAAGACATTTCGCTCAATCCGCAGAAGTTGGCAGGTCAGTGCGCTAAGTTGAAGTGCTGTATCAATTTTGAGGTCGACGACTACGTTGAGGCATCGAAGCAGTTGCCTCCACGCGATGTGGCTCTTGAAACCAAAGACAACACTTATTATCACTTCAAGACTGATATTTTCAAGAAGCAAATCACTTACTCCACCGATAAGCATATCCCTGCCAATCTGGTTACGATTAGCGCCTATCGTGTGTTTGAGGTGATTGAAATGAACAAGCAGGGCGAGAAGCCCGACAAACTCGAACGCACCGACGGCAAGAAGCCAGAGATGAAGGCGTTTGGCGATTTGCTTGGTCAAGACAGTATCAGCCGATTCGACAAAAAGAAGAAGAAAAAGAATAAACCCGCTAAGAACGGTGGTGGTAAAGAGAAAGAACCACGCGAAAAGCGCCCAGCCAACGAGAAACCTGCTCGCAAAGACGCTCCTCGCGAACAGCGTGCGCCTCGTGGCAGAAATTCTCAGAATCGCCAAGCCGAAGGTGGTGAGGCTCCGCAAAATGTAGAGCAGGCACAAGTTCGCAACGAGGCACGCCAGCAAGCTGGAGGTGGCCGCCAACGTGGGCATCACCGTCAAGGAGGCGGCAGAAATCGCCGTCAGGGTGATAATAATCGTAAAGATAATAATGCACCTGCGTCAGATAATTCAGAGAAGTAGGAACTGGAGTGTGCTTGCACTCCTCATGATATTGGTATGCTTAGGCGCTTGTGCGCCCAAGCATACTTCTTATTCTTGCTTTTACGATATGCCTGATGAGGGTTGGATGGAAAACACCCCAATTTCTTTCGCCCCAGAGTATGGCGATTCCACTATCACTTACGACATCACATTCTCGGTGCGTCATTCCGCCTCATATTCTTACGGCAACCTCAATTTGGTGCTCGACTTCATTGCGGCAGATGGGAATGTTGACCGCAAAAACCTGAATTTTGCCATTTCCGATGAGTTTGGCAATTTCAAGGGCGGCGGTTTTGGCGACTATTATCAGCGCAGCCAGTTGGTGGTTTCCGACGTTAAGCCCGACGATGTGAGCAAGATAGTGGTGTGGCCAGCGATGACAGGGTGCAAAACACTTACAGGAATCCACAACTTGGGAATCACAATTACACCTCACCGAAAATGAGCAATCAGTTTAGTTTCAAAAACATAGAAGCCATTATATTTGATATGGATGGCACGCTGTGGAATGCGCTCAAGTCGTATGCCCACATTTGGAATGTGTGTATGGCTGAGTTTGGCATTGAAGGCCACATTGAGGCTGATGATTTGCTGAAATACATGGGCTATTCCATCGACGAGATTTTTGCCCAAGGCATTATCTCCACGCCCAAGCACCTCGACCGAAAGCAGTTCCTCACCCGATTGGAGGAGATTGAGGACCAGTTGATGCCCACGCTCGGCGGTGAACTGTATTCGGGAGTGTTTGAGGGCTTGAAGGAACTGCGCAAGCACTTCACGCTCATGCTTCAAAGTAATTGCAGCCGTAAGGGACTGGTCAATTTCATGCGCTACACAGGCACCACCTCGCTATTCACCGACTATTTGTCATGGGGCATGAACCCTAAGCCGAAAAGCGATAACATCAAGCTACTGATGGAGCGAAACTGCATCAAGCGTGCTGTGTATGTGGGCGACACGCAATCTGATTGCAACCATGCCCATACAGCTGGTGTGCCGTTTGTGTATATGACCTACGGCTTTGGCGACTGTGCCGATGCCGATATTGAGTTTTCCTCATTCCACGATTTTGTAAATCAAGTAATCTCAGATAATTATGAACAATAATTCTTTCATTCCCACAGGTTGGGAAAATGAAATTAATGCGCGAGTTGAGAAAATTGCCGCTCAACTCAATGCAAACGGCTTAGATGCCGTGTTGCTTGCCGATAATGTGAGTCTATACTACACCAGTGGACGCGTGTTTGCTGGCTACACTTATATTTCTGCAGAGGGCAAGGTGTATTACTGCGTTCGTCGCCCCGTAGGTTTTGAGCAATGCGAAAATGTGTACTATATCAGAAAGCCTGAAATGATTCCAGCCTTGCTCGAAAAACAGCCGGCAAAGTTGGCGTTGAAATCCGATGTGATGACCGTGGCTGAATACAATCGCTTGTCTCAAGTGTTCCCCGAAGCGGAAATCGCCGATGCCAGTGCCATGTTTCGTGCTTTGCGCAGCGTGAAATCGGAATTTGAGCAAAAACTCCTGAAGGAAGACGGTATTCACCACCAAGCCGCATACGAGCGTATTCCTGCCATTTACCGTGCTGGAATGACCGATGTGGAGTTGCAAATCGAGATTGAGCGTGCGCTTCGCCTTGAGGGCTGCCTGGGTTTGTTCCGTGTGCAAGGTGGCTCAATGGAACTGTTTATGGGCAATATTCTGGTGGGCGACAATGCCGATTCACCCACGCCTTACGATTTTGCGATGGGTGGTGCTGGCGCTGATGCCTCGCTCCCTGTCGGCGCAAGCGGTGAACCTATCGTGGCTGGCAAAACCGTAATGGTGGATGCTTGTGGCAATTTCAACGGTTATATGACCGATATGACACGCTGCTTTAGAGTGGGCGAAGTGTCGGAACTTGCGATGAAGGCACACGAATTGTCAATTTCTGTCAATCGCCGATTGGCACAGTTTGGCGCAGGAACACCTGCAAAGCAACTTTATGAGGAAGCCGTGAAAATGGTGGAGGAAGCCGGTTTGACCGACTATTTTATGGGCCATAAGCAGAAAGCCGGATTTGTGGGTCATGGCTTGGGCATTGAAATCAACGAGGCACCAGTATTGGCTCCACGCAGCAGAGATGTGCTTGAAGAAGGACAAGTTGTGGGTATCGAACCCAAATTTGTGATTCCAGGAGTTGGCGCAGTTGGCGTAGAGAACACCTATATCGTGCGCACCGACCATTTGGAGTGCATCACCAATGCTCCAGAAGAAATGATAGAACTGGTGTAAGAATCAATAATCTAACTTAAATCGGTCATTAGGGCGTGTACAAGCCCCTAATGACCGATTTGTGCTTAAATGGTTCAGTGGATAAATGCTGGGGGCACAGAAACAAAAACATAAAAAACAGCCTTTCGACGATGCCAGTGCTTCGCACCTGTCGTTAGTGCTGCGGCATGTCTGATTTCAAGCTGAGGCTTGAATCAGCCACCCCACATCACCAACGCCGCCCTCTTACGAGGTCGGTGGCATCGCCAAAAGGATAAA
>ERZ780014.956-NODE-956-length-10522-cov-4.86835_pt1 | contig 10522 bp, 10 predicted proteins | sample MGYA00511929_ERZ780014 | MGnify/ENA primary metagenome ERZ780014 (study PRJEB29588, sample SAMEA2155132) | human gut metagenome | biome: human gut; feature: human-associated habitat; material: faeces | place: Denmark | collected 2008/2010 ...
TTCTGTACCATCCGGTTCAGCACCAACCGCAGCCGTTTCTTCTACGCCCGCCAGCAGCAGGCTCTTGGCGATCTGGAAGGCTATGTGGAGGAGATGGCCGCCGGGCAAAAGGTGGTCAAGGTGTTCAACCATGAGCAGACCAACCTGGAAGGTTTTCAGGCATTGAACGCCCGCCTGCAAAGCGCCGGAACCAGCGCCCAGGGGTATTCCGCCACCATGATCCCCGCCGTTGTTTCCATCTCCTACATCAACTATGCGGTCATTGCCGTGCTGGGCGGGCTGATGGTTATGAACGGCCAGTCCAGCCTGGGCAGCCTGGCACGCTATCTGGTGTTTGTGCGCCAGTCTGCTTTGCCCATCAACCAATTCACCCAGCAGGGCAACTTTCTGCTGGCCGCCCTTGCCGGTGCCGAGCGCATTTTCAATGTGCTTGACGAACAGCCGGAAACCGATGAGGGTACCGTCGAGATCGTTCGTGTGGAAAAGTCTGCGGACGGCACCCTTGTGCCCAGCGCCGGCGGCCGCTGGCACGGGCTGCTGGCGCGACAGTGCCGACCCCGCCGCCCCTCTCGTTTCCCTGCGCGGGGATGTACGGTTCCGGGATGTCAGCTTTGGTTACATTCCGGGCCAGACCACCCTGCATGATGTTACGCTGTACGCCAAACCGGGGCAGAAGATCGCCTTTGTCGGTTCCACCGGCGCGGGCAAAACCACGATTACCAACCTCATCAACCGCTTTTATGATATCACCTCCGGCACCATTACCTATGACGGCATTGATGTGCGCAAGATCCGCAAAAGTGATCTGCGCCGCAGCCTTGGCGTGGTGCTGCAGGACACCCATCTGTTCACCGGCACAGTGGCGGATAACATCCGCTTTGGCAAACTGGATGCAACCGACGAAGAGATCATCGCCGCCGCAAAAATTGCCAACGCGCACTCCTTTATCGAGCGCCTGCCCCAGGGGTACAACACCATGGTATCGGGCGATGGTGCCAACCTGAGCCAGGGCCAGCGCCAGCTGCTGGCCATTGCCCGCGCTGCTGTGGCCGACCCGCCGGTGCTGATTTTGGACGAAGCGACCTCCAGCATCGATACCCGCACCGAAGCTCTGATTGAAAAAGGTATGGACCGCCTGATGGAGGGCCGTACCGTCTTTGTTATCGCCCACCGGCTTTCCACCGTACGCAATTCCAACGCCATTATTGTGCTGGAACACGGCGGCATTGTGGAGCGCGGCAGCCATGATGAACTGCTGGCCCAAAAGGGCGAATACTACCAGCTGTACAACGGCATGTTTGAACTTGCATAAAATTCCTGCCAAGAAAAGTTCACATCCTTGTGGTAGAATAAATATTATGATGTTCAAGCAATATCGCCCATGGAAAGGGGACTACCCATGTCGCAGATGACAAAGCGCGCACTGGAAGCTTCGCTCAAGGAACTGCTGCGCCATAAACCGCTGGACAAAATCACGGTCAGCGACTTGACCGACCACTGCGGGGTCAACCGCATGACCTTTTATTACCACTTTAAGGATATTTACGACCTTGTGGAATGGTGCTGCGAGGAGGACGCTGCCCGCGCGCTGGCCGGGCAGAAAACCTATGATACCTGGCAGCAGGGCTTTTTGCAGATTCTGGAAGCCCTGCGGAAGGACAAAGCGTTTTTTACCAGCGTCTACCGTTCCATCAGCCGCGAACAGCTGGAAAATTATCTTTACCGCCTGACCTATGACCTGATGATGGGCGTTGTGGAGGAGCGCGCCGCCGGTATGACGGTTCGCCCGGAGGATAAAGAGTTTATCGCCAACTTTTATAAGTTCGCCTTTGTGGGGCTGACACTGGACTGGATCAAAAACGATATGCGTCAGGACCCCGCCCAGCTGGTGGAACAGCTTTCCACCCTGATTCACGGTGATGTGACCAAGGCGTTGGAAAAATGCCGCATTGATAAAAGCTGATGTACATCTTGCGTTAAGGGCCGAACCATGAAATGCACGATCTGCGAAAAACTAATGTAGGCCGCCATGGCCCCCACCATCTTCCGCTGTTTTCCCGCCCCTGTAACAAAAACTTCAAATTTTATACAAAACAGCCGCCGTGATAAAAATTTAATCACGGCGGCTGTTTTGCTGATTGTGAACCCCGCCTCCGCTGGTTATACTATAGATATTCCAAAAGGAACACCACAGATAAACAAACCAACGCAAGGAGGCTTTTTTATGTATTATTCCAGCGGTAACTATGAAGCTTTTGCCCGTCCCGAAAAACCGGAGGGCGTTGACCACAAGAGTGCCTACCTTATCGGCAGCGGCCTGGCCGCGCTGTCCGCCGCATGCTTTATGGTGCGTGACGGCCAGATGAAGGGCGAGCACATCCATGTGCTGGAAAAGGACCCCATCCCCGGTGGTGCCTGCGATGGCTACAAGTACCAGGACATCGGTTACGTTATGCGCGGCGGCCGTGAGATGGACAACCACTTCGAGTGCATGTGGGATTTGTTCCGCTCCATCCCCTCCATTGAGGATGAGAACGTCACCGTGCTGGACGAGTATTACTGGCTGAACAAGCACGATCCCAACTACAGCCTGTGCCGCGCCACCGTCAACTGCGGCGAGGATGCCCACACCGATGGCAAGTTCGGCCTGTCTGACAAGGGTGCCATGGAGATTTTGAAGCTGTTCATGACCCCGGACGAGCAGTTGTACGATAAAAAGATCACCGACTTCTTTGATGACGAAGTCCTGAACACCAACTTCTGGCTGTACTGGCGTACCATGTTCGCCTTTGAGAACTGGCACAGCGCCCTGGAGATGAAGCGCTACCTTCAGCGCTACATCCACCACATCGGCGGCCTGCCGGATTTCACCGCCCTGCGCTTTACCCGCTACAACCAGTATGAATCCATGATCCTGCCCATGGTCAAGTACCTGGAAAGCTATGGCGTGCAGTTCCATTACGGCGTCAAGGTGACCAACGTTGCCTTTGACTGCGCCAACGGCAAAAAGCAGGCCACCCGCATTGATACTCTGCGCGATGGCCACGAAGAGTGCATTGACCTGACCGAGAACGACCTGGTGTTCATCACCAACGGCGGCTGTGTCGAAAACTCCACCATTGGCAGCCAGACCACCGTTGCCCCCCTCAAGTTTGATCTGAAGGAAGGCGGCGGCTGGGATCTGTGGCGCAAGATCGCCGCCCAGGACCCCAGCTTCGGCCACCCGGACAAGTTCTGCTATGACCCGGAGCTGAGCAACTGGATGAGCGCCACCATCACCACGCTGGACCAGCGCATTGTGCCCTATATCAAAAAGATCTGCAAGCGCGATCCCTTCACCGGCAAGGTCGTCACCGGCGGCATTGTCTCCGTCAAGGATTCCAGCTGGCTGCTCAGCTGGACCCTGAACCGCCAGCAGCAGTTCCGCGACCAGCCCAAGGACCAGCTCTGCGTTTGGGTGTACAGTCTGTTCAGTGATAAGCCCGGCGATTACGTCAAAAAGCCCATGCGCGAATGCACCGGCGAGGAGATCTGCCAGGAATGGCTGTACCATATTGGTGTACCAGTTGACCAGATCGAGGATCTGGCTGCCAACAGTGCCAACACCGTGCCCTGCATGATGCCGTATATCGACGCTTTCTTTATGCCGCGCGCTGCCGGCGACCGCCCGGATGTTGTGCCCGAAGGCGCTGTGAATTTCGCTTTCATCGGCCAGTTTGCCGAGACCAAGCGCGATACCATCTTTACCACCGAGTATTCCATCCGCACCGGCATGGAAGCGGTTTACACCCTGCTGAACGTTGACCGCGGCGTACCGGAGGTCTGGGGCAGCGTATATGATATCCGCGACCTGCTGGATGCCACCGTAAAACTGCGCGACGGCAAAAAGGTCACCGATATGGAGATGAACGTTGTGCAGAAACTGGCCCTGAAAGAAGCTTTGAAGAAGCTGGAGGGCACCGAGATTGAAAAACTGCTGAAAGAATACAATGTGATCTGAAGCGTATCATCATTCTTCCATAAAAAGCACTGCCCCGGCGGGATATCTTGTCCCGCCGGGGCGCTGCTTTATATGATTCTATTTAACATTTGCCTTAACATTTGCGTTTGCAATCTATTCTGCTTACCCCAAAATTGCAAAGCTCTGTGCACCCAGCACCAGCTCATCGCCCTTCACTTCGGCTTTGCCGATCACATGCAGCACGCGGGTACCGTCTTCCAGCTTCAGGGGCAGTTCTGCTTCCTCGCGGGCGGGGTTCACCGCGCAGATCAGCTTGCCGCGCTCCCAGGCAAACGGGCGGTAGCTGCCCTTTGCCTTGGGGGCAAACCGCACATGGAACGGCGCATCGGAATCCAGATCCCGGTGGCTGTGGCGGAAGTTCAGCACCCCCTGCACGGTATGCCACAGGCTGTCAGGGTCTGCCTGCTGGGCGGCCACGGTGGGGGCGTCCGCGGCATCGTCCACCGGCAGGTACAGCTTGTCGGCTGCGGCGGTAGAAAATCCCTTGTTGGCGCTGTTATCCCACTGCATGGGGGTGCGGGAACCGGTGCGGAAATAGCCGCCCTCCTTGGTGGGCAGCGGCAGATAGCGCATGCCGATCTCATCGCCATAATACACAAACGGTGCGCCGGGCAGGGTAAACAGCATGGCGTAAGCAATTTTCAGCTCATCCGGGGTCAAACCGGCGGAGGGGCGGATGGTATCATGGTTGCAGGTAATCAAGCAGTACAGGCCGTCCTTGCGGGTCGCCTTGTAGCTGGGCAGCCAGTCATCCAGGAACTTGTCAATACCCGTGCCGGAATCCGCACAGAAATACGCCTTGCCGATGTTATGCGGGTCAGAATCTATTGCGCCATCATAATTGCGCATCAGCCAGCTGTAGCCATTGCCCTGCCATTCCAGCATAAAGTCCATATCAAAGCCGTTTTTCAGGGACTGGCGCGGCTGGTTCCATTCGCTCAACAGAGCGGCTTCGGGGTATTCCTTGTCCAGCATAGCGGCAATATCGCGCCAGATGGCACAGGTATACTTTTTGTGGTGGGTATCATTCTTGACCAGGCTGGATGCCATATCCACACGGAAACCATCGCAGCCCATATCCAGCCAAAAGCGCATCACATCCTTCACGGCTTCCACCGTTGCGCGCGGGCCGGGGGCGTCGGTGGGCATTTGCCACTTTTCGCGGCACTTGCCGTAACCATAGTTCAAAGCAGGCTGGCACTTGAAGAAGTTCAAAATATAAGTACCGTTGCGGTCGGTCTCGCCGCCAATGAACGGCATACCGTCACCGGCGCTAAAGCAGGAGTCCGTCCAGATATAGCGGTCGGAATACTCATTCTTTTCCGGCTTGCTGCTCTCCTTAAACCATGCGTGTTCCTCGCTGGTATGGCCGGGCACCAGGTCCAGCAGCACATGGATGCCCTTGGCATGAGCTGCTTCAAACAGCGCCTTGGCATCCGCGTTGGTGCCATAGCGGGGGGCAATCAACTTATAATCGCGCACATCATACCCGGCGTCCTTGAACGGGGAATCAAAGCAGGGGTTGATCCAAAGGGCGTTGCACCCCAGCTCTTTGATGTAATCCAGCTTTTCGATAATCCCCTTCAGATCGCCGATGCCATCCCCGTTGGTATCATAAAAGCTTTGGGGGTAAATTTCGTAAAAAACTGCGTCTTTCAGCCATTGTTTCAAAACAATCCCTCCTATTATTTTCTGTCCCTCTGCGCGGAATCCGGCGCACCGTATGGTTCCCGCTGCACCGGGCAAAGTTCCACTTTTATCATACGGTTCCGCACGGCAGTTGTCAATCACCTTTCACAAAAACAGACGCAGATATTTTTAATTTTCTGGTGCCGGTGCACAATTTTGTCCGCTTATGGTGCATTCTGCTGCGTAACGCTGCTGTTCAGCATCCGGGCAAATTCGCGCGCAGCTGCGTTGGGAACACGGCCGCCATCCTGCACCAGCACAACATGACGGGTGGGGATTTCCTCTTTCAACTGGATGGTAAACACATCCCCCGCGGCCAGGGCGTCCTTGGCAAAATTCTGCGGCACATACCCCAGCCCCAGCCCGCTTTTGACCAGCGGCACCACCTGGTCGGTGGTAGCGGCCTCAGTATCCGGCTGCAAAACAAGATTGTTGCTTAAGTAAAACTGGTTATAGAATGCATAGGTCATCGTCTCGCTGCCCAGGCAGATCAGAGGGTATTGCTGCAGTTCTTTCAGCGCCCAGCGGCGGCCCTGCAAAAATTCAAAGTTCCTGCCGGCAATCAGAATTTCCTGGAACGGCATCAGCAGGGTACGGCGCATCGTGGATTCCAACCGGGCCGGGGTGGTGATCACACAAAGATCCACCAGCCCGCGCCCCAGCGCACGGATGGCCTGCGGGGTGGAATGGTTGGCAATGCGCAGCCGCACGCCGGGGTAACGCCGGTGGAATTCCCGCAGCTTATCCAGCAAAAACACATTCAAAGCGGTCTCGCTGGCGCTAATGGTCAGCGCGCCGCTTTCCAGCGCGGTAATGCCCGCCAGCTCGCTTTCCCCCGCCTGCAGCTGCTCCTGGGCGATTTCCACGTGGGCAAACAGCACCTCGCCCTCCGGCGTCATCGTCACGCCGCGGGTGCTGCGCACCAGCAGCTTGGAGCCCAGCTGTTCCTCCAGCCGGTTCAGGGCGCGGGTCACATTGGGCTGGCTCATGCGCAGCACATTGGCCGCGCGGGTTATACTGTGATATTTGCAGACATAGTAAAATAAGCGGTAATATTCATAGTTTACATTCACAGTTTTTCCTCTTTTCCTGCGTTTTGCCATATCAAATACAAATATTTTGCATGCGAAACATATATTTTACAAATGTACTTTCCGACAGTATAATACAAACCGTTCCAGAAAACAAGGCATACCGGCAGGGTTCGTGCATACTCCCCCCAGGGTGTACCTGAAACGTCGAAAATTTAGAAACGCGGCCGGATTCCGCGTTAAAAATCCTTGGAATCCACAAAAGATTCCTGCGGCTTTTTGCCTCGAATCCATCGCACATTTGCGAAATCTTCGTCATTTTCTTCGTTTTCAGCTACACCAGGTAAGCAAGCGGCCCTGCCGGTATTGCCCAGGAAGGATGACACCATGCAGTATCAGGATATGACAAAAAAAGAAATGCAGCGGGAATACCACCGTCTGTGCCAGCGCTACAATGAGTACGAACAGCAGGGCCTGCAGCTGGATCTTTCCCGCGGAAAGCCTGCGCCGGAGCAGCTGGCACTTTCGCAGCGCATGCTGGGTGAACTGAACTCCCGCAGCGTGCTGGACAGTGAGGATGGCACCGACTGCCGCAATTACGGCGGGCTGGACGGGGCTCCGGGGAGAAAAACCCTGCTGGCCGGTATGATCGGCGCGCGGCCGGAGCAGGTCATGGTGGGCGGCAACAGCAGCCTGACCATGATGTTCGATATTCTCAGCCACGCCATGCTGGACGGCCTGCTGGGCGCAGAGCCGTGGGTGCAGGTCAAGGACCGCAAGTTCCTTTGCCCCGTGCCGGGTTATGACCGCCATTTTGCCATGACGGAGCATTTCGGCTTCCAGCTAATCCCCATCCCCATGCACAATGATGGCCCCGATATGGACATGATCGAAGACCTGGTCCAGCGGGATGCTTCCATCAAAGGCATCTGGTGCGTACCCAAGTACCAGAACCCCACCGGCATTGTGTTCAGCCCCATGGTGGTGGAGCGCTTTGCCCACCTGCAACCCGCAGCGCCGGATTTCCGCATTTTCTGGGATAACGCCTACTGCGTGCATGACCTTTACCCCAACGCCCCGGCCGTCCTGCCAGACATCCTGTCCGCCTGCGCCAATGCCGGGCACCCGGATATGGTGTATGAGTTCTGCTCCACCAGCAAGGTTTCCTTCCCCGGTGCAGGCATCAGCGCCGTGGCGGCAAGTTCCGCCAACCTGATCGATCTGCGCAAAGTGTGGAAGTTTGCCACCATCGGCCCCGATAAGCTCAACCAGCTGCGCCAGGCACGTTTTTTCCGCAATGAAAGCGGCATTGAAGCCCATATGGCACGCCATGCCCGCCTGCTGCGCCCCAAGTTCGAGCAGGTCATCTCCATTTTCCGCGAGGAACTGGACGGCAGCGGCATTGCCAGCTGGACGGAACCCCGCGGCGGCTCCGTTCTTCCCTTCGATACCATGCCGGGCTGCGCGGCCCGCACGGTGGAGCTTTGCCGCCGGGCCGGTGTCAAATTCACCCCCGCCGGTTCCACCTGGCCCTATGGCCGCGACCCGCAGGACAGCAACATCCGTATTGCCCCCAGCTTTGCCAGCGCCGAGGAGATCGAACCTGCGGCCCGGCTGTTTACCATCTGCGTGCGGCTTGCCACACTGGAAAAGCTGGCGGCTACCCGCTTTGCATCCGCAAGCGGCTTTGTGGGGGAGAGCATCGCCTGAATCTCCGCTCCTTGGCAGTTTTGCACAAACACCGTACCTTTCCCTCACCACCAAAACCGCATAAAACTGCAAGATTTGTTTGAAATCAAGAACTTTTCCGTATTTTTTGTCATTAAATTCAGCAATTAGCTCAATTTTCAGTGCGCTTTATTGTGCATCATGCACAGTATTTTTAATCTGTCAGAATTACGGAATATCCAAAAGGCAGAATGTGCGGCAAGGGACTTACAAATGGCGGGGAATGGTGGTATTATGGCGGCATAAAGAACGCAGTAAGGAGGGTGCGGAAGCGGAACATCGCCGTTTCCCCCTTCTGTTTTTCTCCTTGGTGCGCTTTTTATCAGATAAATTCAAAACATAAAGCCAGCCCGGCGCACAAGCTGCCCCGCTGGCCAGAGGAGGCGGAATAATGAACGAACTGACCGCCGCCTTAAAAGAGGAGCTTAACGTTGATACGGCGTTTACCCTTCCCATTTTTGGCGGCATCGACATCCCGGAATCCATCGCGGTAAGCTGGGGCATCATGGCGTTTTTGGTGATCGTTTCGATTTTGCTCACACGCAATCTCAAGGTCAATCATATCAGCAAGCGCCAGGCCATCCTGGAAACCGCTGTGGTAACCATGGATAACTTCTTCAAAGATCTGCTGGGCGAAGCCGGCAAACAGTATGTGCCGTACCTGATCACGGTTGCACTGTACATTGCCTGCTCCAACCTGATCGGCATCATTGGTCTCAAGCCCCCCACAAAGGACCTGAATGTTACCGCAGCGCTGGCTATTATGAGCATTGTGCTGATCGAATATTCCGGCATCCATGCAAAGGGCGGCAAGCGATTTGTACACAGCCTGGCGGAACCCATTGCCCTGATGACCCCCATGAACATTCTGGAAATCGCCATCCGGCCCACCAGCCTGTGCATGCGTTTGTTCGGCAACGTTCTGGGCGCATTTGTCATCATGGAACTCATCAAACTGGTGGTTCCGGTTTTTGTCCCCGCAATTTTCAGCCTGTATTTTGATTTGTTTGACGGTCTGATCCAAACCTATGTGTTTGTCTTCCTGACCTCCCTGTTCATGAAAGAAACGATGGAATGACCTGCGTTTTCTTTCCCACTTTTACATTATTATAAAAAGGAGTAATTTATTATGGCAAGTTTGGTAGCTTTGGGCGCTGGCATCGCAGCACTGACCGGCATTGGCGCCGGCATCGGCATTGGCATTGCAACCGGTAAGGCAGCGGAGGCCATCAGCCGCCAGCCGGAAGCTGAAAGCAAGATCAGCAAGAACCTGCTGCTGGGCGCCGCCCTGGCAGAAGGCACCGCCATTTTCGGCTTCGTTGTTGCCCTGCTCATCATCCTGTTCCTGGGCTGATAACGGAGGCATAAACGATGCTGACACTGAATTTGAATATTCTGTGGACGGTCGTCAACATTCTGGTTCTGTTTGTTCTGCTGCGCAAGTTTTTGTACCGTCCCGTTATGAACGTGATTGAGCAGCGCCAGAAGCAGATCGATGATGCGATCGCCGATGCAGAAGGCAAAAAGAACGACGCACAGGCTGTTTTGGCACAGGCGCAGGATAAACTGCAGAATGTGGATACCGAAGCTGCCCAGCGCCGCGAAGCCTACGAAAAGCAGGCTGAAAAAGAGAAAGAACAGCTTTTGCAGGACGCCCAGCGCCAGGCAGATGCGATTGTGGCCGAAGGCAAAGCCGCTGCCGAAGCAGAGCATGCCCGCCGCCTGCGCGATGCCAATGCTGAAACTTCCGCCCTGGCCCGCGATATGTGTGAAAAGCTGCTGGCGCGCAACCTGACGCAGCAGGACGATGCACGCCTGCTGGATGACCTGCTGCAGAAAGCGGGGGACAGCAATGGCAAGTGAATTCAGCCGCGAATTTTTCTCCGCCAACCGCATTGTAAAGGCCGACCTGCACTGCGCCCGCCAGCCGCGGGAACAGGACCTTGATAAGATCAAGGCCGAGCTGAAATCCCTGTACGATGCAACCGAAGTCCTGCTGGATGTCAGCGTGGATGAAAGCCTGCTTTCCGGCTATGTATAGCAGGTGGGCGAC